>Ga0315547_1000400_pt1 | contig 44811 bp, 43 predicted proteins | sample SalMarSW160240MG_2_FD_202542 | JGI IMG/M metagenome (GOLD analysis project Ga0315547, IMG submission 202542) | Salt marsh sediment microbial communities from the Plum Island Ecosystem LTER, Massachusetts, United States - Salt Marsh Sediment SW1601-240 ...
TAGAACCATACGGTTCGGGGCTAGGCCGCACCGTATGGTGCCGGACTAGCCACAAGGTCGGATTAATATAATCATTGATTAAGCAATATAAAACAAAATGCCATTAAGACCAAAAAGTAAAATCTACGAAGATGCAGTGGAATTGGCAGAAGCGCTTTTTAGGAGTGGGGGGGTGGGAGAAAAAGCCCCTCTTGACCAGCTGATTGAGCTAATTTTCAAGGGGCTAAAGAAGATAAACGAAGAAGAAGAAGAGTATCCTAAATATAAATAAGATGCAGACTCTTCAAAACACCTCTCTTTTATGTTGAAGGCTTGCTTCAGCATAACTTCAAAAATATGTTTGATAAATTAAAACAATTAAAACAATTAAGAGATTTACAAAATTCTCTTTCCCAAGAGAAAGCAGAAGTTGAGAAAGAGGGGATTAGGGTTATTGTTAATGGAAAGATGGAGATTGAAAAGGTCGAGCTCAATCCGGAATTAAGTAAAGAGGAACAAGAGAAGATTCTCGTGAATTGCATCAACGAAGCAATGGGAAAAATCAAAATAATGGCAGCACAAAAGATGTCGCAGATGCAGGGGATCGGCCTTTAATGTGTTAGACACTCGGTGTCTAACGGAGGTTATTAAAAAAGTACCCGTTAGAGTGGGCGCTTTTTTTATTCGCATGCTTATTCGCATGGGCGTTTTCGCATATCCCGAGCCGTAGGCGAGGGTTACGCTATTCGCATGCTATTAATAGAAGTCATCCGGGGATTTATTCCATATTTCTTTGACGGCTTTAGTCAGTTCGTCGTAGTGGAAATAGGCAAAAAGTTGTTTTTCCCAGTCAGGGTTGTTTATGGATATTAGGGGTTCAACTCCCTTTCCTTCAACAGGCTGGCCGTCGTCGCGAATAGTCAGATTGGAGACAATATATACAAAGTATTTTTCCTCTGGGTCAATCTGAATATTGAGCTCAATAACTTTTTCTACTGTTCCCCAGCCTTTTGTTGTTGTACCGACCAAAACCCCAGCATTATATTTCTTTAGCGTTGCTGCCATTAATTCGGCGGTTGATTGAGTTTGGCTGTCAACCAAGATGACAACCTTTTTATATCTGACTAAGCTGGCTAGCCACCCGGTTGGGGTTTTATAAGGAATGGTTTTTCCCTGATGAAAAAATTCAAAAGCATACTGGTTTTTACCTATAAAAGGTCCTAAAAATTGAGGTAAAATTGTAATTGCTCCTCCAATGTTACTTCTTAAATCCAAAATTAAAGTATCAAGGTCCTCTACGCCGTCAACGCTGTCGGCCGCTTTTATAAATTCTTCAAGGGTGGTCGGGGAGAATTTTTGGATGTAAATATGGAAAATATCAGGACGAACCAATTTAGCCAGAACTGTTGGCTCGGCTCCAAACGTATCATATTTTTCTTTATTTTGAGTATCCGACAATACTTCGTAGGCATATTTTAAATCTTTAAGTTCTTTCTTTGCTTCCGGAGTCGATTCTTGTTCTAAATCAGAGCTTTTTTTATCAAAAGATTCCTTTATTTCATCTTCAGAGGCACCTTTCTCTACCTCCAGCGTTTCGTATAGATTGGTTTCCGGGTTAATATTTTGAATATTATTTACAAGGTCTTCTCTTTGTTGTGTAGTAAAAATTTTGCTTCGTCCCAACGGCTCTAAATTTACCAAAACAATATTAGCAAGATGAGCTGAAAACTCTTTCTTTTGCTCCGTGCCGTTTAATGCCTGTATTATCTCGGCAAGCATTACCCGGAGAGCATCTTTACTATTGGAGCTCAAGAGTTGGGGGGCTCCGGTTAGTTTTTCTGAACCTCGCTTAAAAAGGTCGCAGAGTTTTTCGTCGGTGATTTTGTCCCAATAATACTCCTTAATTTTGTCGTAGACTTCAGATAAAAATTCCACATAAATTTCCGATTCACTCTGGTCTTCTTTTTGGCTTTCTACATCTTGCCTTGTGGGAGCCGCCACCTCGGATTTAATATTTTTTCGTATTGATATTAAGCCGGATTGCCCGCCTTCTTTGCAGTAATATCCCGTTGCTACTCCCAAAGAAAATACAAGGATAAGAAGCAGGGCCACTCTCAAATACTGCTGTTTTAAATGGCTTTTCAAGTAGTTTTTTAAATTTTTAAAAAGTTTGTTTAGCATATTATCAGTATATCACAACTATTAAAAATCAAAAAGCGCCCTTTTAAGTTGGGCGCTCTTAATTTATTTAATTGCCTTATCCAAGAGCCAAATTAAATGATCGGTGAATTCTTTTCCGGTTGCTCCATTTGATCGTCCAGTAACTACCACTGCTTTTGTGACTCGACTAACATCCAATGCACCTTCTACTCTTTCAGCTTTTTTTTCAAAACCAATGTGTCTCAAAAGCATTGCACTAGCTCTAATTACGCTGGATGGGTCGGCATATTTGGTTCTGCCTTCTTCAACCATTCTTGGCGCAGTACCGTGAATTGCCTCAAACATTGCGTATCTTTTGCCAATATTGGCACTTCCGGCAGTGCCTACCCCGCCTTGGAATTCAGCTGCTTCATCAGTAAGAATATCACCATAGAGATTAGGTAGAATAAAGACTCTAAATTGTGTTCTTCGCTTGGGGTCAATAAGTTTTGCTGCGGTAATATCAACAAACCAATCGTTGCACTTGATTCTAATATATCCCTTAGCAATCTTTTGACCGATACTCAAAAATTTGCCATCCGTAGTTTTTTCTACATTAGCTTTTGTGATTATACTTACTCGATCAATGCTATTTCTCTTAGCATACTCCAAGGCAAGCCGTACAATTCGTTCAGTGCCTTGAGTAGTTGTAACTTTAAAATCAATAGCTAAGTCATCGGTTACATTAATTCCTTGAGAGCCAAGAATATATTCACCTTCGGTATTTTCTCGGAAAAATGTCCAGTTAATTCCTAATTCTGGGACTTTAACCGGCCGGACATTAGCAAACAAGTCAAGCTCTCGCCGCATCGTCACATTTGCACTCTCAAGATTTGGCCACTTATCTCCCTTCTTGGGGGTGGTTGTTGGACCCTTGAGAAGCACATGGCACTTTTTGATTTCTCTCAAAATATCATCGGGGATAGATTTCATCTGCTTAGCCCGATTTTCAATAGTCAAGCCCTTGATTGTTTTAAACTTAACTTTTCCAGAATCCAGTTCTTTTATTAACAAAAATGTGATAACACGCTGTGCCTGCTTAGTGATAGATGGGCCAATACCATCTCCGCCGATTACACCGATTATTATGGGTCTAAGTTTCCGGTAATCAATCCATTTTTCTTTTTTTCTAAGTCGTTCTACTCGTTCTAATTGTTCCCAAAGAAGTTTGCCAAAATGTTTTTCAGCTTTTTCAATAGCATATTTCCATTCCTCAACCTTTTTTGTACTCATTATTTTCATCTCATTCTCCTTTTTATAGGTAAGGATAGTCCTTCTTTGAAGGACTATCCTTTTTGATTTTAAATCTTGGTTTTTCTTAGCCAGTTAAGCAATCCACCGGCTTTAACGAGATTAATAGCTCGCTGGCTGAACAAACATGGCCTTACTTCAAATTCGTAGTTCTTACTGACGTTTTTGGCTTTTAACACTTCTGTTTTGCCAATTAAATCTCGCACATTAAGAATTTCTATTTGGTTACCCTCTTCAATCTTGTCGTAATCAGCTTTATCAGCAAACTCTAAAGGCAAAATTCCAAAATTTATCAGGTTTGCCAGATGGATTCGGGAAAAACTTTTTGCCAGAACTACAGCCACTCCTAAATCCCGAGGAGCTAAGGCTGCATGCTCTCGGCTGGAACCTTGTCCATAGTTTTCTCCGCCGATAACGATACCAAGTCCGTTCTTGTTTCTATTCTCAATTGCCCTTTCGTAGAATTTAGGATTAACCTTAGAGAAGGTATATTTCTCAATTTCTGGAAGATTTGACCGCAAAGGTAAAATCTTAGCTCCGGCTGGCAAGATATGGTCAGTACTAATATTATCTTCAACCTTCAGTAATACCTTCATCTTAAAATCTTGAGCTATTGCTGGAAATTTAGGAAGCTTCTTAATATTTGGACCACGAATAATTTCTACTAATTCTTTGTCTTTTGCTGGTTTAAGAATTCGGCTATCATCAATGTGGAAATTTCTCTTTAAGATTATTTCAAAAGGCCTTTCCATCATCCGAGGATCAGTGAGTTCTCCTATAATAGCACTAACCGCTGCCGTTTCGGGGCTGACCAGATAAACTTCAGCATCTTCGGTACCGCTTCTTCCCTTAAAGTTACGATTAGTCGTTCTTAATGACACACCTTTTGAACCGGGGGCTTGACCTACGCCAACACAAGGTCCGCAAGCACATTCCAGAATTCTAGCGCCGGCTTCAACCATTGCCTCCAAATCACCTTCGCGAGCCAGATGCCAAAGCACTTGCTTAGAGCCAGGGGCAATAACTAAATCTACATCAGGATGAATAGTCTGCCCTTTAAGAATATGAGCTGCCTTTTTCAAATCAATAAGTGAAGAATTAGTGCAGGAGCCAATCATTACTTGTTCAATTTTTATACCTTCTATTTCCGAAACCTTCTTAACATTATCCGGAGAATGAGGGCAGGCGACCAATGGCTCTAATTTGTCTAGAAAGATAATGATTGTTTTATCGTAGCGGACGTCTAAATCAGGTTTAAGCTCTTGCCAATCTTTTCCACGACTTTGGGCTTCCAAAAAAGCAAGAGTTATTTCGTCCGAAGGAAAAACGGACATTGTTGCGCCGGTTTCTGTTCCCATATTAGTAATCGTTGCTCTTTCGGGAACTGAAAGATTTTTAATCCCTTCTCCGGCGTATTCCAATGCTTTACCTTTACCACCCTTAACGTCTAAAATCTCTAAAATTTTTAGGACTATATCTTTTGCCGAAACATAAGCCGGGAGTTCACCCAAAAGTCGAACTTGAATCACTCCAGGCATAATTAAGTGATAGGGTCGGCCAGCCATAGCTAGAGCTACATCCAGGCCTCCGGAGCCGATACCTAATTGTCCTGCTCCACCGGCAGTCGGAGTATGACTATCTGAACCAAGCAGGGTTTTGCCGGGTCGGGCAAATCTTTCCAGCCAGACCTGATGGCAAATTCCATTGCCTGTTCTGGAAAGCATCAATCCATATTTTGCCGCAAAAGACTGTAAATATTTATGGTCGTCGCGGTTCATAAAGTCTGTCTGAAGGGTATTATGATCAATAAAAATTACTGCTCTTTCGGTTTTGACGCGTGAAATGCCCATTTCTTCAAATTCCAAGCAAACGGTAGTTCCAGTTGCATCCTGCATCAGCACGTCGTCAATTTTTATGGCAATTTCTTTACCCGGGGTCATTTTCCCTTCTATTAAATGACTTTCCAAAACCTTCTGGACAATATTTTTACCCATTGCTTTCCCCCCTTTTTGCATTTTTTTTATTTACCTGTCAAAGATCCATTACTCTAACTTATTACAATTAATATCTTTTGTCAAGAGGGGAAATAGGGTATAATGGAAATAGATTATAGATGTTAGATTATGGATTTTAGAGATAAAAATAAACTAAAATTCCCTAAAAATTTTCTTTGGGGTACGGCTACTTCGGCTTATCAGGTGGAAGGGGGAATTAAGAACAACGATTGGATGGCGGCTGGGTATGATGCGGGAAAGGCCTGCGACCATTATCATCAATATGAGCAGGATTTTGATTTAGCCAAGAGCTTGAATAATAATGCTCATCGGTTTTCTATTGAGTGGTCAAGAATAGAACCTGAAGAAGGGAGATTTAATCAAAAAGAAATTGAGCATTACCAGAAAGTTATTGATGCTTTAAGAAAAAGAAACTTAGAACCATTTGTTACCCTTCATCATTTTACCAATCCGATTTGGTTTTTTAAAAAAGGTGGTTGGACTAAAAAAGAATCAGCCGAGTATTTCGCCAGATATGTTGAAACTGTAGTCAGGACTTTAAAAGGAGTTCGTTTTTGGATAACTATTAACGAACCGTTAATCTATGCTACTTTTCCTTACATTGCTCCAGAATGGCCCCCCCAGTCGTTAGTAGACAAATATGGTCAGGTGGCTCGTAAAAAAAATCTCATTTCAATTATAAAGGTAATTAGGAATTTAATTCGGGCCCATCGGAATGCCTATAAAGCCATTCATAAGATTAATCCTGATGCTCAAGTAGGAATCGCAAAACACAATATTTATTTTGAACCTTACAAAAATCAGTTAATTAACAGGGTTTTAAGTGGAGTTTCTAGGTATCTCTGGAATAGATATTTCCTTGATAAAATTAAAGGTTGTCAGGATTTTATTGGCCTCAACTGTTATCGACATACTATAGTTAATCTGAATTGGGAAAATCTTAAAAAATCTTTTTCTGAAGGTAAGGGACCAAAGAACGATTTAGGTTGGGAGATTTATCCGAAAGGAATCTATAAGGTTCTGCTTGGGCTGAAAAAATATAACAAACCAATTTATATTACCGAAAACGGATTAGCGGACGCTAAAGATTCTAAAAGAGCTAAATTTATAACTGAGCATCTTAAATGGGTTCATAAAGCGATAGAGAGGGGGATAGATGTTCGCGGTTATTTTCACTGGTCTTTAATGGATAATTTTGAATGGGCTGAAAGGTTTGAGCCGCGCTTTGGGCTTTTTGAAGTAGATTACAGGACACTTAAAAGGACTCCAAGAGCAAGCAGTAAGGTATATGCGGAAATCTGTAAAGAAAACAGGCTAAATTTATGAAAAAACTCTTTATTGTAATTCTAATCCTCGTTATAATAATCTTACCTCCAACTATCTATTTCTATTGGGGCAGTGTGCCGCAAGCCGAAGACATAACCTGGGGTGTAACTTTCTCTAAATTCAAGGCAGAAGATTTTGATTTGGAGTGGAAGGAGGTTTATTTAGCTATTTTAGACGACCTTAAAGTAAAGAATATCCGTCTGGCTGCTTATTGGTCGATGATTGAAAAAGTGCCGGGAGAATATTCTTTTCAGGATTTAGATTGGCAGATTAATGAAGCATCAAAAAGAGATGTAAAGATACTTCTGGTCATAGGAAGGAGGCTTCCCGGCTGGCCTGAATGTCATATTCCAGATTGGGCTAAGGATTTACCTGAAAAAAAACAGCAAGAAAAAGTTTTAAGGTTAATTGAGAAGGTAGTTAATCGTTATAAAGGTAATATTAATATCTGGGCCTGGCAAATTGAAAACGAACCATTTTTCAAACACTTCGGCATCTGTCCTAAACCGGATGAAGAATTTTTAGATACAGAGATTTCTTTAGTTCGTTTCTTGGACAATCGTCCAGTTATTCTTACTGACAGCGGGGAGTGGGGGAGTTGGATAAAATTAGGTAAAAAAGCTGATATTTTAGGGATAAGCATGTATCGGGCTATTTGGAGGAGATTTTTCGGATATGTTTTTTATCCTCTAAAACCCATCTTTTATCATCGCAAAGCGAACTTGGTAAAACTTTTTACTGGCGAAAAGCAAATTATTGTCACTGAACTGCAGGCAGAGCCATGGGGACCGGAGGCAACCAAGGAGTTGGCTCTTACTGAACAATTTAAAACTCTTTCCCCGGAAGGTTTTAAAGAAAATATTGAATATGCCCGCTCTTCCGGCTATTCCCAATTCTATCTTTGGAGTCCTGAATGGTGGTATTGGTTGAAAGTTGAATACGAAAAGGATAAAATATGGGAAGAGGCAAAAAACTTGTTTAGTTCTTAAATATTTGGTATTATAAAACTGTAAATCGCGAACTATTAGTTCGCTATTCCGAGAGATCGCGAACTAAAGTTCGCTATTCCTTCTGCGTTGGAGTAGCAGACTTTAGTCTGCGATAGGTAAATATATGTTAGAACTACGTATTCTTTACATCATTCTAGCCGCTGCTATTGGAGGTGTGGCTATATTTCTCTGCATTGTCCTTTTCCACCTGATTAAAGTTATTAGAGATACCAGAGAAATAACAGAAAGGGTAAGTCAAAAAGCAAAAATCCTTGATGATGTTTTAGGGAAGTTAATCAATCTCGTTGAGTCAATAACTAAGATGGGTGAGGAGGTAAAAGAAAAAGGGACAAAATTTACCGAAAGTATTGCGGGTATAGTTGGTATGGCAGGAGCAATCAAAAAGATAATCCAAGAGTTCAAAAAAGAAAAAAAGGTCGAGAAAGAATAAAATCGTTAATATTAAAAAAATATGGCTAAAAAAACCTCACAAAAAGGAGTTGATTTTAAAAAAATCGCTCAAGCGGCAGCGATTGGAACAGCGGTAGGCGTTGCTATTGGCATGCTTTTGGCGCCGAAGAAAGGGAAAGCATTAAGAAAAGACCTCAAGGAACTGCCTTCAAAAATCAAAAAGGAGGTTACTGAAAAAGCCGGCAAAGTTAAGGACCTCTCCCAGAAGCATTATGAAAAGCTGGTTGACACAGTGGCTGGATTCTATCAAAAGGCAAAAAAGATTAAAAAAGCCGACCTGGAAAAGATCGTCAAAGAACTTAAGAAGAGCTGGAAAGAAGTTTCTAGGAAAAAATAACGCCTATAATTTGGGGGTAGCCGTTAAGGAAATCCCGCGCTTTCATTGGGCTTCTACCTTCTAGTTGAACTTCTTCTAGCTTAAGTTGCCCTTTTCCTGTTTGCACGGCGAGTTGTTTTTTATTAGTCAGAAACACCTCGCCTTTTTGTTTGTCTGATTCAGAATTAATTACATCCACCTCTAAAATCTTTAAGATTTTAGATTTAATATACGTATAACTCTTCGGCCAAGTGTCAAAAGCTCTAATTTGTCGTTCTAAATCTTCGGCATTTTTTTGCCAATCAATTTGTCCATCTTCCTTTCTTAAGATTTTAGTATATGTTGCTTTTTTCTCATCTTGGGGTTTCGGTTTAATCTTACCCTCCATCCATCTGGGTATAGTTTCAATAAGAAGTTCAGCCCCTAAGTCGGCTAATTTTTCCAATAATTCTTTATAAGTTAATCTTGTATCTTGTATCTTGTATCTTGTATCTTGTATTATTGGTCCGTGATCTATCTTTTCATCCATTAAAATAATAGTTACTCCGGTAACTTTTTCACCAGCTAAAATCACTGATTGAATAGGGGAGGGGCCGCGATATTTTGGCAAAAGCGAAGGGTGGATATTTAGACATCCTTTTTTAGGAATATCAAGAATCTCTTTGGGGATAATCTGGCCGAAAGCGGCAACAATAATCAAATCTGGTTCTAATCTTTCAATTTCTGGTTTTGCCTCAATAATTCTTTCTGGCTGCAGGATTGGGCTTATTTTATGTTTTAGGGCAAGTTTTTTAACAGGGGAATACTTAATTTCTTGCTTGCGCCCAACTTTTTTATCCGGCTGGGTAACTATAGCGACAGGAGATAAGCGACAAGAGATAAGTGACTTAAGAATAGGAACAGCAAATTCAGAGGTTCCAATAAAGATAACTTTGTATTTTTGTGCTTTTGGGGCTTTTAGGGTTGACATAATTGTTTATTTATGATAAGATGATATAAAGTATTGGATCTTATCGCGAGCTAAAGCTCGCTACTCCACGGAGTAGCAGACTTCAGTCTGCGATAGATATGTTCTTTGAAAGGAGAATATAATAAATGTTTATTAATTACTTACCAAGGAAGATATTTGGTTATTTTATAGAATCGCAAGTAGGGGATAGGAGATGCTGGTTTAAAACCAATTTACTACTCTTAAGCTTAGGGGTGGCCTGGATTTATCTTCGTGTTTTAGAAAATTTAAGAAAAATAAAGAAAAGGAGGTAGGAGAATGGTAATTTGCGTTATTTTGGGAATAGCAGGAGCTTTACTCCTAGGGATCAGAATTGTTCGTTTAAGAAAGAATGGCCGTTCCAATAGACCAAGTGCAACGGGTATCATTGGATTGCTTCTTCTGACTGTCGCTTTATCAGCCTTCCTCTGGCTGATACCGGTTAAATATCTTGAGCCTGAGCCTGGAACTTACAGTTTTAAGGATACTGTATCTAAACAAATTATGTTTAAACAAATTATGTTACAGATGGATGTGTCCCAATCAATGGCAGGAAAATAATAATTGCCAGTTTAAGGCCTGGTCGAGAAAACTTGACTGGGCCTTTTAGTTTAATAATTTTCAAACCTGTTCCATGTTCCATATTCCATGTTTCATGAAATAATGCGCCATTCGATGTCTTTTTCATCGCCGGCAAATTCCAGCCATCTTCCATCATCATCTATGACATACCATTTTTTATAGGTTTGAGACCAGATCATCGGTCTCTCGTTATAAAATGGCTTTTTTACCACTTCTTTTGGTTTTAGCCGGTCAAGCTCCAGCCATTTTTTAAAGACCGTTTCAATCGCGTAATCGAGATTACGCGATTTTGCCCACTCGGCAACTTTGTCAATCGCTTTTTTTGCTTTCTCAATTGAGCCGGCTAACTCTAAAAGCTGTTTGGCCGGCCTTGTATAACGAGAGTAAATTATATTTCTTTTCTTAGCGTCTTTTTTGAGTTGATCTAAACTCAACTCTTTAGTTTTAAAATAATGGGTCACAATTTGCCGAATTGCCGTTTCCTCTTTTAAATTTTCATAATATTTAATTTTGCCTATTTTTAAATATTCTTCAATCTTTTTAGCAATGCTTTTGCCAACTGACGGAATTTTTTCCAAACCCTTAAGCCCCTCTTTTTTATAAATTTCGGAAATATTTTCTTTTAGATTTTCTAAAGATTTAGCTGCTTTGCGGTAAGCTTGTGGCTTAAAAGCCACCCCTTTTATGTTAAGCAGTTCTTCTATTTCATATAATATTTGAGCTATTTTTTGGTTAAGCATATCTCTATCATATCATCTTATTAGTTCTTAATAAAGAGAAAAGTCACCTTTTTCGTAAGGTGACTTTAAATTACTGCTTTCTCCTTTGGTCTTTTTCCAGTTTTAAAGGCGTCAATAGTAAATGGACTAATATCTAAGGTCGAGGTCTTACCGTCAATAATGAGTTCAGCTATTACTTTTCCTATAGCCGGGGCATGCATTAAGCCATGACCAGAGAATCCACAGGCAAGGTAGAATCCTTTTAATTTCGGATGTTCGCCCAAAATCGCGCATTTGTCACTCGTGTTGGCGTACAGCCCTGCTACTGCTTTACCAACATCCAACCTAGCTTCTTCTAAAATTGGCAGGCGTTCGGCACCCGCAGCTAATATTTCCCACAAGAAATCTTGGTCAACTTTAGTATTGAGACTAGATGGTTCGTTTTCGCGAGCCTTTCCCATAAGAAGTCCTTCACCTTCTTTTCTCATATAAACGCCGCTTGTATCTACTATCATCGGCAAGTGTTCTGCTAAACCCTTAATTGGTTCAGTAAGAAGCCGTTGGTGTCGTTGTGGGGCAAAAAGAAAAGGTTTTACTGATAAATCAATACCAACCATTTTACAAATATCATTAGCCCAAGGTCCAGCCGCATTAACAATTCTTGAAGTGTTAATTTCTTCCTTATTGGTTAAAACTCGGTTAATTTGATTACCTTTGATTTCTATATTCTTGACTTCGGCTCCTTTGATGATTTCTATGCCTAATTCCTTAGCATATTTTGCATAAAGCTCTGTGAGTCCGGCTGGGTCCACCACGCAGTCCTCGGGACAAAAAGTGGCCGCAATGAGGTCGTCAGTTTTCAGAATTTTTGGGATTCTATTTTCCAACTCTTTTGGAGAAATTATTTCAACATCTATACCTAATTTTTGTTGTCGGGCTACACTTTCCTTAAATACCCCTAAGCTCTTCTTGTCAGAGATCAAAAAAGTATAGCCAATCGGGTCAAAACCAATTTTCTCTTTAATTTCTTTTATTTCTTCCGACTCTTTTACTCCTAATTCAGAAGCAAAATTCTTAAAAGCGGAAATAGAAATTTTAGCAAATTCTATATTTTTTCGAGCTCGCCATTGGTGTCTAGCGCCACCAGCAGATGCTGTAGTAGTTTCAGCTCCCAATAAAGAGTTTCTTTCTAAAAGAACAACATCAGAGCATTTCTTTTTAGCTAAGTAAAAAGCAACACTGACGCCGATTACACCGCCGCCAATAATCACTACATCGGCTTGTTTCATTATTTATGACCCCCTTGTAAAAGAACTAACGAACACCCTAAGATAGCAAAAAATCAACCAATTGTCAACAATCGTGAACTAAAGCCTGCCCGCCTAAATTTTGCTTCGCAAAACTTTGGCGGGTGAACTATTCCGGATTATTTGATTAAAGTTCGCTATTCCAGAATTAAATTTAAATCCTGGCCGCAGTTGGAGCATTTGCCGTTTTTGTGAGATTGGACGATGTAATAGCCGGTACGGTCTATCATTTTTTCTTTGCATTTTGGACAGTAGGTATCTTCGCAAGCTTGACCGGGGATATTGCCGCTGTAAACGTATTTAAGGCCAGTATCAAGACCGATTTGGCAGGCTTTTTCAATGCTTTCAATTGGAGTAGGGGAGAGGTGCTGAAGTTTCCAGGAAATCTCTGGAGAAAATTGGGAGATATGCCAGGGAGTTTCAGCTCCTAATTCATTTTTAATAAAATTGGCGATTTTTTTAAAATTTTCATCTTTATCGTTCAAAGTTGGAATAACTAAAGTGGTTACCTCAACCCAAATACCCAATTTCTTCATTTGTTTTAAATTTTCCAGAACTGGCTTGAGTCGCGCACCGCAGACATTGCGATAAAATTTATCATCAAATGATTTTAGGTCAACATTAGCGGCATCAAGATAGGGCGAGATTATTTCCAGGCATTCTTTACTCATAAATCCATTGGTTACCCAGGTATTTTTAATCCCTTTCTTCTTAGCCAGCTTCATTGTATCTAGGGCATATTCAAAAAATATAGTTGGCTCGGTATAAGTATAAGAGATACTCGGGGCTTTGTTTTTAATGGCTTCTTCAACTATTCTTTCTGGCGGCATATTCTCTCCAATAATCTCTCCATTTCTTATTTTTGACCCTTGTGAAATATTCCAATTCTGACAATTTTTACAACTCATATTACAACCGACTGTGGCTACTGAAACACTCCTAGTGCCGGGTAAGAAATGAAAAAAGGGCTTCTTTTCGATTGGATCAATATTGACAGCAACAGCTTTACCGTATACTAAAGAGTAAAGTTTACCATTCTGGTTTTCCCTTACGCCACAAATCCCTCTTTTTCCTGGTAAAATCACACAATAGTGAGCGCAATTTTGACACTGAACCTTATTATCTTCTAGTTTTTTATAGAGTAGCGCTTTTTTCATGGTTTCATTGTATCATTTTCTATGTTATAATTACAAGTGAGGGAGAAATACAAACACTTTGTTTTTGTATTTCGACCGAACGCCGTAATTATACCAGAGGTATAATAAAAGTGATCGCGAACTAAAGTTCGCTATTCCAAGAAATCGCGACCTAAAGGTCGCTACTCCGGAATAGCAGGCTTTAGCCTACGATAATGCCATGAGAAAACATCGCATCTTTATCGCTATTAACCTCCCTCAAGACATAAAAAAGAAACTTTTGGGCTATCAGAGAGAGCGGCAAGATTTGCCAGTTCGCTGGACTAAGCCCGACAATCTTCATTTTACTTTAGTTTTTATTGGTTATGTTGGCGAAGATGAATTATTAGAAATTTGCAAACTTTCCCATCAAGCAACTAAAAGACACAAACTCTTTAATATAAACCTAGAAAAAATTCTGCTCGGTCCCCCCAATAGACCTGCTCGGATGATTTGGGTTGAGGGGGAAAGTTCTCAAAAACTAGCCGATTTGAAAAGTGACTTAGAAAAAAGTTTGTTTAATTCAGTAAAAAGCGGATATAAGCGGCAAGAAGTAAGAGCCTTTAGGCCACACATTACCTTGGCTCGGATCAAGCAGTGGGAGTGGGAGAGAATATCTCCAGAACCTAAAATCAATCTGGAAATAGCGGCCAGTTTTCCCGTAGAAAGCATTGAGGTAATGGAAAGCGAGCTTAAAAGAACCGGAGCAGAATACACTATACTTGAGAGTATAAAACTAGGGAATTTATAATTACAGACTTCACACAGATCAGCGTTAAATCAGCGTCTTGATTAGCGTTTGATCAGCGTGGAGAGAAGCGACATGAAAAATAGAATCCAAACTTTTCTTAGAGAACGTGATATCAGAGAAATGATGGCTAAAAATGGCTATGGACTCCAGCAGATAATAGAGGAAATGTTAAAAATAGGCTACAAGGGCCTACAGCTGCCTGAAAGAATTGCCGAAAAAATAGACAAGTATTATACACCGGAGGAAATAGACTACATAAGGAATCTTTCTAAAAAAGGAATCCAAATTTCTTTTCATCACGACCAGCATAATACGAATTTGGCTCAAAAAGAAAAAATATATTTAGTAAATGCCAAAAGGTCAATAGATAGAGCCGTTGCTTTGAGGTCAGATTATATTGTTTTTCATTTGGGTTTTGTAGATTTTGACGAAAAACCTTATAATACTCCGGAGGTATTGGAAGAAGGACGCAAAAATCTGGTGCGAAATCTAGACTATCTAATTAAATATGCGACAAAAAGAGATATAGATTTAACTGTTGAAAATAATCATAAGGAAGAATACGAATATGTCCGAAATACAAAGAAAATAGACTGTGAAACTGAGGATTTTGAATATCTAAGAGATGAATTAGAAAAAAAAGGTAAAGTTATAAAGATAAATTACGACACGGGGCATGGCTTTATTCAAGGAGCCTGGGTGGTGAAAGATAAGAGGGACATAAAATCAATGGTGGAAGCAGCTAAAAAATTTGCTTTTTCCTTTGTTGATAGATTGGGCAAAAACATTTATGCTACTCACATTAGCGATAATACATTAACCAGTCATGATGACCACATGATTGTCGGTGATGGTATTGCTCCGATTAAACTTACCCTAGAGAAAATGATAGAATCTGGCTATCAAGGTAATTTTCTTTATGAATTACACCTTGAAAGTTGGCTAGATAAATATAAAGGTAAAAGCATTTTGGAGATTTACAAAATTGCTTATGAACGGCTTTTAAAGATGTTGGAAAAGATAGCCTAAGGCTATATGGGGATCCAAACAAAAAAAATTATTAAACCCGGCGAGGTTCGGGTACGGATTGCCCCGAGCCCGACCGGACCCTTTCATATCGGTACGGCCCGGACAGCTCTTTTTAATTGGCTGTTTGCCAAGAAGTATAAGGGCAGTTTTATTTTGCGCATTGAGGATACTGATTTGGAACGCTCGGACCCTAAATACGAAAGAGATATCATTGAGAATTTAAAATGGTTGGGTCTTGACTGGGATGAGGGGATAGACGTTGGAGGCAACTTTGCTCCTTATAGACAAAGCGAGCGTATCCATACTTACTCAAAATACCTGAAGATTCTTCTGGATTCAGGAGATGCCTATTATTGCTATTGCACCGAAGAAGAATTGGAAGAAATGCGCCAGGAGCAAATGAGTAGGGGAGAGCCACCTCGTTACACTGGCCGATGTAGGAATTTAACCCCAGTTCAAAGAAAAAAATTTGAAAAAGAGGGCAGAACCCCAATTATAAGGTTCAAGGTTCCACAAAAATTACTTAAATTTAGAGACCTTATTCGGGGAGAATTAGAATTTGATACCTCTTTACTCGGAGATATTTCTATTGCTAAAAATTTAGGACTTCCCTTGTATAACTTCGCGGTGGTAATTGATGACTACTCGATGAAAATAAGCCATATTATTAGAGGAGAAGACCATATTTCCAATACACCCAAACAGATTTTGATTCAGGAGGCCTTAGGTTTTCCTCGTCCCCAATATGCTCATTTGCCTTTGATTTTAGGACCGGATAAGAGTAAATTAAGCAAGCGCCATGGGGCTACCGCTATAAACTGGTATAAAAAAGAAGGTTTTCTTCCAGAAGCAGTAGTTAATTTTATGGCACTGCTCGGCTGGAATCCTAAGACTGAAAAAGAGATATTTACCATTCAAGATTTAGTAAAAGAATTTTCTTTAGAGAACGTACAAAAATCCGGAGCTGTATTTAATATTGAAAAGCTCAATTGGATAAACGGACTTTATATCCGTCAGATGGATCCAGCAGAATTAACTAAGAAATGTATTCCATATTTACCCCAGAAAGCAAGAGTTCTTAATTTTAATTGGTTAAAAAAGGTTATTGTCCTCGAACAAGAACGAATGAAGAAATTAAGTGAGGTAGATGAGAGGACAGAATTCTTTTTTAAAGATAAATTGGATTACAAGCCAGAGTTGCTTATTTGGAAAGGGATGACTACTAAAGAAATAGCAAACAACCTTGACAAAATAGAAAAAGTGTTGTCTAAAATAGAATCCGAAGATTTTAAAACCGAAAAGCTAAAAAAAGCTCTGGAAGATATTAGTCCAAAAGATAGGGGAGAGGTTTATTGGCCTTTAAGGGTAGCTTTAACCGGCCGCAAAGCTTCACCGGGGCCGGTAGAGATAATGAAGGTATTAGGCAAAGAAAGGACATTAGAGAGAATTAGAGAAGCAATAGTAATAATTACAAAATCCAAATGACAAAAATAAAGAAAATTTCTATTATTTTTATTGTCGTTTTATTGATATTCATTACCTCTGTACAGGGGGGTTGGGCTAGTTTTATTGATGAATTATCAAGGCAAATTTCTCAAAGAGAGCAGGAGCGTCAAGAGCTTGAGCTGGAGGCACAAAAGTATCAAGAACTAATAATTGACTCTCAAAAGGAAATCCGTAGCTTAAAAACAGAGATTCAATTAATGGAAGCCCAAATTAAAAAACTAGAATTAGAGGTAGAGATTACCGAAGGAAAGATTGAACAGGTCATATTAGAGATTGTGCGGCTTGAATACGAAATAGAAGAGACCCAAAAAAATATAATTCATCAAAAAGAAATTTTGGCAGAAAACCTGCGATTAATTTATGAATACGACCAGAAAGATTTACTTTTGATATTTTTAGAAGATGAAAGCATATCTTCTTTTTATAGCCAAATCGTTTGGCTAGAGGGTCTCCAAGAGGAAGTAGGAGAGATACTTGAGGAACTCAAAGTCCTTAAAAAAGATTTAGAATTACGTCGCCTTGCAGAGGTTGATAAAAAGGAATATTTAGAAGATTTAAAGGAAAACTTAGAAAAGAACAAAACATCCTTAAAATATAAAACATACCTATATGAAGCACTTGTCAGAAAAACTCAAGGGAAAGAAAAGACCTTCCAGCAAATCTTAGCAAGAATTGAAGCACAGAAGAATGATTTATTAGGCGACATTAACCGGTTGATGGGGCAGAAGCAGGAAGAGCTGGCTCGGCTCAAGGAACTCCAAGAAAAACCAAAAACGGGACTGGCTAGCACCGCTTGGTATTTTTCTCAAGATGACCCTCGCTGGGCTGCTTATAATATTGGCATGAGTCGTTCAACTATGGTTAATTACGGTTGTGCTGTAACTTCTGTGGCGATGGTGCTTAAATATTACGGTGTTGATATTACCCCCGGCATATTAGCCCGAGAGCCCTTATTTTATTACGATTTAATTGTCTGGCCTAAAAAATGGGGAAGTGTCAGGTGTATGAATTGTCCTCCACCGCATCTAAGTGGGGGGATTGACTGGACTTGGCTTGATGGAGAGCTTAAAAATGGTTATCCAGTAATTGTTTTTGTTAAAGCTGAGGGCAGAAATGGGGGACACTACGTAGTTATTCATCACAAGGATGATACTGGTCGTTACGTTGTCCATGACCCATTATTCGGTCCAAATATCTATTTAGATTCTACCCGTGTTTATATCTCAGAGCTTTATGACACAACCACTAAAGTGGATCAAATGGTAATATATCATTAATTTCAATTCAAATATCAAATTCCAAATGTCAAATCAAATCCAAAATCCAAATGTCAAATATTGTGCGACATTAATAATAGTCACCCTTCTTGTTCTAGGAGGTAGTTTTTGGGTGGTTTGGGCCCAGGGAGATGAATTGCCCAGCCCCGGAATCACGCCAGCTAGTCGGCTTTATTTTTTAGATGAATGGGCAGAAAAAGTAGTCTACTGGTTAACCTTAGGGCTTGAGAATAAGACCGAACGGCTTTTGGAATTTGCCGACGAAAAATTATCCGAAGCTCGAAAGCTTCTGGAGGAAAATAAAACTTCTTATGCCGAAGAGGCAAAAGATAAATATGAGGAATATTTAAATAAAGCCCAAGGATTAACCCAAAAAGCAAAAAATGAAGGGGAGGTTGGTTTAGCTGATAAATTAATTGACTTAATCACTCAAAAAACTCTCTCACATCAAGGGATACTAACAGAGCTTCCTAAAAAGCTTCCCGAGGAACTTCCTGACAGAGTACAAGAGATTATTCTTAATATAATAGAAATAAGTAAAAAGGGATTTGAAGAAGCGCTTAAGGCAATATCTACTCAAGAAAAAAGAAATGAAATCTTTGAAAGATTTAAAGATTTAAAAACAGAAATAGACAAGAAGATTGAAATAATAAGAAAAAATCTTAAAGATTTGGGAGTACCTTTGAGATAAATAACATAAACATATAAGATAAGACAAATAAGGGTATCCCCCAAATATACTCAGATTAGAACGTCGTATAAGGAACATTGCACGACCTTCTGTAAATCGCAAAAATAGGGGGTTTTTACTCCCCTATTTTATACACGTGATATATAGCGTAAATCTGCTCATTTTTTCTTATCATGAAACGTCTGGTGGATTTCCTTTAATCTTTTATTAGTAACGTGAGTATAAATTTGCGTAGTGCTAATGGAAGAATGTCCAAGCATTACCTGAACCGAACGAATGTCAGCTCCATTGGTTAGCAGATCTGTCGCAAATGAATGACGGATGGTGTGGGGGCTTACTTTTTTAATTATTCCTGCTTTGGTGGCGTAGTATTTAACAATTCTTTGAACGCTTCTCGGGGTAAGGCGCAGATTTTCTTCTGGTTTATTAGATTTGGGGATTCTTATAAAAATTGCTGGATCCATATCTTGACGTTTGTCTAAATAATTCTTAAGTTTTTCTCTTGCTTCATCAGATAAGAACACTAGCCGAAGTTTATCTCCCTTTCCTCTGACACTGAATTCGCCCTTTTTAATATTAATTTTATTTCTATCTAGATTTACTAATTCTGAAACCCTCAATCCGGTACTAAAAAGAGTCTCTAAGACAGCTTTGTCGCGGAGGGATTTTAGGTTTTGTCCCGAAGGGGCATCTAAGAGTCTGTTTAGCTCTTCCGGCTCTAAGAATTCTACTTCTCTGGGCGATTGTTTGGCTAATTCTACCTTTTCAACAGCCAATGTCTTGATATCTCTTTTGGCCAGATATCTTAAAAGGCCTCTTAAGGCAATAATGTGGTAGTTTTGGGTGATTTTTTTAAGCCCTCTCCCCTTTTCGTCCTGCCAACGGTTAAGATAAATTCTATATTTTCTAACTAGTTCTGCAGTAACCTCCCCAGGATTTTCTATCTTTGCCCAGGAGACAAATCTCTTTAGATAATGGTCATAACTCTCAATTGTCTTTTGAGAGCGATTTTTTTCTATCTCTAAATATTCTAGATAGTCAGTAATAAGTTGTTTGATTTGAGTCATAAGCTTGTGTTGTCTATAATGTCGCCCAATATTATTATAGCATAATCTTTAAAAACTCAAAAGCCGATGGGAGTTTTGCCCCATCGGCTTTTTTGATTATCTTTTTCACCTCCAATTTTATTATACCAAATTACCTAATTTTTGTCAAGTTCCTGTCTCTTTTTTATTATTTCAACAAAATTTTTGCTTCTTTGATAAGCTCATGAAGATGTTTTTTGGGTATTTTTAGCCTGCGGGAAATTTTTGCCGGAGACATGCCTAAAATATCCCTGACCAGCATCATTTTTTTGGCCGAAAATACATCAACCAAACAACCCTTAAAGGAGGGCAAAATAGTGATAGGATAAAGTTTTTCAGAGTCAATTAAATATTCCAGTCCCCTTCCCTTGGGCCAGTTCCAACCCAAAAGCTCAACTTCAACACATTTGCAATAACGTTTTGCCTCGCTAGTAAATTTTGTATTAGTCGCCAGCAAACTTTTAACGTTGGAGTCTTTAAATTCTTTTTTTAAATCTAAGAAGCGAGCATAATTTGCCAAGCTTACCTGTAAATCCACTCTCTCCCCTCGTCGACGGTGGTATTTACATTCTCCAATATACCAGATAGGCACTCGCTTCGCTCGTGCACTATCTCCCTTCGGGCAGCCCTTTTTATCAAAAGGGCTGGGTCGTCTCTCTGTTTTTGAGCCTATCTGGTCCAGCCTCTTTAGCCCGAAGGGTAAAGGGCTGTCGGAATTTGATTTATTCAAATTCCGAGACGATAAAAACTTTTTCTTTTTTGCCAAAAAATCTATCTCATAAGTTGCGCAATATCCGGTAATGTGCTCGTTAAACTTTACTTCAAAACCATTACTGGCTAAAATCTCTCCTATGTATTTCTCAAAAGGGAAACCCGTTGGTCCAAGCTTTCTCATTCCTTCTTTTAGATTGAATTTTAAGGCAGCTTGAGGGGTGGTTCGATGAAGCATACTTTTTACTCTTCCAAAAATCTTTCGAGTTTCTATGCCGGGATAAACCTCCTTTTTAATAGTTTCTGCAATTTTCTGAGCTAAAGTTTTTGACGCGCCCACCCGCCTAGCGCTTCGATAGACTTTTTTAAAAGAAAATAGTTCTTTCTCTCCTCTGGAATTAATAACGTATGAATTAGTCATGTTTTTGAATGATTTTATCAATAAATTCTTTAATCTCCGTTTCAAAACGCTCCCGAGAGAACTTTTGGGCGTGTTTCCTAATAATCTCTGGATTATAACTCTTCAAATTTTGTCTAAGTCGTCTTACGCCATCAGCCAGCACTGCCGGATGGGGATCGTCAAAAAACTCTCCAGTTATCCCCTCAATTACAGTTTCTGTTGCTCCTCCCTTTCTCAAAGCAAGTACCGGTTTTCCATAGCCCATTGCCTCTACGGGTGTAATACCAAAATCATCCTCTCCGGGGAAAATTAGAGCCTGACAATTTTGATAGTACCGATGGACAACTCCTTCTGATTGAAAACCCAAAAGTTTTACATTTTTTTTTGCTTTCTTTGTTAAAAATCTATACTGGGAACCCTCACCGATAACAACTAAAGGCAATTCTAGTTTATTAAATGCCTCTATCGCTAAATCAATATTTTTGTAAGGAGAAAGCCGCGAAACAATTAGAAAATAATCTTTATCTTGTATCTTGTATCTTGTATCTTGTATCTTGTTAACATCAACCGGTGGATAAATAACCGTTGAGTCTCGCTGGTAATACTTTTTAATTTTCTTCCTGGTGGTTTTAGAATTAGCTATAAAATAATCTAAGCGAGAGGCAGTTGCTTTGTCCCAAACCCTTAGATAGTTGGTAGCAAGACTTGTTCCTAAATGCAAAGGCCATTTTATTTTTTGTTCTTTTAAATAATTTTGATGCCAGTCCCAAACAAAACGCATGGGAGAATGGCAATAGCAAATGTGGATAGTTTGGGGCCTTACAATTATTCCTTTAGCAAAAGCAGAACTCGATGATATTACTAAATCAAAATCTCTAAGGTCGAAAGTTTCAGGAGCAACGGTCAAAAATGGCAGTAGCCATCGCTTGTGAGTCCGTAAAACCTTAGGAAATTTTTGCAAGAAAGAAGTTCTAATTTCAGCTTCTGCAAAATTTCTTGCCATCTTTTTTTTATCGTAAAGTAAGGTGTAAATCGGCGCCTCTTCAAAAAGACGGTGGAAAGATTTTAATACTTGTTCAGCGCCTCCGAAACAAGTTAAGTAATCATGAACGAGGGCAATTTTCATCATATTGTATCTAGTAATATTTTAAATGTCTCTCTAGCACACTTTTCCCAGCTAAATCTTTTTATATTTTCATAACCTTGGCCAATAAGAGCCTTACGGACCTTATCATTGCTTATTACTTTATAAATACTTTCGGCAATTTCCTCGGTGTTCAAAGGATTGACTTTTAGAGCACTCTCTCCCACTATCTCCGGAAGAGAGGAGATATTAGAAGTGACCACCGGAACACCGGCGCTTTGGGCTTCTAACACCGGCATTCCAAATCCTTCGTAAAGTGAAGGGAAGACAAATTCATCGGCATTTTTCAAAAGTTTGCATTTTTCTTCTTCCGATACATATCCAGTCATAATAATATCATCTTTGGCTTTTGAATTTTTGATAACTTGTTCTATTTCCCGAAATCGATAACCAGCGGAACCTGCTAAAATTAACTTATGAGGAACTCTGTATTTCTGTTTGACAATATCAAAGGCCCTCACCAACCTGTCAACATTCTTCTTCTTCTCTATTCGTCCCAGATAAAGAATATAATTATTAGATTTAAGTTTTGAGTTATGGTTTTGATATTTGACGTTTGACATTTGACATTTATTCACTCCGTGGTAGACCACTTCAATCTTCTCTGGGCTTCCTCCATATAATCTTATCAAGTCCCTTTTGGTATTTTCCGATACGGTGATAATTTTATAAGCATGTTTTAAAGCATATCTAGTGCTGAAGCGGAGGTATTTGAAAGCAGGTAGCGGGTACATTTCGGGAAAATATTCGTACTCAAGACCATGAATAGTCACGATTGATTTTTGAGGATGAACTAAGGGCAAAACATGAACTGGAATAAAAAGAATATCGGGTCTACGCATTAGCATTTCCAAACTAAGTCTTAATTGGGTCCACATAAAAGGAAAGGAAAGTGTTTTTATTTCAAAGTCGGCTTTGAGCTTTGAGCCCTGAGCTTTGAGCTTATTATCTACATACAAAATAACCTGATGTTTGGCTACATCAAGTTTGCCCAAATGTTCCATTAACTGATACGTATACTCCTCTACCCCGGTTCTTTGCGGTTTAAAAGCCGCCGAGGCATTTATTCCTATTGTCATTTTTTAGAAACTATGCTCTTTTTATAAACCTCTAGATTCTCTAAGGCAATTCCGGTGCCTTTGGCTACACAGAGAAGTGGTTCGTCAGCCGTATAGCAAGCTACTCCTGTAATTTTAGTGATTAACCTATCAATATTCCTTAGTAGTGCTCCTCCACCACTTAAGACCATTCCTTTGTTCATTACATCAGCTGAAAGTTCGGGAGGAGTGTCTCTTAGTACTGTTTTTATAACTTGGATAATTTCTCTGAGCTCGTCTCCAATAGCTTCGGTTACTTCGGAAGATGTGATTACAATTGTCTTGGGGAGTCCTGCTATAAGGTCTCGACCCCGAATTTCCATCTCCTCTTCTTTTTTAAGCCCAATGGCACTGCCTAAATTTATTTTAATCTCTTCTGCCGTTGCTTCCCCTATGGCCAAGGAATGTTTTTCTTTAATGAAACTGGCGATAGCTTGATCAATTTTATCTCCCCCCACTCTTACTGAACTCCAAGAAACTATACCTCCTAGCGAAATTACGGCCACTTCAGTAGTCCCCCCTCCAATATCAATAATCATATTCCCCGAAGGAACATTAATTGGAATTTCTGCTCCGATAGCAGCAAGCACTGGTTCTTTTACTACATAAGCGGCCTTTGCCCCAGCATTCATTGTTGCATCAATTACAGCTCTTCGTTCAGTAGAAGTAACGCCGGCTGGTATTGAAATCATCACTTCCGGACGAAAAAGTTTCATCCGACCACTGGCCTTGTTTATAAAGTACCTAATCATTGCTTGGGTTACCCTATAGTCAGCTATTACTCCATCCTTCATTGGCCTGGAAGCAACAATATTATCTGGCGTGCGGCCAAGCATTTTTTTTGCTTCATTACCCACGGCTAAAATTCTGTTTTCCGGGGTAGAAACAGCTACTACAGTTGGCTCATTAAGAACCACTCCCCGTTTGGGAATAAAAACTAAAGTATTTGCTGTGCCTAGGTCAATACCTATTTTCTTTATAAACATGTTTTTAGATATGTTAATTTTTAACTCTTTTGATGTTCGCTCCTAGTTTAGCTAATCGTTCTTCTATCCTCTCATATCCTCTATCTATTTGATAAATATTTTCAATGCGAGTTTCACCTTGAGCAACGAGCGCTGCCACAACAAGAGCGATTCCGGCTCTTATATCAGGACTAATAATCCTGCGGCCATATAAGCGAGAAGGACCATTCACTATAATACGATGCGGGTCACACACAACTATATTTGCCCCCATTTGATTTAATATCTGGGCATACAGAAGTCTTCCTTCGTAAATTATTTCATGAATCAAACTCTGACCTCTCGCTTGGGTCATAAGAACCGTAAAAGGAGCTTGAAAGTCTGTAGCAAAACCGGGGTATTCATGAGTGACAATATCTATTGATTTTAGATTTTTAGTTGGTTTAGTAATAACGTAGTCCTTTCCCAATTCAAGATTCACTCCTGCCTTATTCAGTGCTATCCATAAAGCCTCAAGGTGTGTGGGATTGCACTTCGCAATTTTTATTCTGCTATTAGTAGCTATTCCCAGTATAGCAAAAGTTCCTGTTTCAAGCCGGTCGGGAATGACCTTATAAGTCCCACCGTTTAATCTCTCCACTCCCTCTATTTCTATGGTGTGGGTGCCGGCTCCTTTAATTTTAGCCCCACATTTATTTAAAAATTGGGCTAAAGCTGGAATTTCCGGTTCGCAAGCGGCATTTTTAAGAATTGTCTTTCCTTTTGCTAAAACAGCAGCTAACATTAAACATTCGGTAGCCGTAACAGAAATTCTAGGAAAAATAAATTTGTTTCCTCGAAGTTTCCCTCTGTTTGTAGATAAATGAAATAAAGATTTGTCCCGGGTAATTTTTGCTCCCAAGGCTTCAAATCCGTCCAAGAATATATCAATTGGTCTTCTCCCGATAACACATCCACCTGGATAGGAAAATGTTACCTTCCCCTCTCGAGCCAAAATTGGACCGGTAAGAACCATAGAGGCTCTTAACTGTTCGCTTAAATCCTCTCTTAATTTTACTTTCTTAAGTTTGGCTGCTTTTATTTCGTAATCCCCTTGTCCATTAGAGGAGATATTAACACCGAGGTCAGAAAGCAATTCCACCATCCTCGAAACATCTTCAATGGCGGGCACATTTTTAATAATCCATTTCTTGTTACTAAGAAGACTGGCGGCGAAAGCCTTTAAGGCCGCATTCTTTGCTCCTCGCACCTCAATTATCCCCTCTAGGGATTTACCTCCTTTTATAATAAACTGTTCCATTGATTATATTCTATCTTAATTCCTTATTCTTGGCAAGACCCATTAAAGGAGTTATAATGTATAGTGAAACAAACCATGACTAAAAGAATTAGACTAACAATACTTGCCCTTGCCATTGCTTGTTTTTTAATTATTGCTCCAACGGCTCTTTTCTATGGATGGGGTTATCGTTATGATTTCAGAGATAAGATATTCATTCAAACAGGAGCAATCTACTTAAAGTCTTTGCCGCGTAAAGCAAAAGTTTGGCTGGCGGGCGTTGAAAGGGAGAAAAAAACTCCTCTTATTGTTGATGGACTTCTACCTAACAAAAAATATGAAATTTTAGTCGAACTTGAGGGCTTTCGGCCCTGGCAAAAAACTCTAGAGGTTAAACCAAGCCTAGTCACTGAAGCCAAGAACATTTTACTTGTTCCCGAAAATCCCGAAATCATTCCTTTGGAAAATAAAAGTGAAATTGAAATAAGGGAAATACTTCTTTCTCCCGATAAAGAAAAATTGGCTTTTTCTTTTTATATAAACAAAGAAAGTTCTTCAGGGATTTGGATTCTTAATTTAAACGAACTTGATGAAGTTATTCTTATCAACAATAAAGTCCTTAATCTTGAACAAAGCTATAACGACTTTACCCTACTTCAATGGTCAGCTGATAGCAATAGATTACTTTTTAGCGCTCAAGGTAAAACTAAAGAAAAAGTTTTTTTTATTGTAGATTTACCCCGCATCAAAGTTCTGGTGCGGGGATTAGAAGATTTATCAAAGACTATTTTAAAACCCTCCGAAGAAGATTTTAAAAAGACAGGAGTTCTAAATCTAACGAACATTGCCAAAGCCAATCCTTCTAAAATCCTCTGGCATGGGAAAAATCCAGATATACTCCTTTGGCTTGCCCCGCCAGAGAATTCTTCTCTAACGGGGCGAGCTAGTACAAAAAAAGAAAGTTCCCTTTTCCAATTAGATATTTCTGATAGCTCAGAGGCTCTCGGTTCCCTCGAGGATGAAACCCCTAAAATAATAGCAAAAGAAGTAGTAGACTTCGTAATTAATCAAAACGATATTTATATTATTAAGGAAACATTTACTGAAAGTGACGCTATTGATATCAGCGGCCCAAAATACATAATCTATAAAAACAACTTTGAATTTTCCTCAATCCCTGAAGAACTGGGGAAACCTCAAGAAATCTTTATTTTAGAAGAAAAGGGCTTGGCCTTAAAAACCGATGAAGATAAAACTTATCTATTGATACTCGAGAACAATAATCCATTAGTGGGCGACACCTCCCCCCTATTCCTTCTGGCAAAAGGAGTGAAAAAAATAGAGCTTTCACCGGATAAAAATAAAATTTTATACTGGCAAGACCAAGAATTAAAAATCTATTTCTTACAAAAAAACATCTCCTATAAAAAAGAAATTGGAGATATTGAAAGTATAAATTTAGACCTTCCAATTGAACAAGTACTCTGGTATAAGGATTCAGAACATTTAATTTATACTCAAAATGGTACTATTAGAATCACGGAAATCGACCCGAGAGGCAAAAGAAATGACGTGAAATTCTTGGAAGGCGAAAAACCAATTTATGACCCAGCAGGAGACGTTCTTTATTTTTTGCTTAAAGGCAACTTATACAAAGTAGAATTCCCCACAAAGACAGGAATAATTCTTTAAATCACTAATCCAATTAAGATATAATAAAAAAAGGAGTAGCTTTTTTAAAAGCCGTTGGGGAGGACTTTAAAATAAAAACAGTTTACCCTATTAGGGATCTTTGCGGGGTGACGGGCTTTTGAAACCGAGCTTCAAAAGTCCCAAAAACCGCAAAGTTAAAATAAAAAATCAAAAAAAAACGGCTTTGAGCCGGTTTGAAAGGAGCTAAACTTCTAAAGAAGTTTAGCTCCTTATAACGAAACTTTACTCTATTGAATTATCGCTTCTGCCACTGAGGGGCTCGGCGGGCTTTTTTGAGGCCCGGCTTTTTCCTTTCTTTTTTTCTTGAATCTCTAGTTAAAAGCCCGGCATCTCTTAAGGTTTTTTTTAATTTTGCATCGTGTAAAACGAGCGTCCTGGCAATGCCAAGCCGTGTTGCTTCGGCTTGCCCTCTTATACCCCCACCCCCTACCTTTACTCTAATATTGAATTTATTTAAAGTTTTAGTTAATTTCAAAGGGAGCATCAGATTTTTTTGAAGATCAAGAGTAGGGAAATACTCACGATATGGCTTTTCGTTGATTAAAAACTTACCTCCTTTATCAGTAAATAGCCGAACCTGGGCAACCGAAGTTTTGCGTCGACCAACAGCATAAAAATACTTCTCAATCTTTTTTTTGAGTTTTTGTGGTTTTTCTTTAGGTTTTTCTTTTGGTTTAGGTTTAGGCATCTTTATTAGAATTAGAAATTAGAAATTAGGACTTAGAAATTTCTCCTGGATATATTTTTAGCCGTTTTATTCTTCTTGCTCTTAATTTATTCTTAGGCAGCATCCCCCAAACCGCCTTTTTTAAAACCTCTCGGGAATCCTTTTTAAAAAGTTTTTTTAATGGCTCCTCTTTAATTCCTCCGGGCCAGCCGGTGTGATGATAGTATTTCTTTTGCTCCATTTTTTTTCCGCTTATTTTTAGCTTGTCTGAATTGAGCACCACTACCGCCGTATCCCCTTCTTTATAAGGGGCAAAGGAAGGACTGTTTTTTCCTTGTAAAATTGAAGCAATCTCTGAAGCAAGTCGGCCCAGAATTTTATCGGTCGCATCAATGATAACTTCTTTATTCTTCTTCATAAAAATTAAACGAATTCTATAATAACCATCTTTGCTCCATCCCCCCCCCGTGATACAAGCTTTATAATTCGGGTGTATCCCCCGTCTCTAGCTTTGAATCGAGGAGCAATTTCTTTTACTAATTTTTGAGCTGTAATCTTCCCGAAAATCCGAGTCAATTCCCTTAAAGCTAAAAGAGTGGACTTTTTCTTTGCCAGAGTTACTTTTTTTTCTATAAAAGAAGAAAGCTCTTTAGCCCGTGCTTCGGTCGTTGTAATCCTTTCCTTTGTAATTAAATTCTCGGCCAGACCTTTCATTAAAGCCCGCCTTTGGTCTCTTTCACGACTAAGCTTTCGCCCCTTTTTTAAATGTCTCATTGCTTTAGTATTAATCCCAACCTTCCCAATATTCTTCTTATCTCCTTAATACCTTTTGGTCCCAGCCCTTCCATGGCGTCTAAAGAAGTCTCATTTTTCTGAATTATTCCACTGACGGTTTTTATTTTATAACTTTCAAGAATCTTAACTATTCTTGAAGAAAGACCCAATTCTTCTATTTTCAACTTTTTAGGGTCAGCGGCTTTAGGTTTCTCTTTAATTTTAGCTTTCTTTTTGGGTTCTTTAGGAGATACCTTTTTAACAACTTTTTTCACCGATGTTACAGCAATTCGATTAAAATGACGAGCTAGAGTGCTGGCTGCCCGTTTAAGGGCGTCTTTTGCCTCAATGCTTCCATCGGTCTTAATTCCAACAACAAGCTTATTGTAATCTGTTTTTTCTCCTACCCTTATATTTTCTACATTATAAAATACTTGCCTTATCGGAGAAAATATGGCATCTAAAGCTATACTTCCCACTTCTAATTTTTCTCTTTTTTGCTCCTCTCGAGGCACATAACCTAAACCCTTTTCTACCAGGATTTCTAAATCTAATTTCGCCCTTTTATCGGTAAGGGTAGCAATATGAGCATCTTTATTAACTATTTCTACCTGGGTTGGGCATTTAAAATCTTTCGCTTTTACAACCTTCTCTCCTTTTGCCTTGAGGGTTAATTTTATTGGTTCTTGAGAATCCATCTTGAAGCGTAGTTCTTTTAAATTAAGAATTATTTCTATAACGTCTTCTAAAGTATGAGGGATGGTGGAAAATTCATGTTTTGCGCCACCGATTTTCACTCTAGTCGCAGCAGCTCCCTCAAGCGAAGAGAGCAGGGCTCTTCTTAAGGCATTTCCCAGAGTATGTCCATAGCCGGAATAGCAAGGTTTGATTTCAAATAAAAACAAATCTCCTTCTTTTTTAATATATTTTGGTTTTTGAGGTAAGGGTATGGTCATGTTTTAATTTATCTCAAATCTTAGATGTCAAATCTCAAATCTAAATCTTAAATCTCAAATCTCTTTTTATGAGATTTAAGATTTGACATATGGTTTTGACATTTGACATTTGAGATTTAAAATTTAATTTTATCGTGAATAGAATTCTATTATCATTGAAAGATCGACTCCCGCCTCTAGCTCTTTTGGGGAAGGAAGACTCTTAACCTTTCCTTCCATCTTTTTTAAATCTAAAGCGAGCCAGGAGGGAGGATTATGAGCTTTTAATTTAGCTTTAAGGCCGGCAATATACGTACTTTTAAGAAACTTTTTCTTGGGGGTTATCGTATCTGCTACTTTCACTTGGTAAGAAGGGATATTCATCGGCCTGCCACTGACTAAAAAGTGGCCGTGGTTTACAATTTCCCTTGCTTGGGGAAGAGAAGAAGAAAATCCTAAACGATAAACTACATTATCCAACCGAGTCTCCAAAAGGCAAAGCATTAATTCTGAAGTCAATCCTCTTCTTTGAAGAGCCTTGATATAATACTTTTTAAACTGTCTCTCGCCAATATTATAGATTCTTTTTAATTTCTGCTTTTCTCTAAGCTGATGGGCATATTCCGACATTCTTCTTGGACGGGTTGATTTCTTTACACCAGGCGGATAGTTTTTTTTAATCACGGCACATTTCTGGGTATTACAACGCTCACCCTTTAAGAAGAGTTTCTTTCCCTCACGGCGACAAATTTTGCACTTAGGTTCCTTCATATTATACTTTTCTAATTTTACGTGGTCGGCATCCATTATGAGGAAGTGTTGTAACGTCTCTTAATGAAGTAATGGTAAATCCACTTTGAGCCAAAGTCTTAATTGCCGTATTCCTGCCGCTGCCTATTCCCTTTACTAAAACATCTAATTCTTCCATCTTCATTTTTTTAAGAGCATCTACCAAAGATCTTACTACCGTAGAGGCCGCATAAGAGGTAGCTTTTTTAGGTCCCTTAAAACCTAAGCTGCCGGCGCTGGCCCAAACTAAAACATCGCCCTTAGTATCAGTAATAGTCACCATGGTATTATTGTAGCTTGATTTTATGTGAGCCTGACCTTTAGTGACTATCCTTCTGGGTTTCTTTTTTTTGGGACCATGCTTTTTTAAAACTTGGTCTGATTTAATTTCTTTTATTCGTCGTTTACCCATGATAATTACGTTTTCTCTGCCGCTCTCTTTCGGCCGCTGCTTACTGTTCTTCGAACATTACCCCTAACTGTTCTAGAATTGGTTTTTGTCTGCTGCCCCCTTACCGGCAGATTCTTAAGGTGTCTGCTGCCTCGGTAAGAACTAATCTCCTTAAGCCGTTTAACATTAAGCATCACCACTCGTCTTAAATCACCCTCTACTTTATGTTTTTCTATTTCTTTATTGAGAATACTTAGTTCTTGAGAGCTTAATGTCTTTACTCTTTTATTGAAATCGATTTTTACTTGAGATAAAATTTTATTACTCAAAGACCGCCCTATTCCGTAAATATAGGTCAAAGCTATTTCTATTCGTTTGTCTTGGGGAATGTTTATCCCGGCAATTCTCATATTGATTTAACCTTGACGTTGTTTATGCTTTGGATTAGAACAAATAACGTAAAGCTTACCCTTACGCCGTACAATTTTACACTTTTTACACCTTTTTTTGATGGAAGCCTTAACCTTCATACTACTTCTGTCTATACACTATTCTTCCTTTTGTTTTATCATAAGGGCTTATTTCTACCTTTACTCTATCTCCTGGCAGAACCCGAATGTGATAGAGGCGCATCTTGCCGGAAAGGTGAGCTAAAATTTCATTCCCCTTGTCATCTAGTTTTACCCTAAATTGAGTATTGGGCAATGCTTCAGTAACCAGTCCCTCTTCAACAATCAATTCTTTCTTGGTATCTACCATAGAGTTTTCTTAATTATACTTAGTAACATTATTTTGTCAATACAATATTTATTTTCTTGGGTGAACTTGGCACAATCTTCACCCAAAATGGCCAAAGTAGAACCTTTGCTCTTTCAATAGTTGTATAGGTTGAAAGAATTTCTTTTACTTCGGACTTATCCTTACCGGCAAGATCCTTTTTGATTTTTACCTCATCAATCTCATAAACCAAAGTCTTTTCTACATGAATACTAAGCTTAAGTTGTTTTTTTTCAAAATCAGCTAATGCTTTCGAGTAGCTTATTTTGCCTTCCTCAATTATGGCTTTGCCTTCCGGAATTTTTGAGTAGAGAAGACTATTAATGAAACTTTCCAGTATTTCTTCGTTAAATACCATGACTTTCAAAGAAACCTCTGCCTCCACGCTAAAATCTTTGGCCACCTCCCCCTCTTTACGGGAGGAGGTAACGTTCTTTTCCTCCAAAAGGGAGACGTTTTCCATTAGCTTATATCCTTGGGGCAGTTGTCCATATAAGTCAGAGGTAACCTCTTCGGATACCTTTCCAATAAGTTCTGTTTTTGCTTTTTCAAGGTCTTCTCTTGAAACCACCACCTCTTCTCGATTAGCCCCGCCGGTCATTGGGTTTTTAGATTTCCCATAAATAGTAGAGTATTTTTTAAGTTGTTTATATTCTTTAAACGCAGGGATGCTAAAGCGAGAGGGCTCAATATTATAATCTTGGCCAATATCAGCCGCTTCTACTTCTACATCAATTGTTCCTGCTTGGGTTACTCCTTCTACTATTTTTGCTCCGGGGACAACTACTGTTTTAAGGGTTCTGAAAAGCTTACCCTCTTCAGAAAGAAACCGAGTGGTTTTAACTAGTGTCTGGCTCTGCGTGCTCCACTCATTTGAGACTTGAATTACTCCCCTTGCCTTCTGTTTGAGGAGCTTTCTTTCTGTGGCCGGAAAAGTCTCGGACCTCTTATTGCTTACCGATATAATCTTTGCTGGGATTTTTTGAGCAAGAATATCTTCAATATCCAAATTTGCATCAGCAATAATCTGTAGGTCCAAACTTAGGGGTTCGGTTTTTGGTAAAATCTCTATTTTGGCTCGAGGGAGCACTAAAAACAAAGCAAGACCAACGGCCAAAATGGAAATCAAAAGAAAAACTAAAAAAGATTTACTACTGGTTGTTGAAAGAATAATCTTTTTATGGCGAGTGGAATTGAACCATCGTTTTGGCCTAAAGTCAACTTTTGCGGGTGCTTTTTCTCTTGAAATTAAATTTTTATCTGGAATTTTACGCCTTACAATATCGGTCATCTTAATTGGTGTACGATTTTGTTTCTTGCCCCGCTGAGCGGGGTGAAATTTTTGAGGCATATTTTTGTTTTTAGTTTGACTAAGTCTGTTATAGAAAGTTGTTGAGAAATCTGAGCCTTCTGCCACCCTTACTGCCCGGTGGAGTATTTTAGATAAATCCCCTTCCCTTTTTTGTAGGTCCACAAAAAAGGAAGCTAAGGCCAAAGTAGCAACGTCTCCAGAATCCAAAAGTTGCGCCGACGAATTTAGAATTCCCAAATCCTCGGGATGTATAATTTTAACTACCGGGTTTTTAAGAAAAGGTAGGTTTTTTCTCCACTTAGAAGCTCCCAATATTCTTTGGAGTCCCACTAGTAAACTTCCCCCTCCCAAAAGTAAGATTTGGGTAGGCAGTTTTTTCAAGAAGAGTTGTTCTAGCCCAACTCCCACAGCTGCTGCCCAAAGCTTAATCTTTCCTTCTAAAATTTTTCCAATACTTTCCCTGGCCCTAGAAGAAACTTTATTTTGAGAGGCCATTAGTTTTATCTGCTCTGCTTGGAGCTTACCCACCCCTAAAGCTCTAGAAATACATCCGGTGAAACTTTTTGCTGCAATATTAAAGGTAAAATTTCCCAATAAGGCATTATCTTTAACGACACTCACTTCAGTAGAACTTCCTCCAACATCTATAAGGATAGCTTCTAGACCCCTTTTTTGAATAAAAAACGTCTTTGCTGTAGCATGGGGAGTGCTGGCAAGAATTAAGTTTTCCAAATTCAAGAGAGAAGAAATATTCTCTAGTGCCTTAAAATAGCAATTATTACAGAAACTATTAAATATTTTAAGCGAAACTTTCTTGCCAGAAAAATCTAAAGGATTATCAACCTTATAACCATCAATGAGTATTTCTTCCAATTCAGTATCAATTAATTTTATCCCGGTTTCTCCGAAAAAATGATCTTTACGAACGCTAGATTTTATTTCATCAAAAATTTTCCATTCTGCTTTCTGAATAAGGTTTTTCAGTTCAGCAGGACTAATTTTTTCCTCCGGATTTGCTCTCTTAAAAGTGTATTGGCAAGTCTTACCCTTAATAAACCTTCCTCCTAAACCTAAGATTGTCCCTGAGGGGGTTATTTTTACTTGGCCTTGAGCTTTTTTTATTGCTTCTCCTGTTCCTAGAAGCAATCCCTCAATGTTTAATAAGTCCAATCGGGGACGCGAAGCACAGCCAATACCTAGAATTTCTATATTATTCTCTTTGCTGTTCGGTCTAAATATTAACGCTTTAACAGATTCCGTACCAATATCTAAAGCAAGATATGCCTTCTGCCTATTTTTTTTAAAAATTCTCCAAAAATTTGCCATTGCATCCTTATTATACACTCCATACAAACCCTTGACAAGAATCGATGTTTAACCTCCGAGGTTAAACAAGTATTGCTTTGATTCTTCTTACTCCAGCCGAAGAAGACTGTTCTTTAATAATTTTAAAAGTTCCAAGCTTGCCCGTGCGCTTTACATGCGGCCCAGCGCAGATTTCTTTAGAATACTTCCCTATTGAATAAACCCTTACAATACCTTTGTATTTTTCTCGAAAATTTGCTAAAGCTCCAGATTTAATTGCTTCTTCCAGGCTCATTTCTTCCATCTTTACTACTAAATCCTCTTTTATCTTCTTATTAACTATGTCTTGAACTTTTTTTATTTGCTCCGGAGTCAAATTTTGGGAATGAGAAAAATCAAAACGAAGCCGCTCTGGGTTAATATCACTGCCCATTTGTTTAATATGGTCTCCTAAAACATCACGCAGCGCCTGGTGGAGTAAATGTGTTGCTGTATGTAATTTTTGTATCTTGTATCTTGTATCTTGTATCTTGTATTTTTTTATTCCGTGACCACCAAATTTCTTTTCTACACCAGCCCTGGAAATCTCTTGGTGAGTTTTAAAGGCCTCTTTAAACCCAATTTCGTCAACTTTTAATCCTTTTTCCTTGGCTAATTCTCGGGTTAATTCCAATGGAAACCCATAAGTATCATAAAGGTGAAAAGCATCTTTACCAGAGATCTGCTGACTGGCAGTTGTTGCTACTTTCTCAAATCGTTTTAGCCCCTTTTTTAAAGTTTTGCTAAATTTTTCATCTTCTTTTTGAATAACAGTAAGAATATCTGCTTGTTTTACTCGGAGTTCTGGATAAACCTCTTGATAGGTGTCAATAACCACTTTAGCAAGTTCTATTAAAAATCCTTCTCTTAAGCTCAAAGTCTTTCCATAACGAATAGCTCGACGCAACACCCTCCTTAGAATATAGCCCTGCTGGGTATTAGAAGGAAGTACTCCGTCAGCAACCAGAAAGCAGGCTCCTCGAATATGATCAGCAATAACTTTAAAATCTTTTTTTCTTTCCTTATATTTTTTACTGCTTAAATTTTCAATTTCTTGGATAACCAACCAGAAAAGATCAGTCTCGTATGCTGACTCTTTTTTTTGAAGCACCGCAACCAATCTTTCAAATCCAATCCCTGTATCTACATTGCTTTTTGAGAGCTTCTTATAACTGCCTTTTTCATCTTTGAAATATTCCATAAAAACAAGATTCCATAATTCTACAAAACGGTTACATTTCTTACAATTGGGTCCGCATTCAGAATCTCCACATCCAAACTCCTTTCCTCTGTCATAATAAATTTCCGAACAGGGACCACAAGGACCGACTTCTCCTACCGGACCCCAAAGATTATCCTTTGCTCCAAATTCTCTTATCCTCTCCTCCGGAATTCCGTTTTCTTTCCAAATTTTTATAGATTCCTTATCTTTTAAAATATTTTCTTCCCCCCCAAAGACTGTTACCCAAAATCTATTCTTATCAAGTTTGAGTTTCTCTACAAAAAATTCTAAAGCGTATTTTATTGCGCCATCTTTAAAATAACCGGTCTCAGTATTCTCCCCTATAGACCAATTTCCTAACATTTCAAAAAAAGTGTGATGAATATCATCACCCACTTTGTCAATATCCGCTGTTCTAAAGCATTTTTGGACAGAGCATAAATGCAACGTTCCAAAATCCTGGACAGGATCCTTTGCTCCGGTAAAATATGGAATGAACTGCTGCATCCCGGCCGTGGTTAAAAGAACCGAAGGGTCGGTCGGAATAAGCGAAGAAGAAGGAACGATTTTATGTCCCTTTTTTTGAAAAAAATCTAAAAATTTTTGTCTAATTTCTTTAGTGTTCATACTTTTAGTATAACTTAAATAGAGTCAATCAGCAATTATCCCGCCGCCCAAAAGCTCGTCCTTTCTATAAAAAACTACTGACTGTCCCGGGGTTACTGCTCTTTGTGGTGTCAGACACCAACACGAGCGTTGGTGTCTGACACCAACGTCACTGATAATGGCCGGCACTGCTTTATGTCCGTATCTAATCTTTACCTCCGCTTTTAGGGGCAGTTTTGGTTCTCTTCCGGAAATCCAATTAACATTTTTAGCTTTTAAACTATCTTTATAAAGTAATGGGTCGTTGGGCACATCGGTCACTTTCAATAAATTCTTTTTAAAATCAAAACCGATAACCCAATAAGGACCCCCGCCGAGCCTAATTTCTTTTCTTTGACCAATAGTATAGAGAGATAGACCTTCATGCTTACCGATGACTTTATCACCACAAACAATATTGCCCGGCCTAAGTTCTAAGTGACGTTTTAAAAACTCATTATGGTTTTTTTCAGAAATAAAACATAAATCTTCAGATTCCCTTTCTTGGTACGGCAGTTGCCACTTATCGGCTAAAGCCCTCACTTCCTGCTTAGTATAATCCCCCAAGGGAAATAAAACATATTTAAGCTGTTCTTGAGTTAAAGTATACAAGAAATAACTCTGATCCTTCTCTTTATCCTTAGCGGTAAATAATCTGAGCCCGCACTCTCTAGGAGTAGCAGATTTTCTTGCCCGCCGAAGCTTTAGCGTAGGCGGGAGTCTGCGATCCGATCGCGAACTAAAGTTCGCTATTCCAGGTGCTAGCTTTTTAACGTAATGGCCTGTAGCCACATAATCTGCTCCCATGCCCAAAGCCCTTTTAAGTAGGAGATCAAATTTAATCTTTCTATTACAAACTACGCACGGATTAGGGGTGCGTCCTAAAGCATATTCTTTTAAAAAGTAATTGACTACTTCTTTTTTAAATTCTTTTTCAAAATTTAAAACATAAAACGGAATTTCCAGTTTTTTAGCTACTTTTCGAGCATTTTCTTGAGCTTCAGTTTGTCGAAACCGAGTTTTAAATAACTGCATAAAAACACCAACGACATTATATCCTTGGTTTTTGAGAAGCGCTGCAGCGACAGAACTATCTACCCCACCGCTCATAGCGCAGATTATTTTCTTATTAATCTTGGGCATATCAAAGCTTTACGGATTTGCCCGGTTTCAATGTTCCCTTCTTCTTGTTTTTTTTATCTCCTAGGGAGTTCTCAATCAATTTTTTTAAACCTTTTAAATCCGGTTCTTTCCGTTTTTTCTTAAAATTGACCGGCTCTTTTTTGATAGCTTCCTTTAAAGAAATTGACTTTTCCTCTTCTTTGATTTTTGGTTCCATTTGTTGAATCTGTGGAACCGGTGGAGGTGGTGGAGGTGGAGGAGGAGGAGGAGGAGGAGGAGGAGGTGGTGGTGGTGTTACTGGACGAGTCTGGTTAGAGAAAGATTTTCTAATGGGGCGAGCGGGACGAGGTTCAACAACTGCCGGTCGAGAAGGAGTTGCTGCGGGACGTAATCCTTGGGCAATTTGGGCTCTTCTTAAAGCCAGACACTCTTTACAATAAGTCGCTCTTCTGGGGTCAGGCACAAAAGGCACTTCAATCTTTTTGCCGCAGTCGGCGCAAACTGCTGGATACATCTTTACTTTTTTTGCTTCCTCGACTTTTCCCGCCATCTCTCTTTCTCTCTCTATTACTCCACTCCATTTAGCAATTTTTGCCTCAATATCCTTTCTTTTCTTCCCGTAGCGCTCGCGCGAAACTTTAATAATTTTTGCTTTATTGCTTTTAGCCGGTTTTGGGAAAGGAGAAAGGGTAATAGCGCTAAATGCTCTTGAGGCAGTGCCGTCAATCATTAATTTTAAATAAATATTATATTTTGTTAAATTAACTAAATCGTCCATAGTAAATTCCGGGATGAATTCTTTTTCTAAAAATTCAGCATCAGCCGCTCCTACCCTGAAAACAACAAGGGTGCCGACATTGCCAAAAACCGCATCTCTTACTTTTTCGCTCATCTGGGTTATATATTGATGAGCCAACATGAGGTTAAGCCGATATTTTCTTGCTTCAGATAAAATATTAGCAAAAGAATCAGTGGCAAAATGCTGGAATTCGTCAACATAGAGATAAAAATCTTTCCTTTTTTCCTCCGGCATGTCTACACGGCTCATTGCCGCAAGCTGGATTCTGGTAATCATCATCGCTCCGAGAAGCGCCGAATTATCCTCGCCAATGCGACCCCTGGAAAGATTAACAATTAAAATTTTACTGGTATCCATAATCTCTCTCAAATCAATAGCTGATTTGGTCTGCCCAACAATATTTCTAACTAAAGGACTGGTTAAAAATTGACCGACCTTATTCTGGATGGGTGCCACTGCCTCAGCTTGAAAGCGATCGGGATATCTAGCAAATTCATCCACCCAAAAAGACTTGACTACCGGGTCAGTCAAATCAGAGACTAGCTTTTTCCGATATGTTTTATCTACTAATATCCGCATAATCCCTAAAAGGGTGCTGCCCGGGTATTCAAGTAAAGTTAAAATCGCATTTCTTAAAACGTATTCCATTCTTGGTCCCCAGCTAATATCTTCCCATAACTTTTTAAAAACCCCTAAAATGCCTGAAGCAAGTAAGTGTCTGTGTTCTGGATCTACGTTTTCGATAGCATTAAAGGCAATGGGGTAATTAAGGTCAGCCGGGTTAAAATAAACCACATCGTTAACTCGATGAGCCGGGATAAAATCAAGCATTTTTTCGGCAAATTCTCCATGAGGATCAACTACGGCCACTCCACGACCGGCTTTAATATCAGCAATAACCATATTTTCCAACATGGTAGTTTTGCCCATTCCGGTTTTACCAACGGTATATATATGACGCCGACGGTCATCGGGTTTAATGCCAAATTCCTGCTTTTTGTTCCTGAAGTTGGTTTGAGCAAATAAAGTGATGTCGTTGTTCATATTTCTATCCCACTGGAAGTCCAGCAGGTGGTTCTCCCTTTTTTGCCTCAATGCGAGGCATCATTGGCGCTTTTACTAACATGCCCGGGAAATGATAAATAGTGGCTAATTCTTCGGTATTGAAAACAAATGCAATTTTATCTCTAAAATTCCTTTTTCTGTATTTGTTTAAAATACTTCTTTTTCGCCAGTCCTCCCTGGATTTTTTAAAAAAGTAATCTATGGAAGTTTTTGTCTTTTTGTCAGGTCTAAAGCCATTAAGGTTTTGAGTGTTGAATTGCTTAAATGCTCCAATAATTGCCGAAACATTAGCGCTAGAAAACTTGTCTCTACGAGCTAGATAAATAAATCTTATTTTAGTTTCAAAACCAATTTTAGCTATATTTCTCTCTATTGCTTTAACTACTTCTTGCTCACCGGGTGTAAGTTTTTTAAGCACTTCCTTTGTGTCAGTAGAAACCTTAACTTCGCCCGAGGGCCTAGCCATTAAGGTCTCTATTGAATACTCACCATAGCTTCTTAGTTCCTCCATAATTTTTCCGAGCATCCCAGGACTTGTTACTTTTCTGCCAATCAATTTATTTACTAATAATTCTGCCTCTTCTTTCCACTTGCTTCCGGTGGGTCTGATAAGAATCTGAAGCCAAATTTGCTCTCCTTCTTTAGTGTTGCTTAAAATTTCGGTAATCCCGGAAAGAGGATCAACCATTGTTTCCTTATCAAGGTCTAGGAATTCCGGATAGGTTCTGATTGGATAAGCATCTTTTTTTATCAATTTGAATTCTGTTCCCCAAAGATTGATATCTTTATCGGGAAGGTCTTGAGGAAGATTTTTGGTATAATCCTGGACTTCCTTTATTTCTACGTCAGGATATTGAGCGTAAATTTGAGCTTCAACTAAATCCTGAAAATCTTTTGGGGTGTGGATAAAAAAATGAATTTTTCCTTGAGCTCCAACTATTTCTAAACCAAACCAAAGCTGAAGCAACCCTCGAAAATTTCTTTCAACAAAATTAGGATTACTTTGTATTCCATGGAGTCCGGCAAATATTTGCTCTGCTACTTTTGGACTTTGCTCCACTTCTTTAGGAATCTGGATTTCCAGGATTGTAGTCGGAACCGTAGAGAGGAATTTAGTTCGGATAAAATTCATCCATAAGCTCCGGAGAATAAAAAAAAGCACCAGCGGCGCTAGTAACCACCAAAACATCAGAAAGAAATTACCAATTGGAGCTAATAACAACATGACAATAATCAATTAATCATTTGGCATTACGCTAGGGCATACTTTCCTTCTTTATCCTTCTTAAAGTACCCCGGGTTATTTAAATTAAGAATCACCGTATTTCTTTTAACTTGGCGGCTTTTTAGGACTTCTTTTAGAATTTCTTCCTTTCTCATGGGGCGACCGGCAGATTCAAGTAAATCTTCAATCACCTGGCGAACTGTTCCTGGTTTATATCCCCATTCAGAAAGAGCATAGGTGCCCCGACCAACCAAGACAAATTTATCGCTTTTTATTAATTCATTATGAACTGTCTGAGGTTGAGCTGAGCCCCTAGATTTGAAATCTGTCTCATTAATAAAGTCACTAATAATTCTGAAATGAAGCGGTTTATTCTTTTCCTTCAAGACCAGGTAGGCCTTGTCTCTTGCGCCCTTAGGACTAATTTCTGGCCAATACTTTAGTCCCCATTTTCCGAATGGGTTTGAATAAATTTGAGAGGAGGCGTTAACATAGGACCACAGCGCACTTTTTGCTTGTGGAAACTGTCCTAAAATTTTACTCTTGTTAATATTTTCAGCTATCTCTCCAGTATTAAGTGGTGTCATTTTTTTCTCTAAAACCTTTCTTAAATGTTCAATAGTCTTTGTAGCTAGTTCTGTCCAAGTTTTTCTAGTAGTCCATGATTTGTTGAAGATTTTACTTTTTACCTCCTCAAAATCACGAGACAGCTTTAAAATAAGAATAGTAGCCGCTTCCTCTTTTCTTCTTCTTGCTTCATCACTAAAAGAGCCAAAAAGCAGAGTCAGTAATCTCTCTTGGCTTATTAGCCCTCCCTGCTTTTCTATAAGCTTTGAGGCTCTTTGAACCTCTGGGGAATATAGGTTTTCTTTAGTCCTTAATTGCTTTAAGGCATCTTCTTCAATTTGTCGAACTCTCTCCCTGGTAATTGAATAATCACTGCCTAGACCTTCAAGGGTCTTGCGTTTTCTGCCGTCAAGTCCATATCTTCTTCGAATTACAACTCTCGCTCTTTTTGAGGAAAGGGTTTTAAGAATCTCTTTTGTTACTTTGGATGGCTCAAACGCAATGTTCTTTTTAATGTTTTCTTTCATGGGTTTTTAAGTCGTCTGTCCTCCTTTTTGAAGGATATCATAGTTTATAATATATGTCAAGGATTATCTCAAATGTTAGATGTCAAATGTCAAACCCAAATCTTAAATGTCAAATCTTATTTCTTCCCCTTAAGAGTCAAGAGGCTAGAACCAACCATTTTGCTGATTTCCGTGGCTTCTTCTATTAGGGGTTTTAATTTGTTTTCATCTACTAGTTTTCCGTCTCTTAAAAGATAAAGCCAATAGATTGTCTCGTTGCAGCTTTTTAGAGCAATTTCGTAGAATTTAATAAAGTCTCTCTTAGAAGAGGATGCTTTTGCTTCAATTAGATTGGCACCAATAGAGGTGGCTGCTCTTAGAAGTTGATTAGTAAATATCAGGTAAATTCTATTTTGAGGAAAATCCTTGACTAAATTGATAATCTCTAAAGAAAAACGATAAGCCCTATATTTTACGTTCTTAGATTTAACATTTGACATATGGTTTTGAGATTTGAGTTTTGAGTTTTGAGATATTATCTCTTCAGTTTCTGCCAAGCTACTAAAAGAGGGCTGGCGATAAATATAGAAGAATAAGTACCGACAATTACCCCAGCTATTAAGGCAAGAATAAAATATTTAATACTAGTGCCTCCTAAAAAATAAACAGCCAGTAAGACCAAAAGAGTAGTCAATGACGTATTAAAAGATCGCCTAATGGTTTGATTTACACTCTCATTAACCGAATCTTGGAAATTCCCTACTTCATATTTATATAAATTTTCACGGATTCTGTCAAAAACAACAATCGTATCGTTTACTGAATAACCAAGAATTGTTAAAAGTGCAGCCACAAATGGAGTGCCTACTTCTATGGGGAAAAATTGTCCAAGGATAGAAAAAAGCCCAAGCACTATAAGAATATCATGCAGAAGTGCAATAATAGCTACGAATCCGTACTTCCACGAGGAAACAAGATATGAAACCTTCCGAAAAGCCCAGGCAATATAAAAAATAATAGCAACAAGGACGATGCTAATTGCCCAAAAAGCTTTACTTTTTAATTCCTGGCCAATGACCGGTCCAATTGATTCAAATCTCTCTTCTGATAATATTTCTTCTTCATTCTCATTTTTAAAAGATTCTTTTAAATTTTTGAGTATCTCTTGGTGAGTAAATTCACTCACATCTTTAAATCTTAAAATCGCTGCTTGTTCCCCCGATGGCTGAACAACAATTTTCCCTAAATCCAAATCTTTTAACGCCATGGCTATCTCTTGGTTTTGGGGACGACTCTCTTTAAAGGTTATTTCCATCAAAGTCCCGCCGGTGAAATCAATGCCTAAATTAAGACCCCACGTGGCTAAACTAACAATGCTGATGATACAAAGTATAGTGGAGATAATGAAATAGATTTTACGATGATAGATTATCTTCATGGAACATGGAACACATAACAAGCCGTTTGTTATGTGTTATGTGATATGTGATTTCTAACTCCCCACAACCACCGTTTCTCTTCAACTCTGGTTTCTACAAATAACTTTAATAAACTCCTCGTCACCATTATCGCTGAAAACATGCTGATAATTATTCCGATTCCTAAAGTAATGGCAAAGCCCTTAATCATCCCGGTAGTAAAAACATACAAAACAAAACAAGTAAGAAGTGTTGAAACATTGCCATCTCGAATTGAAGGCCAGGCGCGCTTGAATCCTTCGTCAATACTCTCCCCCAAGCTTTTACCCGAACGTATCTCCTCTTTCATCCTTTCAAAAATGAGCACATTAGCATCCACCGCCATTCCCATAGATAAAATAAAGCCGGCAATGCCAGCTAAAGTTAAAGTGATTGGCCAGGCGGAAAGGGTGCTTAACTTAAATACGCCCAAAACAATACTTACATAAACAGCCAGTGCAATAACAGCCAAAACACCGGCCAAACGATAATTAAAAATCATAAATAAAGCCAAGGCAATAAGTCCAATGATTCCGGCAAAAAGACTCTTCTCAAGTGAGATTTTACCTAAAGATGCTCCAATTGTCTGCTGGCTAATAAGTTTAATCGGTACGGGCAAAGCTCCTGAATTTAGGCGTCTTGTTAGCTGCTTTGCTTCCTCCACGGTAAAATCTCCGCTAATCACTGCTTTTCCACCGGTAATAACTTCTCGCACGACCGGTACGCTGATTGGCATTCCATCTAAATAAATAGCTACCCGCTTTCCCACATTCTTTCTGGTGATTTCCTCAAAAAGTTTTTTGCCTTCGTTGTTGAATTCCAGACCGACCGTTGGTTTATAAGTTTGAGGATCAAATTGGAGTTGGGCGCGCTTGAGCTGCTTACCGCTTAATCCACTAACTATAAAATAAGGGTCATTAAGCAACGCTTCCTTCTCCCCTTTTTCCTGGGCTTCTAAAATACTCTTTCTTTCTTCCTCCGGACGTTCTTCGCGAAAATCAAGATATGGTGTTTCTCCAATCATCTGAATAGCAAGATTCACGTCCTTTATTCCAGCCAGTTCCACAATAAGTCTATTTCCCTTTGCCACCTGAACCATTGGCTCGGCAACACCAAAGATATTTACTCTTCTCTCAATAACATCTCTTATGCCCTCCATTGATTCTCCTCTGTCTTGAGGCTTAATGTCAGTAAGTTCTGCTTCATATTCTAAATGCGTTCCTCCCTGAAGATCCAGGCCTAAATGAAAGGGAAGTTTTGGAAAATGCCCAAGATTTAATTTTTCCAAAAACCTTACCTTGTCTATTTGTGGATTTAGCCAATCAACTCCCCTGTCCCAATACTTTGGCCAGTCCAAAAAGCCCATGAATAGTGCCAAAATTAAAATAACCAGCACCGTAAGTCTCAATTTTGTTTTAGAGCTTAATTTCATACTACTATAAAAAGTCTAACGGGATTTACAAAGGAAGTCAAGGGTGGTAGAATGTTCATGTAACATATAACACATAGCACATAACAAAAATAAGAATTGTTACGTGTTTCATGTTATGTGTTCCATGATTTATGCGTACGTCTTATTCAGCGTTACAAACTTTTCAAACTTGTCCGCAGAAATACAAATTTCAGGAAATTGATAGAATTAAAGTTCCCAAATCAAAGGAAGCTGTTTTTGGAACGCTTATCCATAAAACTTTGAAATTTCTGCATTCTCCCCAGCCCCTCCCCCCTACCCTTGAGGATGTTCTTAGTTTTTACAACCAAAATTGGAACTCGGAAGTCTTTATTAATAAAGACGAAGAGGTAGCAACAATGAAAGAAGGGATTGAGCTCTTAACCAACTATTACAATAATAATAACATAAGAGCTGCTAATATAGTCAACCTTGAGACACGATTTGAAGTTCCTATTGGCAAGCATCTTTTAAGGGGAATAATAGACAGAATTGATAAATTAAAAGACGGCACCTTTGAAATCATTGATTATAAAACTACCAGACGGCTCCCTGCTCAACAAATAGTTGATAATAATTTCCAGCTTTCTTTATATCATCTGGGGCTGACTGGCAAATGGCCTAAACTTGAAATCCCTCAAATAAAGCTTAGTCTTTATTTTTTAAAGCATGGAATAAAACTTACCTCTCTTAGAACACCCAAACAATTGGAAGAAACCGAGCACCATGTTTTAGCTCTTATTTCTGAAATTGAAAAAAGCGATTTCAGAGCCATTCCTAGCGTACTTTGTAACTGGTG
>Ga0315547_1000405_pt1 | contig 44318 bp, 39 predicted proteins | sample SalMarSW160240MG_2_FD_202542 | JGI IMG/M metagenome (GOLD analysis project Ga0315547, IMG submission 202542) | Salt marsh sediment microbial communities from the Plum Island Ecosystem LTER, Massachusetts, United States - Salt Marsh Sediment SW1601-240 ...
AACTGGTTAATTTGTTTAGGCATTCTGACCGTAAAAAAAAGAGCGGACATCAAAACTCCTAGCGGAATCCATAAATCTTGTGTATTTGAACAGATAGTCTAATATTTTTCAATCCGGCATTTAAAGCATTCCTTAAGATTTTCATTCCGAGATTTGCGCTCCATTTCCTGTTTGATTGTGGCTGGAGGAGGATTGGGATTCTATCCGGGAATTTACTCCTAAGATTCTGTATTATATCAAGATTTAATCCTCTTGTTACAATGAGCTTAAGTTCTGCTGCCTTTTGTCTATATTCTGGCTGAAAGAAATATTTATCCGGCTTAGGAGAAACAGTGTACCAGTCAACAGCCAGGGGGCGGTAAATCGTGGCATTTGTCTCAATCTGAATATTAAAACCCACTGTCTTCAACTCCCTCGCAAGCCCCCCAACATTTTGCAGAAGAGGTTCCCCCCCTGTAAGGCATACCCATTTTGCAGCAAAACGCTGCCGGATTTTTTTTACTACTTCCAGGATTTCAGCAGTACTCATCTTCGAACCCCCTCCCCAAGCATACTTTGTATCACAGAACGAACACTTAAGATTGCATCCTGAAAGCCGGATAAAAATAGTGGCTTCCCCCTGCCGGAGTCCTTCTCCCTGAATAGAAGGGAAAATTTCAGTTATCTTCAGAATATGTGGCTGAGGCATCCTCTGATTCCCAAACAGTTACTTCTTTTACAGGAAAGTGTTTTCTCAGTTCATGATAAAAGTGGCGTGAGAGATTCTCAGCAGAGGGGTTGAAATCATACACTTCATTTAAAAATGTATGGTCAGGCAAGATTTTGTTCAGTTTCTTCTTAATTTTCGTAAAATCAATTCCTATACCAGCTTTGTCCAGTCCTGTCACTTTGACCTTGATCTCTACTTGAAAAGTATGGCCGTGAATTTTTTCGCATTTACCGTTATATTCTTTTAAAAAATGGGCAGCTTGAAATCTGTCCTTGACTTTTAATATCCAACTCATATTTTCCCTTCCTTTTTGAGTCTTAATATTAGAGGGTCGCTTAAGCCGATTTCTCCCCATGCATTTTGGCGCAGTATGCAGGAAGAACACTTTAAACAGGGGATCTCTTCTCCAGAGTAACATGATATAGAATAGGAATAGTCAGCACCGAGAGCCAACCCTATTTTTATTATTTCTGCTTTTTTCATTTTACAAAATGGCGCTAGGATTTTAAGGTTTTCATTGCTAATAGAAGCCTTTGTCCCCAGGTTTATTGCCTTTTCCATGGCTTTCGCAAAGGATTCCTGTGTGTCAGGATAATTGGGTGAATCAATGACATTAAATCCACAAATAATATCTTTTATGCCTTTAACCTCAGCCCATGCTGCGGCTACAGCAAGGAATATACCGTTCCGGAAAGGAACATAAGTTGAAGGAGGTCCTCCTGAAATCTCGTTGACATTTTCAAAGTGCGGCAGAGGAAGTTTATCATCAGTTAAAGAAGATCCTCCTATCTGTCTTAGGTTTAGATAAAGAATCTTCTGAGGGACATTGTGCTTTTTAGCTATTTTTTGTGCCATGAGAATTTCAATACTGTGGCGCTGGCCGTAGTCAAATGTAAGCGCAAAGGTTTTTTCATATTCGTTAAGCGCCCAGAAGAGAGCTGTTGTTGAGTCTATGCCTCCAGAGAAAAGAACTAAACATTGTTTCATTTTAAAGATTCTATTCATGATAATAAAAGATAGGCTGTATTTTTTCAAGGCTGCTTTACTTGAGTTTCTCTTTTTGCAATACTATATGCTTTAGCAGCTCATGAAAATATTCTATGTTTCAGAGAGCAGATAGATGGAAAAAGATAAAGAGAGTCACGGCTCGGAGAAAGGCTATAAACTTCTTTCTTTGGTGGAGGAAGGACGGGATGTTACTGTTCGTGACGATCTGTATGATTTTCTGTGGGTTCTGGATGCAGTCAAGCTTTGCCGAAAAAAAGGTTTTCGTTTCCGCCTTATTGACTCCGGCCGGCTTGATTGTCTCCAGCTTGAAAGACTTGCTGGGGAAGGAATAGATTTTTATACTTCGGACGAAGTGAAGCGCAGTGTTCAAGACCTAACCGTTATCAAGAAATCATTAAGGAGAAGAAAAAACTTTATTGCTTTCTTTTGCAATGGTGATCTAAAGACAGAAAAAGAGACAGATTTTTTAAGTTATTCTGATTATTTGGAATTAGCAAGAAACGGGATCTACCTTTATCTTACCAATAGAGAAAAGGAGCGGGATTTTTCTGGGTTCAGTGAGTTAGCTCGTCAGTGCAAGAAGCACAGAAGCTGGCTTGTCTACTACCACCACGGACCATTAGACCCCTCTATTATGGAGCTCAGCAAAAGCGGAGCTTGGATTCACCTATCTGACGAGAGCATAAATGAGGCCAAAGACTTAGATATAGTGTTAAATATCATAAAATCAGCCAGATCCTCCAGGGCTAATCTTGTCCTTTACTTAGAGAAAGGATTAGAGCTTTCTTATTTAAAGGATATACATAAAGCCGGAGCTTTTGTTCTCTTCAAGTCTCCCCTCTTTGAAAATGACTCTCCTTTTAAGCCCCTGGCGGAAAAAGCTGGAAAGAGAAAATTGGATGTCAGGGCTTATTATCTTTATTCCAAATTTATGCTTTAGCCGCCATATTCCCCAGAAATACAGCAAAACAAAAAGGCTATCTTATTTGCAGAATCTGCCTGAGTTGTGATAAAAATTACATAGGAGATAAAAATGGGAAATAACATTAACAGAAGAGAATTCATAAAAAAAAGTGCCCTGGCCGGCCTGACTGTTGCTTTGGCCCCTGAATTTATGTTGGGTAAAGAGCAGAAAAAACGTAAAGTAAAAATAGGCTTAATAGGTGTCGGGCTTAGAGGATGCAGCCATCTGAGGAACATCCTCGAAAGAAATGATGTTATTGTCCCTGCAATTTGTGATATCGACCCGGAAAGAATAAAAGTGGCCCAAGCCTTGATTGAAAAAGCAGGAAAAAAGAAGGCCGACGTCTATTCGAGTGGAGATTTTGCTTTTGAGAAAATGTTGGATCGTGATGATATTGAAGGTGTGATTATTTCTACACCATGGTTATGGCACACAAGGATGGCTGTTTCAGCTATGAAAAAAGGGAAATATTCCGGAGTGGAAGTCTCTGCTGCAAATACAGTCCAGGAATGCTGGGACCTTGTTAATACATACGAAGCAACACATGTTCCATGTATGATATTGGAGAATGTTTGTTACCGTCGGGACGTTATGGCAGTATTAAACATGGTGAGGAAGGGAATTTTTGGAGAGCTGATCCACTGCCGGTGTGGGTACCAGCATGACCTCCGTGGCGTTAAATTTTATCCAGGTGTCGAATTCGGGGAAAAAGGAGAGCATGAAGCAAAATGGAGGACCACGCATTCTATAAATAGAAACGGCGATGTCTATCCAACGCATGGAGTCGGACCTGTTGCGAATTTTCTAAATATAAACAGGGGAAACAAGTTCGTTTCTCTAACTTCCACATCTACAAAGGCACGCGGCTTGCATAAGTATATTGTGGACAATGCTGGTCAAGAGCATCCGAATGCTTCAATCAAGTGGAAACTTGGCGATGTAGTTACTACCGTCATTACTACAGCAAACAAAGAGTCAATCGTTGTAACACACGACACCAACTCTCCACGCCCTTATTCTCTTGGTTTCAGAGTGCAGGGAACAAAGGGGATTTGGATGAAAAATGGCGACAGCATCTTCATCGAAGGGCGGAGCGAACATCACAAGTGGGAATCTTCTGAACCTTATTTAAAAGAGTATGACCATCCATTATGGAAAAGGTATAGTGAATCTGCTGAAGGTTCCGGACATGGAGGCATGGATTTCTTTGTTGAAAACGCATTCATAGAGTCGGTCAAACGGAGAGTTAAAACTCCTTTAGATGCTTATGATGCTGCTTCGTGGAGCGTTATTTCACCGCTTTCTGAAAAGTCTATTGCAGAAGGGGGAGAACCACAGCAATTTCCGGATTTCACAAGGGGCAGATGGATGACCAGAAAGCCGGTCTTTGCACTGAATGACGATTATTAAACTGAGAGGTGCTCTTATGATAAATAATATAAATATAGCAGAAGCCATGACTGTAAAGCTCGAAAATATTCTGCCAGAGATGCCGGAATTTGTTGCAGGCATCAGGCGTGCATCGAACCGAGGTTTTACACTCAATGCGAAAGATACAGAAGTTGCATTGAAAAATGCTCTGCGTTACATTCCAGGAGAATTTCATAAGATTCTCGCCCCTGAATTTCTTGAAGAATTAAAGACCCGCGGGAGAATTTACGGTTACAGGTTCCGTCCGCCCGGAAAGATATACGGCAGGCCTGTGAACGAATATAAAGGCAGTTGTTTAGAGGGGAAGGCTTTCCAGGTAATGATTGATAACAACCTTGATTTCGACGTAGCTCTTTATCCATACGAGCTTGTGACATATGGAGAAACAGGCCAAGTCTGCCAGAACTGGATGCAGTACAGCCTTATAAAGAAGTACCTTGAAGTCCTCACCGAAAACCAGACGCTCGTTGTCGAATCCGGACATCCTCTTGGACTTTTTAAATCCCACCCGGAGGCTCCCCGTGTTATTAACACAAATGGTCTTATGATCGGAATATTTGATAACCAGGAAGAGTGGCACAGGGCCATGCAGCTAGGCGTGGCGAATTACGGGCAGATGACCGCAGGAGGCTGGATGTACATCGGCCCTCAGGGAATAGTCCACGGGACCTTTAACACAATTCTCAATGCGGGGCGTATGAAGCTGGGCATTGGAAAAGATGAAGACATGCGGGGCCATCTTTTCGTTTCTTCAGGGCTTGGAGGAATGAGTGGTGCTCAGGCTAAATCTGTAGAGATCGCAGGGGGAGTCGGCATAATAGCTGAAGTTGATTACTCGCGTATCAAGACGCGGCATGAACAGGGATGGGTTTCTAAGATTTCCATAGATCTTGATGAAGCCTTCAAAATGGCCCATGAATATTTGGACAGGAAAGAGCCTGTGTCGATTGCTTATTATGGAAATATCGTCGATCTGCTCGAATATGCGGTTAAAAACAACATTTTTATTGAACTTCTCTCTGATCAAACTTCCTGCCATGCTCCTTATGATGGAGGGTACTGTCCCCAGGGGATAAGCTTCAAGGAGCGTACTGAAATGCTCAGCAAAGACCATGATAGATTCGTTAAGCTCGTAAATCAGGGCCTGAGAAAACATTTCGAGATGGTCAAGATTCTTGTCGACAGAGGCACTTATTTCTTTGACTATGGGAATTCATTTATGAAAGCCGTATTTGATACAGGAGTTACTGAGATATGTAAAAATGGGGTCGATACACACGAAGGATTTATTTTCCCCTCTTATGTTGAAGACATAATGGGCCCGCTGCTCTTCGACTACGGCTATGGCCCTTTCCGCTGGGTGTGCCTGAGTGGGAAACATGATGATCTAGAAAAGACTGACCATGCAGCAATGTCATGTATTGATCAAAACCGCCGGGCACAGGACAGGGATAATTATGTCTGGATTAGAGATGCTGAAAAACACTCACTTGTTGTCGGAACTCAGGCACGCATCCTCTATCAGGACGCAGAAGGAAGGGTAAAAATTGCATTAAAATTTAATGAAATGGTTCGCAATGGAGAAATCGGACCAATAATGATTGGACGTGATCACCATGACGCGGGAGGAACAGACTCTCCCTTTCGTGAAACTTCAAATATCAAGGATGGAAGCAACATTATGGCTGATATGGCAACACAGTGCTTTGCCGGCAATGCTGCTCGAGGGATGAGTCTTGTTACTCTCCACAATGGCGGCGGTGTTGGTATAGGCAAAGCCATAAATGGCGGTTTTGGGCTTGTCCTGGATGGCAGCCGGCATGTAGATGAAGTCATAAGGGCTGCCCTGTCATGGGATGTAATGGGGGGAGTAGCACGCCGTGCTTGGGCACGATGTCCAAATTCTATCGAGGTAAGCATTGAGTCTAATAAAAAGAGCAAAGATAATCATATTACTATTCCCTACATAGTAGATGATGCTCTTGTGAAAAGTCTCGTAAACAAGGAATTCAATAGCGAATAGTTTATTCGTAAAGAAGATATTTCCTGCTCATTTCCCGGAAAATGATTTCTTCTTTTTCTATCTCAGCTAGTAATCTGTCATAGGATATCTGCCCTCTTAGATATTGAGAAAGCAGATTGTTACCGAACAGTAAGTCTAAATCACTTTTACCGGAATAGATTTTATCAGGGAAGTAATCCTTTAAAGCTTTAATAACTGCAAGCGTAAATCTTATAGAGAAGAACTTTTCTGGATGAATGATATGGACAAAGATTCCCTGGCAGGTTTTATTTTCATAGGCAGGATGAAGAGTTTTCCCAGGAATAGAACAAGGCGTATACTTTAGAATTTCGAGTTTAACTCCAAAATCTTCACCAGCATTCAGACTTTGGACAATAAGCTCGGGCTTTAGCCACGGTGCACCAAACTGTAAAAAGGGATGAGGTGTCCCTAAACCTTGATTAAGGATTATCCCTCCAAGAAGCCCTGTGCCCGGATAGCTCATGGCGGTCTCGGCTGAAGGGATATTTGGTGATGTGGGAATCCAGGGAAGATCTGTTTCTTCCCAGAAATATTCCCTCTTCCAGTTGGCCATTTTCACCACATGAAGATCCACTTCTTCACTCACCCATCCCTCGCCTTTCATCATTGCTGCCAGTTCTCCAAGGGTCAATCCGTATCTGATAGGGATTTGGACTGCCCCTATAAAGGATTCATATCCAGGCTGAAGAAGCGGGCCTTCAATGATAATCCCTCCACATGGATTGGGGCGATCAAGTACATATACTGGGATTTGAGCATCTGCGGCTGCTTCCAGAATGTATTTAAGTGTTGTGATATAAGTGTAGAAACGTGTCCCAACGTCTTGAATATCATATACAAGGGCATCAACATCTCGCATCTGATCGGGAGTTGGCTTTTTTGTCTTTCCGTAAAGGCTGAATATTTTGATATTTTTAAAGAAACTGTCTTTTATCTGTTCCCCTCCTTCTATGCCTCCTTTAAAACCATGCTCCGGAGAGAAAATAGCTTGGATATTTATTCCCTTATCTACGAGAGCATTTACTAGAGGCTTGCCTCCCGGGAGGATAGATGTCTGATTGATGACAAGGCCTAAGTATTTGTGTTGAAGTTCATTCGGGAAGGCTTCGAGAAAAATTTCGTTTCCGAGTCTTACTCTTTTATCTCTGAAAGAAGCTGTCTTTGAATGAGTACAGGGGAACAGAGACGAGGCAATAATAAAGAGAGAAAGGATATAAAATTCCGGACTTCTTCTTATTCTCTTAATTTTCCTGAGATGTAACATTATAAATGTAACGGCTTAATCCTTTGTCTTTTACAATTTTGAAAGATTCCTCCTGTGAGATACCATTTTTTAAACGTAGTGACTCAAGAATGCGGATAATTGAGAGGGCAACCTCAGCAGTCTGGCCTGCCTTTGTCTTAATATCCTTTAAAAATCCTATGGACTCAAACAAGACCGCAATTGCTTCGCCATAGGAAACAGGTTTTCGAATTCCGTAAAGTTTAACCCAATGAGGATTGCTCAGGACATCGTTGACGTGGCTTTGAATCAAATATGTGGCACGGCCTATGAGTTTGAGATTGCTGGGGCTGACATTAGTCATGGTGTTTCCAATGACTTTCCCAAGCCTGGCCATAACTGCTGTAGAATGGGCATTAAGGATAATTTTAAGTGCGATCTGCTGATTGATACCGAGAGGATCATTTTCATCATTTATGTTTATATTGATAAGAACGTGACCCTCCTCTTCTTTAAATTCTGGAATTCTTTTAAGATTTTTTGCAATATATTTATCAGATCTATCAGTAATGAGTAGGATTGCTGTGCCTGCACCTTTATCCAAAAAGAGTTCGATAAATTTTCTGAAGTCAGAGTTTTTACTGCTGAATGCGGCCTCTTCCGGGCTGACCGCTAAACAAACCCCGAGATCTCCTTTTACAGGGCCGCGATTTTTTATGTTGAATTCAGAGAAGGAAAAGTCATAAAGGTTTCCCTGATTGTCTCCTGCATTTTTTAGGCTCTCCAGAGCTGCGTTTTTTAGATAGAAATCCTCGATTTTTTCCTCAAAAGATTTCCTGTAGAATTCAGACGACAGCCCTCTGAATGGTCTTCCAAGAAAGGACTGCCAGGCTTCATTGAGGTTTGCTGCAGGTGTCCAGACCTGAATCCAACATTTTCTTTTCTTCTGCTTAACTGTATCCAGAGGAAAAAGTCGAAAAGTAGGGCTTCTCTCTGTGCTGTCAATGAAAACTGTGATCAGACCTTTTTTAGCGAAATAGGTGGAAAAATGCCCGGTACGGTATGTTTTTTCTTCCAGTTCAGTAAATTTTGTAATGGCCGGGATATTATCTCTAACCTGTTTTAGAATCAGAGGAAATTCCTTCAGTTTTTCTTCTAAATTTATTTCTTTTTTAAAGCCAAGTTTGGCCATATCCTTCTTGGAAAGAAAGTTTCTTAACACGCTGTCAAGGGAAGCTTGTAAAATATTCGCAATGACAAAGGTCTCTATAGTAGTTGCCTGCATTCGGGTTGAACCGCTTATGGCTTGAGGGCCTGTAGAAAGATTGATTTTTGTGATTCCAGGCTCTTCAAGAACCCTACGGCTGCGGTCAAATGGCAGAAGCCTTTCATCTGGATTATTATATACAAAATAGAGCTTCTTTCTGGCTTTTTCCGGATCATATCTATTTGAGGCTTTCCACTGGTCTAAAGCAGCTAGGACAGTCCCTATAACAGAAGACGTTTCCCCTCCTTCGGTCACACAGATGACAACATCACCCTGTCTTATTTCTCTGTCTTCAAGTTGGAGACGCCCGATCAGAAGAAGGTCTTCGAAGCCTTCCAGTGAACTTATAAGTGCTCGGTCCGCCCCGGTCATCTCTCCAATAAGCTGCTCTTCTATTGGATTTTCAACATGAGGCTTGATTTTTCTCCAGATTTTTTCCATCCCTTTGACTTTTTCCCAGAAAGGTCTCCAGAAGGTGCTTTCCATCTGTTTGGCCAGACGGCCTGTTGCACCACAACCGTAAATATATATCCTGTTACCTGACAGCATGGCATCTTCAATGGCATGAGCGGCCTGTTCTATAAATTCTTTATTAGCTGTTAAGGTTTCAAGACGCTTTGATATGTCCTGGTCGACTGAGAATAGCATGCGAAGACCGGCCTGGCAGTCGTTTTGAATCCTTTCGCTTAAGTTCCATGTTTTGGGATGGCGCTGTTCTGTTAGGAGGGTATGGAGCTGAAATTGGGTCTTGTTTTGGACATAATCAACAGATTCCTCACATGGGATAATATCCAAAAGCTTGAGCAGCCTCAGTTCTTGATCAGTAATAGGAAGAGCTTCCTGCTGGATGGCTGGATAAACCGGAATGAATGGAAGCAGCAATATGATTAGGAATGAGTTGAATAATATGAAAATATTTTCTTTTGAATTCATTACACTATGCCAAAAATGTCTTATCCGTACTGATTCATGTCATCAATAATATCATTTTCCTGCCAGTCTTTAATCCAGTCCTTGATGCGGAAGATCTTCATTTTGCCATCTGCCGTTGAACATATCACATTATTAAGGCCTGCATTAATAATCATTTTTTTACATATAAAACAGGGAAAGGCATTTATTAGAGTATTCTCTTTGCGGTCCCTTCCATAGATGTACATATCACCGTCCAAAAGGCTTACACCAGCCCGTGCTGCGTTGATGATTGCATTTTGTTCAGCATGCACACTGCGGCATAATTCATAACGCTGTCCGTGTGGGATGTTCAGCTGGTCCCTGAGACAGAAACCGTGTTCAAGACTGTCCTTGGTTTTCCTTGGAGCGCCAACATACCCTGTAGATATGATCTGGTCATCACGAACAATGATTGCTCCGATTGAACGCCGGAAACAGGTGCTTCGTTGTGCTACTTCTTTTGCAATGCTTAAATAGTATTCACGCTTGGATAGTCTTTTTGGCATCATAAAAATTCCTCCAGTTTCCCGTGAAACTCTTCAAGAGAACCGTTATTACTTATAATATAATCTGCCATCTTTATACAATTATGAAGCTGCTGCCCGTTTTCGTCGCATGTCATTTCTTCTGCTTCTTTCTTGATGAATTCTTGAAGTGTTGAGGCTGACTCCTCTCTTCCCCTGTTTTTCACCCTTTTGTATCTCAACTCGACAGGGGCATCTATTGCAAGAAGAATAAAACCTTTCTGCCTTTTTAAATATTGGATTTCTTTTGGATTTCTAATGCTGTCTATTATAGAGTTTCCTTTAACATTTCTCATCACAAGCCTTGCCAGGATATCCGGACCGAATTTTTCTCTGAGTTGGTTTCCCGTTTTGATCAAAATATTGCGAGTAATTTTTTGGCCTTTTTCCCTGAGTTTTTCTCGAATAATATCAGACAGAGAAAAATACAGGTATCCTTTTTTTTGGAAAAAAGAAGCCGCTTCTCCCTTTCCCGCACCATTGGTTCCTGTCAGTCCCATGATCTTCTTTCTTTTATTCTTCATTCTACCCGGCCAAATCTTCTTCTGTTTTTTTTCTTTTCTTTTCTTTCTTTCTTCCAACAAAGAAAGCAATAAGAATGCTCAATCCATAAAGAGCAAGCATGGGGACAGCAACTATGCTCTGAGTAATCATATCCGGAGTAGGAGTGATTATTGCAGCAATGACGAAAACACCCAGCACTGCATATTTAAAGTTTTTAATCATCCACCGACTTGTTACTAACCCAATTTTTGAGAGAAAAAACACGAGAGTTGGCAGTTCAAAAACTGCTGCTATTCCCAAAAGAACGCGCAGAGCAAGACTGAAGTATTTATCGACTGTAATAACGGGTTCAAAACCAGCTCCCATATTTATAAAGAATCGGCAGGCCCATGGGAAAACGAGGAAATATCCAAATAGAGCCCCGAGCACAAAAAAGAAAGAGGTAAAAAACACAAAAGGAATAACATACTTTTTCTCTTTTTTGTAAAGTCCCGGAGCTATAAAATACCAGATCTGAAGGAAGATAAAAGGAGATATAAACAGGATAGCCGCTAAAAAGGAAACTTTTATATAGAGCATAAAAGGAGAGGTCAGGGTAGTGTAGGCTAACTTTTTCCCCTCAGGAAGAAATTTTGTAACGGGCAGGGCGAGGATCTTATAGATGTCTTTACTGAAAAACCAAGCTGGGATAACAGCCACGATCACGGCAATGAAAGAATAAAATATTCTTTTCCTCAGATCTTCGAGATGTTCAAGGAAGGTCATTCCATCAGGAGATTTTTTCCCCTTCCTCATTATCTTTTTCGTCCTTATGAATTTCTTTTTTTACATCTTTTTCAACTTCGTTAATTTCCTCTTTAATATCTTTGAATTCTTCAGCCTGGATTTCTTCTTCAATTCTTTCCTTGATTTCGTCAGAAGTTTTCCGGAATTCTCTGAGGGCTCTTCCTAAGGACTTCCCGACTTCAGGAAGTTTTTTTGGTCCAAAGACAAGAAGTGCAATAGCAAGAATAATAATTATTTCCGGAAATCCAATGCTTCCAAACATTTTCTTTTTCAGCGGTTATTATTAAGTGTTATTGCTATGAAAATATATCCGTTTGCCCTGGATAAGTCAACCTATACTTTACAATACTAATAAGCTCTGGTAGTATTTAAATCCTGGGACGTACGATGAAAAAAAGAGCAGCCCTTTTTCTTATTTTGTTCTTTGCACTCGTTGTGCTTTTTACTTGGGAAGAGGATGTATGGACTCAATCCTTGAAGAAAATATATTCTATTAGTTCGTTGATTCAGGAGAATTATTTCAAGGAAATTGACAATGAGGAGCTAGTTAATTCTTCAATTAAAGGGATGCTTCAGACTTTGGACCCGCATTCTTATTTTCTTGATCCTAATAATTTTTCAACCATGAAAGAGGAATATAAAGGGAAATATTGTGGGTTGGGTATTATGATTCAGAAACAGGAGGATCGTATAGTTGTCATTACTCCTATTGAGGGGACACCCGCCTACAGGCTTGGCATTCAGGCAGGTGATATTATTACACATATCAATGGAGAAAGCACAAAAACTATTTCAAGCTTTGAAGCAATGCAGAAACTGAGGGGCCTTAAGGGAACTGAAGTCAACATCACGATAGTGCGGGTTGGGCTGGATAAAGCACTGGATCTGACAATAATTAGAGAAGAAATACCTCTCCACAGTGTTCCTTATGCCTTTATGATAAAGGGCGATATCGGATACATTTCTATACGAAATTTCGCAGAGACCACAACCAGAGAATTTGAAGAGAAGATGGAATTCCTTAAAAAACAAGGGATGAAGCAGCTAATTCTTGACCTAAGATTGAACGGTGGCGGGACTCTTGCCCAGTCAATAGAGCTTTCTGACGAATTTTTACCCAAGGGATCTCTCATAGTTTCCATCAAGGGAAGAAAACGATATTACAACAGTGCATTCTATGCCAGACGTGATAATCAATATGAGGATATACCACTTGTGATTTTAATAAACGAAGGGACTGCCAGTGCTCCTGAGATTGTCAGCGGGGCCGTTAAGGATAACGATCGAGGGTTAATTGTGGGTGAGAATTCCTGGGGGAAAGGACTTGTTCAAACGCTTTTTCCATTGTCTCCGAATTCTGCGATTGCCTTGAGTACAGCCAAATATTTTACGCCAAGCGGGAGGTCCATCCAGAGGGATTATTCAAACATTGAAGACTATTTACTGTTCAAAAACAATGTCCCTGAGGAAAAAAGAGAAGTGACGTATACCACAAAAGGAAGAAAGGTTTTAGGACAGGGAGGGATATCTCCGGATTATAAGGTTGAATTTACATACAAGCTACTGACCTCTAAACTGCTGTTTAAGGGAGCATATTTCTCTTATGTAAGAAAGCTTGTAAACAAGAAAACCCCTTTAGCAAAACGCATGATCTTCCCTGGTGAACAAGTATTGTTAATTAATGATTCCAGCACAAAAAAAACAGTCACCAGAAATTTTAATATAGATTTTGAAGTATTGGACGATTTTAAATTTTATTTAAAAGAAAACAAGATTTCATATGATTCAGATGAGTTTGAAAATGCTCAAACGGAGATAAAGAGGGAACTCAAGAGGGAAATTTTTACATTCCTCTGGGGAATTGACGAGGGGATGAAAGTTTTCCGCAAGAGCGATCCCTGGATATTGAAGGCAATAGAATATATGCCGGAAGCCGAGACCCTGGTAGCAGATAAAGGAATGTAAGGGCAGTTGGATTTCAATGAGACCAAACTACTTTTAAGGATTCCTTGGAGAACGATTATAGCTGGTTTTAGTTGTAATAATTTGTCAGCAATTTTTATGAATAATTCAGAAGAACGTGGATTATTCACGAGTCGAGGTTGCCGCAGATGCAAGGCACAGCGCATGAAGTTGTGGTCCTTCACCACGAATGTGCTGTAACGAAGCAGATGCAGTAAGATCGGCTCGCCTGTAAGGTGAAAATTGTTGATAATAGATTTAAATTTCATCATAGAGAATGTATAAGACAAGTTAGTTATGAGGATTCCTTGGAGAACGATTATAGCTGGTTTTAGTTGTAATAATTTGTCAGCAATTTTTATGAATAATTCAGGTTAGGAGGGCATTATGAATATCGCACTAGCCTCTGATCATGCAGGATTTGAGCTAAAAAACGGGGTTATTGCATATCTAACTGAAAGAAGGATAACACACAAAGATTTTGGCTGCAGCCCTGGTGAAAGAGTGGATTATGTGGATTACGCTGAAAAAGCTATAAATGAAATGATTCGGGGCAACTTTGACCGTGCTATTCTCATCTGCGGCACAGGCCTTGGAATGGCTATAGTCGCTAACAAGTTTAAAGGTATTAGGGCAACCCCCTGTTATGATGAGTATATGGCGGAGATGAGTAGGAGTCATAACAATTCAAACTGTTTGACTCTGGGGGGAAGAGTTCTTCCCTTGGATGAGGCTGTTCACATAGTCAGCATTTGGCTTGACACCGACTTTGATAAGGGAAGGCATCAAAGGAGGATCGAAAAAATCCTCAAGTTAGAAGAGAGAAATTTTAAACCCCAGAGAATTTCATGAGAGGAGTTAATACAATGTCTTCATTTTATGAAAAAATCAAATCATTATCTCAAAGAATTGAGGAAAATAATTACTGGAGGCAGAGTGAATGTTTTAACCTTATTCCTTCAGAATCTACTCCATCACTATTAGTAAAAATGTGTGAAATTTCCGATCCCTCTGGACGGTATGCAGAACACAGGACAATGAAAGGAAATGAAGTCTATTTTTATCAAGGAATAGATCTTATTAAAGATGTTGAGGAGGAGGCAAAAGCTGAGATCAGGCGTTTCTTTGGATGCAGCGAAGTGGAATTAAGACCTATAAGCGGGCAGATGGCAAACGAAGTAGTATTCAAGGCTATGGTTCGATTCCTTAATCGCAATCGTCCCGAAGGACAGCCTATGAGAAAGATGAAGCTGGTCATGAATAATGATTTAACCAAGGGCGGTCATCTTAGCTCTCAACCTATGGGATCTCTCTTCAATTATGTAACTGAAAATCCGGATACAGGGAAAGAAAATGTTATAAGCTTTCCTGTTTTAAAGGAAAATCCTTACAAGCCAGACCTTGAGAAACTTGGTGAACTTGTGGAATTCCACAAACCTGAACTTATTATATTTGGCAAAAGCATGTTCATTTATCAGGAACCTGTGAGCTTTGTTTATAACCTGGTTAAGGACTGGGAAATCAAACCTGTTATCATGTATGATATGGCACATGTTTTAGGGCTATACGGAGCATTTCAGAAGCCTCTGGAAGAAGGGGCTACTTGTGTAACCGGGAGTACACACAAGACCTTTTTTGGCCCTCAACGAGGCCTGATTATAGGCAATTTTCCAAAAGGCAGCCCTTTGCGCAAATTATGGCTGGACATAAGAAGCAGAGCATTCCCGGGTTCAACAAGCAATCATCACCTCGGCACACTGCTTGCTCTTCTGATGGCTGCCTATGAAATGAACGAATTTAAAGAAGAATACCAGGAAAAAGTCTGCAGCAATGCCAAGGCTTTTGCCCGCGCCCTGAAGGATAAAGGAATTCCAGTTGAAGGAGATGAAGCAGATGGTTTCACAGAAACCCATCAAGTTCTGATCCGAATCAAAGAATTTGGCCCTGGAATGGAAGTTGCCCGCCGTCTTGAAGAGAACAACATCCTGATTAATTACCAGGCACTACCGGATGATGAAACTTTCCTTGCCCCGAGTGGGATAAGGATGGGAGTTCAAGAGATGACACGTTTCGGGATGAACAAGGAAGATTTTGACGTCCTCTCAGGTTTGATTGCGGATGTTGTTATAAAAAACAGAAATGTCAAAGAGGAAACGAAAAAATTCCGCCAGAATTTCCTCCATATGAAATTCTGTCTCCCTTCAGAGAGAGCAATCCCTATCGCCTCGAAAATAATAAAGAGTCTTCTCCGCTGTCCAGGTTTAATAGAGGAATTAGTCAAAAACTTAGGAAATAATCAATAATCCCGTTTTTATTGACGGTTAACCCCTTTTTTGCCAAAATGATTGAGGGAAGAGGAAATTAAAATGAAAATAATGATTGTAGGGTCTGGAGGAAGAGAACATGCTCTTGCCTGGAAAATAGCTCAGAGTCCCCGGCTAAAAAAACTTTACTGCGCTCCGGGTAATCCCGGAACCATGAGCATCGCAGAAAATGTTCCTTTGAATGCTGATGATATTAATGGTCTTGCAGATTTTGCTTCTCGTATAAAAATTGATTTGACAGTTGTTGGGCCAGAGCTTCCATTAACTCTCGGGATCGTAGATGCATTTGAAAAGAAAGGCTTGAAAATTTTTGGGCCCAGGAAGAATGCTGCTGAGCTTGAGGGGAGCAAAGTATTTTCCAAACAGTTTATGGATCGCCATAAAATTCCAACAGGAAAGTACAAAATTGCAGAATCACCCGGGCAGGCAAAAAAGATTTTAGCTTCAGGGGACATACCTTTTCCTCTGGTTGTTAAGGCAGACGGCTTAGCAGCAGGAAAAGGGGCTATAATATGCAGGAACAAAAAGAAGGCCGAAGCGGCAGTGGTTACTATAATGGAGGAAAAGAAATTTGGTGATGCAGGCAAAAAGATTGTCATTGAGGAATTCTTGAGAGGGAAGGAGGCTTCATTTATCGTTGTAACAGACGGTGCAAAGCTCTCTCCTTTTGTAACAACTATGGATCACAAGTCTGTTTTTGATGGAGATAAAGGGCCTAATACTGGTGGTATGGGCGCAATCTCTCCGTCCCCCTTTCTTGGCCAGGAAATGTTTAATGAAATTCTCAAGAGCATTATTTTTCCCACAATCACTAGAATGCTTGAAGAGGGAAGAAAATATATGGGTGCCCTTTATGTGGGTTTAATGCTGACTGAAAAAGGCCCTAAAGTCCTTGAATATAATTGCCGTTTCGGGGACCCGGAGACTCAGCCTCAGATGCTCAGGATGAATAGTGACCTTGTAAATGTCCTTCTTGCATCAGTAGAGGGAAATGTCGTAAAAAATGAAGTTGAGTGGAGCAATAAACCTTCTGCTTGTGTCATTGTCGCTTCTGGAGGATATCCCACAAAATACGAGAAAAATAAGAGGATTGAAGGTTTAAAAGAAGCCTCGGAAATTTCCGGGGTCACAGTATTCCATGCAGGAACAAAGCTAGAAAAGGAGAAATACTATACCAGCGGAGGAAGAGTACTGGGAGTATGTGCGTCTGAAAAAACATTGAAAGAAACCATGGAGAAGATTTACGATTCCATTTCTAAGATTTATTTCGAGGCTATGCATTACCGCCGTGACATCGGGGCCAAAAGAGAGGAAATTTGATGAAAGTCGCAATTTTTTTAGGAAGCGAATCAGACTTTGATGTCGTCAAGGACGCCTTGGGAGTCTTGAGAGAATTTGAAGTTCCTTTTGAATTGGAAATTACCTCCGCTCACCGCTCGCCTGAGAGGACAGTCAAACTTTTAAAATCTTTTGAGAAAAAAGGTGTAGAAATATTTATAGCTGTGGCAGGAAAAGCAGCTCACTTGGCTGGTGTGGTTGCTGCTCATACAACACGACCGGTCATCGGTGTCCCTGTAGAAGGGGCAACACTAAACGGCCTTGATGCTCTTCTTTCGACTGTCCAGATGCCAAGAGGAGTCCCTGTGGCTTGTATGGGGCTTGGGAAATCCGGAGCCTTAAATGCCGTCCTTCTGGCAATCCAGATTTTGGGCCTTAAAGACAATTCGTTAGCAGTCAAAATGAAGGAATATAGAGAAAACATGGCCAATAAAGTCGATCTGAGCTCCAGAAAAATTAAGGAAAAGATGTGACTTCTTTTTCTATTCAAAGCTTTGGCTGCCGTGTAAATCAAGCAGAAGCTTTTTTGTGGGCAGATGAATTCCAGAAGAATGGCTTACGCTACAAAGAAAATCCTTTTAAGAGCGATTTTGTCCTGTTAAACACGTGTACCATCACAAGCCGCGCTGATAGAGATGTAAGAAGTTTTATAAGGAAAATTTCCCGGTTGAACCCAAAAGCTCAGTTGATTCTCACGGGGTGCTATGTTGAACGTGCACCTGAAGAGCTGCGTAATTTGCCTCTGGTCTCGCATATCTTTTCCAACAAAGAGAAAAACAGCCTGGCGGAAAAGGTTCTTTCTCATGTAAACTCAAGGGAAAAGATTTCTGTCCGGCCTTATCGTTCTCGAGCTCTTGTTAAAATACAGGACGGGTGTGATTTTAGATGTACCTTTTGTATTATTCCCAGCGTAAGGGGAAAGAGCGTTAGTAGTGAAAAGAGAAAAATTTTAAATCTGGTCAAGAAATACATCGAAGAGGGTTTTCGGGAGATTGTTCTTACAGGCATCCATCTGTGTCTTTATGGGTTTGACCTAAAGCACAAAAGCTCTCTCTTGGAATTGCTAAAAGAGATTGAAGCATTAGAAGGCCTTGGGAAAGTCAGGTTGAGTTCCCTCGACCCCAGGCTTTTAAGCCATTCCTTGCTTGCACATATTACATCAAGTAAAAAAATATGCCCGCACTTTCACCTTTCTCTTCAGCACGGTTCGGATAATATTATCCACCGCATGGGAAGAAAAGTCGATGTGGCACATTACAGGAAGATTATAACGTATTTACGGCAAGCTTTGCCCGCAGCATCTATTGGAGCAGATATCATAGTAGGCTTCCCTGGAGAAACAGAGGATGATTTTGAGAAAACCTACATTTTTTTAGATCAATCACCTTTGACTTATTTCCATGTGTTTCCATACTCTCCCCGACCAGGGACTGAGGCGTCAAAATGGCCCCAAGTGAAAGATAATGTAAAAAAAGAAAGAGCAGGACTGTTGAGGAGACTATCTGCGGAAAAAAATACCCGCTTCCGTCATATTTTCCTTGGAAAGGAATTCGATGCTGTTGTGATAAAAAAGGAAAACAGTGCAGCTCAGGTATTGACTTCTAATTATTTTAAGGTTTTTATTCCTTCATGCCCTGTGAGAGAAAAGGAAGAAGTCAAAATTAAAATAACAGATGTAAATAGTAAAGAAACCAGAGGGAAGATAATCAACGCAGGTTAATTAATATGGATAAGATTATTCTTCTTTCCCCCGAGATTTCCCAAAAAATTGCCGCAGGTGAAGTTATCGAACGGCCCTTTTCAGCAGTCAAGGAACTCGTTGAAAACTCACTGGATGCGCAGGCTTCCGACATAAAAGTTGAAATTTTAGAGGGAGGAAAAAGATTCATTCATGTCATGGATAACGGCTGCGGGATGAGTCGTGAAGACGCCCTTCTTTGCTTTAAGAGATATTCCACGAGCAAGCTTAAGGAAGAAGACGACCTGAACCGTATTTCGACCTTGGGCTTTAGGGGAGAGGCGCTTCCGAGCATTTCTGCTGTTTCCCGTATTACTTTAAAGACTTCTGAAGGGGGAGAAGACAAGGGAACGCTGATTAAACGCAAGGGAGATGAAGTTTTGTGTGTTTCAGACATAGCTTTTCCCCACGGGACAAGCATAGAAGTTGAAGATTTATTCTTTAACCTGCCCGCAAGAAAGAAATTCCTCAGGACGGAAAGAGCAGAGCTTTCTCAAGTTATAAAAATATTGACTTTTATTTGCCTTGCCTTCCATGATACGGGATTTTCTTTAAAACATGGAGCCAGAGTGGTGTTTAATTATCCTCCAGTAAAAACCCTGAAGGAGAGGATCTATCAGGTTTACGGCAGATCCGTATTAGATACACTCATGGAAATCGATTATGGAGAGGAAGGAAAAAGGCTTTACGGGTATGTTTCACGTCCGGCTCAGGGCCGTAGAGACAGAAGCCATCAGCTTTTTTTTGTAAATAGACGGCCGGTCAAAGACAAAACCCTCTTAGCCGCCCTGAACCGTGCTTTTATTAGATTTTTAGAAAAGGACTATTATGCAGAAGCCTTCCTTTTCCTGAGCTGTCCTTTATCAGATGTTGATGTAAATGTACATCCGGCCAAAGCAGAGGTCAGGTTTAACGATTCCAGTTCCATGTTTCACCTCGTGCATATGAGCATTGAACAGGCATTGCTCAAGAATGCAGGAGTAAAAGAGGTCTATCTTTCTCAGAAAGACAAGAAACCAAATTCCAGAATAGCGGAGGATAAATACTTTCCTGTTTTTAGAGATGCAAAAAAAGAGACTCATGGAACAAAAGATTTGTTTTTTCCACAAGTGAAAGAGGAAAGGAGCTATCCTCGTATTCTTGGGCAGTACCTGAATATTTACATTATTGCCGTAAATCAGCAAGGGATATTTATCATTGATCAGCACAATGCACATGAGAAGGTTTTGTTTGAGGCATATCAGGAAATAGATAAGAAAAAGAAATGGCCCAGGAAATTAGCATTGCTTCCGCTCCTTGTTGAGCTCTCGCCCTCCCAGATTTTGAGTTTTGAACAGAATAAAGTGCTTCTGGAAGAGGCGGGCTTCAGGGTGGAAGCCATGGGAAGCTATAGCTTTGCTGTAAGGGAATATCCTGACATGTTTAAAGAACAAGAAGCCAAAGACATCTTTCTCTCCCTACTAGCAGAACTAGACAAAGAAAAAATAGAAGGTAAAAAGAAAAAGCTTTTGGCCACAATGGCCTGCAAGACAGCCATAAAAGCAGGAGAGCCCCTTTCTTATGAAAAAATGAATTATCTAGTGGAGGAACTTTTTAAGACTTCGAATCCCTCTATTTGCCCTCACGGAAGGCCAATAATAATTAAGATCGACAGAAGTGAAATTGAAAAGAACATTGGACGGAATTAGTCCGATCTGATCCATACATGTTTTGGCTCACCGCAATAATGGACGCCTGATTAATAGACAAAAAGAAGAGCAACCGATGAAACCAAGCCAGTATTTACGCTAAGGGAATAATAGTTTACATTTTTCCTAAAAGAAGTGTATCATAAGCCATGCAAAATTTTGAAGTTGACGTTTAACATGATAACCGCGGGGAGTAGCGCAGCTTGGTTAACGCGCCTGCTTTGGGAGCAGGAGACCGCCGGTTCAAATCCGGCCTCCCCGATTTGATTTCAAAACACATAATCAGACCTGCTTTCGTAAACATCACGTTGAAAAATAAAAAGCATTGCGCTATATTCTGAAAGAGGTTTATCCTTATCAGACCGGACAGATTGATAATAGGTGCGCCTGTAGCTCAGTTAGGATAGAGCAGCTGCCTTCTAAGCAGCGGGTCGGGAGTTCGAGTCTCTCCAGGCGCGCCACCTATTACCCCTTTTTTTCAATAGTTTTCCTTAGGTTTTATTTTCAACTAGACTATGCCATTTTAAGCTATTTTTGCCATTAAATGGCAAAAGAATGACAAATCTATGTTTTATTTTTGGATGTTGAAGACCGTGTTATTTGCTAATTGTTAATTGTAACTCTTACTTTGTTTATATATTTGATTTTAATAAATCTCTAAGAATTGATTAATGGTAATTCTGGTGATATTTCTTTGAGTTTTTTTCTTGTGAAGTACCATAATAATTTTTCGTGAACATAATTTAAACTTTCATTTGATAGAGAAACTATTCTATTTGAAGCATCAAGAAAAACTACAGGATAAGAGCTCATTAATTGAAAATCAATATAACTTTCTTCTAAGCCAGAATTTTCATTTTTAGGCAAACAACAAAAGCTATACATTCTATTTGCTCTACAAAGGGATTGATTGTTAGAGTTCAATTTAGTGATGGGAAAGATTGGTGCTATTTGTATTATAGGCTTATGTTGTACATCGCAATGATGGGAAACTATTATTATTTTCCCCATTTCAGCCTTTGCCATTATTATTTCACGTTCTCTAAATGCATCTTGAGTATCTTCAATTTTAGATGCTTCTAAATAACCATTTTTTTCTCTGAGTATTAGAATAGATGGAGGTAAATAATGAAATATTGTATCTTTTAGTATGTCTCCTTGATATAGCTTCTGATTATCTTCTCTCTGTAAGTAAGTTATAGTCATAAAGATGTAACATTATTTAAAAACAACTTTTACTTTCCTTTTGGATTTGATATTGATTGGTTCTAAAAAATAAGCAGCATGTTGATTTTGAGCGTCAATTAATTCTTTACTCTCTAAAATTTCTTCTTCTGCTGCTGCTACAAAATCAACATTATCTAATTCGATAGTTCCTGGATCATAATAAGTTCCAGTCGGAATTTCATAGTGCTTGATAACAAGATATGTAAGATAAGAGGGTAAGATATAAGCTATTTTCGAAGTAGAATTTTTATGCGAAAACGAGCTAATATTTGCTAGTTTTCTTTCAACAATTTTACTGCCTAAAAAGTTAAAGGAAGTACTAATTGACTCACTCATTTTTCACTCTCCATTTCTTTTTTAATTCCTTCATTATATTTCTTAAGATTAATTTCAAATGCTTTCATAATCTTAGGAAGCAATGAAGGAGAAATAATAATTCTTGAGAATGCTTCAGCAGGAATGTTTGTAATTTCGCCTTTGGATATTTTTGCAGAGTCAATAAAGCAGAAAGTAATGATGAATTCATGAGGAGTATGAGAAATTTGGACATGGTTGGAATATCCAGTTTTAACGTTTTCTATATTTGTAATTTCAATCTTAGCCTCAATTGGTTTAGTCATCATAAGTACTCCTTAATAATATTTATGTGTAATTTATAAATCCGATATAAGTTCATTTGCAATCCCATATCTATTAAAATAATATATTCTTAAGCAATGAAAAGTCAATAGTTAAGAAAATTGAGAAAATAAATTAGTAGAATCATTTCGATTATTATTTTAACATAATTACTAATGATATGGGAAAGTATAGTTCCATATTAAAGATTGGTTGGAGGTTAAAACCCATTTTTTAGATTAGAGGAGTTTACAATAATGAAAGCTAATAATCAGCTTACTAAAAACCTTTTAATCTGTGGAGACAATCTAGAGGCTCTGGATGATTTAATCAAGAAAGGCATACAAGTAGATTTAATTTACCTTGATCCACCTTTTTTAGCGATAGACATTATGAGGTAGTTTGGGGTGCAGTTCGGTTGACCGTTAAAAACGGGAGTTTTATTTTACAGTTTGAAATATGGATGTTTTACACAAGGTATAGTATTCTTTCTAATTTGACATACTATATTTTGTGTTTTGACCGACTGTAAGTTATTGAAAACAAAGAAATTAGAGTCCGATAATTTTTTATTATGTAAACTGTAGATTTTTTCTTGAGGGGTTCATCACGATAATCCGTACTTTTTAGTATGCAGGTTGTATATTTTTAGCATAAAGTAATTCAGGTCACGGTATCCATAGGCCATGCGTTTGATAACCTTGATGTGGTTATTAATTCCCTCTACCTTGGCAGTGGAGATGGGGAAGTAGAAGTAGTTAAGTATACCGGCTATATGCCTGCGCATCTTTTTAGCGAAACGGGCCAGCTGTATTACCCCGAAGCTGAGAGCTTTGCGGATCCAGTCATTGAGGAACCTCTCAGCCTGGTTTCCGGTAGGTAGTTTCCAGAGTCTCCGCAGATCTTCCTTAAGCACATAGGCAATATACAGGGGGCGGTTTATGTTCAGGAGTTGCGAAAGCTTCTCCTGAGCGGATAGAGACAGCTTTTCCTGCTCCCTCAGCAGCAGGTAGCGGGAACCTTTAATGACCATTCCCTGAGCTTTACCTTCTAGTTTTTTATATTCTTCGACCCGGATCTCATTTAATTTCCTGGAGTAGTCAGCCAGGATATGAAAAGCATCGTAAACCAGTGGGAGACCCCGATAATACAGTCTTACAACTCGGGCAAAAGGCGGCCACATATCCATAGTTATTGCCCGGGGCCGAACTCCAATACGCTTCAAGCGACGAAAGAACGGTGCTACACTCTCGACCCTGCGCCCCTGTCCTACATAGACCACTCTTCCGCTTTGAAGATCCACTATAGTCGACAGATAGCGATGGCCACGCCCGGACACTCACTTCGTCGATTCCAATGTATCTCAGTTCTCTCAGGTCTTTGGCTCTCGGTAGGTTCCTCTTCAGCCGTTTGCTGTCAATCTCTTTGATCGTGGACCAGTGGAGACCCGTATACTGGGATACATCCCGGACAGTCATTACAGAGCAAAGATCCATCACATAATTTTCCATAGAGTGAGTATAATGTTTTTCCCTCTCTGCAATCATTAGGTTCTCAAATCGTGTCTGCCGGCAGTAAAATCTCCTAATCTTGATAACAGCATATACCGGCTTGCGGCCGATGGGTAAAGTCCGCAGCCTCCTCCAGCAATAACCTCTTTGGATTACCTTATAGGACTTACAATAAAAACAGCGCTTCTTGGCCCGAACCATATACAGGTATATGGCTCCTCCTTTAATTCGCATCCGTAAATGATGATAGCCATAAAGGCCTAAGGCATGATAAAATAATAATTAGGATATCGGTTTTTCCTCCTTTTTTTAAATAAAATCTTATTGAGGAATTTAAGCGATGTCCCCTCTCTCGTCAACCTAAAGTACGGATTACCGTGATGAACCGCAAATATTTTTTTATTTTAAAAACTTGAGTTTTTTTAGCCTTTTGGAAGAGATTGCCGACCGTGATATAATCTAGGTATGAATATCTCACGGACTCAAAAGATGAAGATTTTTGAATCATATAAAAAACGCATTCTAAATAAGCAAACCAAAAAGACGGTTGCTGCTCTTATGGATTTAGAAAGAAATAATAATGACAGCAATGATGTGGAAGATTCTGTTGTTAATGTTATCATAGGAGTTTGCTATGCTTATGATACTACTCCATACATTGATTCAATAGAAAAATTAAGCCTAGAAGGTTTGAGCCCCAAAGATAGAAAGACACTTGATCCTGTTCTCTCTTGCTTAAGTTTTGGCACTGCTATTCGCTTCTTGAAAATGAGATATGGCAAAGGATCAGAAAATATTATACAGAAATTATATGACTGCATTTATTCATCTGCTATATCTGTTTCTAATTCACCTGATATTTCACCCGAAGACATAGCAAATTTTTATGTTGAGCTTATTAATAATTATTCAAATGTTTTAGATTATGAAGCAGTTAATGTTTTAGATTATGGATTGGGTATTTGTGAGAAAGTTTTTGAGCCAGTTGAAGATTTATTTGAGAAACTTAAACCAACATCAAAGGTTGCATTATTCATTATGCCATTCATGAGTGAATTTGGATTAAAAATGAAAGGGATCATCGAAAGGGCTGAAAAAAAACATAATTATTCTCCCAGCGTTAAATAAGATAATACTTAATTTAAAAAATAAAACATAACCACTGGTTGCAGTGGACGGCTGAAAGAGTCAATTTTTCTTCAGGAAAACGCATCTGTTTTATGAAAGATGAGTTTTTAGCCGCATCTTTCCTGAGAAAAATGTGGTTTTTAAGAATTCAGGTATAATTCGCAGGTGTCAATGGTCGCGAAAAAGTGAGCCACTTAATATATTGGCTTTTTCTTGCAGAATTATAGGAAAGATTTTTGTTTATCGCTCTTTTTGTGGTTGCCAAGGGCCACTGCTAGGTTCCGGAAAAACAAAGAAACGCCTTCCCATAAAGTTCAGAATGAAAGTTATGGCAGTCGCAACAGCTTTTGCTGATGCGGGCGCAATATTCATATTTAATAATGACTTGGTAATCATTAAATCTAACACTGCTACTGCAAGGACAACAGCTATATAAACGATTACTTCAGTAGATGATTTCCATTTAGCCTTGTGTCTAAACAGCACAGCAAGGCATAAAAAATAATTTATTATTGCAGCAGCTATAAATGCTATTGGAGCTGACATCACTACTTTTAACCCTAATGAATATAATATTAAAAAGGCTAAAAGATTAAATAATGCTGCTGCTGTGCCAATTAATATATAGATTATTAATTGAATTGGAAGGGGTGCTTTATGCGCATTGTAATGAAATATACAATACAAAGCTCTGAATCCATCTTTTGCGCCTATTTTTTTCCCTCTTCATAGGTACGTCCATAATAAGAAATTCCCATTTCGTATACTCTTAGGCGCATTTGCGCTATTTTTGCGACTATCTCTGGTTCAAAGCCAAAACGATTTTCTTTAATTTTTATTTTGTGGAAGACTTCTTTTCGAAAAACTTTATAACCTGTTTCCATGTCGGTTAGGTTCAAATCAGTAAACATATTGGATAGAAAAGTTAAAAACTTATTTCCAAGATAATGCCAATAATAGAGGACTCTGTGGGCTCCATACGATAAAAACCTTGATCCTAGAACTACATCTGCCTCATTATTTCTGAGAGGAATAAGTAGTCTTTTCAAGTCCAAAGGATCATATTCCAAGTCCGCGTCCTGGACTGCGACAAAGTCTCCTTTAGCCTGCTCGAACCCTGTTCTTAATGCAGCACCTTTTCCTTCATTTTTACCATGGTGGAATACTCTGATTTCCGGGTGTTTAGAACTGAGCTCCTTTGCTATAATTAGGCTTTGGTCTGTAGAACAGTCATCTACAATTAAAACATCTAATGAGAGAGATTCATCAGCAATTGCTAAAACTCTGCCAACACAAATTTTCAGAGTTTTCTCTTCATTAAAGCAGGGAATTACTACACTTAATGTGATAGATTTCTTCGTATCTTTCACTAATTCATATCTCCAAAGCATACATTCACTTGATATTTACTAGCATTCTGATAATATTATGTCAACGCAAAACATAAATGAAATTTCGGGTCAGACCAACTCAAATGCTTGAAAATTAAATAGATAGCCTGAAAGAGCCAGGGTCAATTTTCCTCATCGGATCTCAATCTTGCGCAGTAAAGCAGCGGTTTTCCACATCGGGGCAAATGCAAAAGGCATGTGGTATTTAAACTCCAGAGTAAAAATGTGAGAGGTTGCCTGAATCTGGGAGGGATCCGCTCCAAACTCAATGGTGTTTTCTCCGTCCTGTAATGGCTGTTTTAAGATTATCTTCGAGCCCTCATATACTGTAACTTCCTGGGAATAATCTCCATACCAGTAGGGATCCTGGAAATCAAAAGGAGAATAGAGGTGGAGGCGAACTTTGGAGTCGGCTTTAAGGCACCGGTTCACCTCTATTTTTATATGTTTTTCCAGAACCCGCATTTCTTCATCCGCCATCGCAATCATGGGACCATACCCGCTTAGATACAAGACTCTGTTGCGAGGGCCGGTTTCAGTTATCGTGTAGGAAAGTTCCTGTAAAGTTACCGGTATAACCAGTCCCATATAATCGTAGTAGTACTTAACCGGAAATGATCCAGATGGTGGGTGCGGGATATTGACCCGGATATTAGTCTTGGAAAGATTCAGGCCACGCACTTTGGCGCTGTAGCCAGGGATTTCAATGTGCAGGCGAAAGCCATGGGTGCTTTCCTTGACCTTTTGGTTTTTAAACTCCAGGTAAAGGAATCCCCGCGCGACCTCCATCCCAGTCAGATCCAAGACCGGCAAGGATTCCGGCAAAGATGCGATCAGACTCTCTTTATAAACCTCTGTCTTAATATCATAAACCAGCGTATAGGCTCCCATCTCCTGGTATTGGAAACCAATGTCTAAAGATGATAGCAGCTCTTTAAAAGGTTTCCCTCTTCTTCCCGCTACAGACATGGAATTTTTATAAAAGACATAGTTACGGCTATCAGCCACATTATGAAATCCAAGCCTGTAAGGAAAATACCGGTTGACACTATAGGAATCAACCACAACCTCTTCTCCGGATAGGGCTGTCAGTAAGTAAGCCGCCCAGTAGTCCCCCTGCCAGTAGCGGTATCCGGTCTCCTGCATAAAAGAGGTGATCCGGGAGATATCGGTATGACGTTTCCGGGTTCTACCGTAAGCGGCAAGGATCTCATTTCCATTGCAAATAAACACAAGGACAATGACCAATCCCGCCATGAGCCGATAACGCCACTTGGATTTAAACAGCAGACAGCCGGAAAAGAAAATCACTGGCAGGCCAAAATACACAGGGTAGAAATACCGTACCGCTTCCCTGTCACTGAAGCCAGAAAAGATGAAAATCAGATAGAACAGGAGAAAAAAGAGAACAAAAATCACAGAGGGCAGAATCTTTTTAGCTTTAAAAGATAAAGAAACCAAGGAAATGAGTCCTACAACCAATAATAGCAGTAAAAACATAAAGACCGGATTATCTTTAAGTGCAAGCAGATGTATAGTCATGCGGGCGGTGCGGGTCAGTTTATCCGCCCATACCGCATCTCCCCCTCCCGGAGTTAAAAATTTCAACAGAGGAAACTTCCGAAAGATCTCCAGCATTATCACTGGTAAACATCCGATCACAGTGGTTAGGCCCAGCAGTAGATATTTTTTTAAGCAGAATTTGAACTTCCCTAGGATCAAAAGCAGCGCCGGCAGAATAAAACATATGGAGATCTGATGGGCCCAGAATGCCAGCCCCATTAAAAATCCCAGCCAAGGGACCAGCCGTGTTTTGTCCTTAAAAGCAATCAGGTAAGCAACATACATAATGGAACTACCCAGGAGCAGCACCAAGGGAAACGCCCCGGTTGTATCCAGGCTAGCAGATCCCAAGTGACCTATGGGAAGGCAGTAAAAAAGCCCCACATAAAAAGCAAAAGTCTGGGAAAAGACCTCCCGGATAAAATAGAATTGAATAACTAAAAAACCCAGATAAAAAAGCAGTATGGAAAATTTAAACATAAAATTAGAAAACCCAAAAACTTTAAAAAAAAGGGCCTGCAGGTGCTCGGACAGAGAACCCATATAACCCTGGCCATAATAATACACCGGGGGTAGTTTTCCTTCTGAGATATGTTTGCCCATTAGTGCAGGAACAGCAGAATCACTATTTATGAGTCCAAAGTTATTCACCAGAAAAGGAATACGAAATGCCAGAGCCAGCAGCACCAGCAGCAACACTAGCACTAGTACGGAGTGAATCCGTGGGGACAGGTTGTGCCTTCTTTTTCTGATAAAAAGAAGCAGGTGCCAGCCCCCGATTATTCCCATGCAGGCCAAAGGAAATAGGTAGCTGATATTGATTTTTTTAAAAGGGAAGATATTGTCTTTAAACCATAAAAAAACAAATAGAATATAGAAAAAGCAAAGGAAATAATTTAATATTTTTCTCAAAATCAAATCGCTATTTAAGTTTTATATCACATTTCTTTTTGCGTTTTTATTTATCTTCATCCATCAAATAGCCGATAGAGGTAAAGCCAACCCAGTGGTGAAGGTTTGAATAATATGTTGTTCCTAGATTAAGCTTTTCTAATGGAGGCGCCGGAAAGCTCAAGCTTGTTCCGTAACGCAGAAAAACCCCATTAAAAGGTTTATGCTGTAATTTCCTGCCAAGATGGAATAAGAAGTTTAATCCCATCGGAACAGAAAACCGCCCGCACCATGTTATTTTGTATTGATATGGATCATTTGGGTCAACACATTTCCAAAAGAAATCTCTAATCCTAGATGTTTCTATCTCTCCACAAAGATAGTTTTTGATAAGAGCCATATCTTGTTTAACTCCTTTTTTATATCCGTCAGCATCTGTTCCAAAAGGACAGTAATTATAATAACTCCATCCATAATCCCCATAGTGGACACAATCTGTCGAGATTAGAAAGGCAATATCTTTGCCCAATTTCCAGTTGTTCTTTTTTATGATTTCTGCAAGAACTGAAGCCAGCCGTGAAGCCAGTTCATCCATTTTTTCCCAGTTCATGTAAGGAACCAAAATTGGAACAATTTCGACAGAGCGATTGAAATGTTGAAGGAATGGGAGCAAAGCCTCTAGAGAATGCTCAACAGTCTGAACCTCATCATCAACAAGATAATCTTCTTCATCAAGGCCTTTTTTTATCTCTTCACGGACAGGAGAAACAGAGATGTTTCCATATGGCCCTCTCCAGTTTTTAAAAGAGTCAAAGATGAATTTATCTTTGAGACCATAAGTTTTTGCCCAGTGACAGGTGCCAAAAAGAATGACTTTTGGTGCGTTAATATATTTCATGAGTTGAATGTAACCTCTCCCGGCATAAAAGTAGTCATCATGAGGACAAATGCCAGCAATGAAAGACGTGTTGCTGTCAAAATTGTATTTTCTCTGATTCTCGAGAATTTTCTTTCTTTCGACTTTTTCCAGAATGCTGACAACGGAATTTGTTTGGTCTCTTGTATGAGAAAAACCAACTAGGTCAACAAGCCCCCGCAAGTCTTTTTGCGATGGTATGGCAACTCTTTTTAGAAGCTCATCTCTTGGCGTTTGACCGAATGTAGAAAGCCCACATAATAATATAAACATTAAAAACGCAAGTCTTTTAGTTGTCATTGTTCCCCCTCCTTACCTGGATTATTCATAAAGAATGCCGATACCTTAGTTAATTTCAATGATATATGCATTTTGACATGATTTTTCATGACATCAAGTGAATCACACTATTTGTTAAATTTTCTTCTTCTAATCATAATCGGCATTCCTTGCCTTACAGGCAAGCCAATCTTACTGCATCTGCTTCGTTACAGCCCATTCGTGGTGAAGGACCACAACTTCATGTGCTGTGCCTTGCATCTGCAGCAAGCTTGGCTCGTGAATAATCCACGTCCTCCTGAATTATTCATAAAAATTGCTGATAGAATTAATATAATATCAACTAGTTTTGATCGTTCTCCATGAAACAATATATATCAATCTAACTCGTTATCCAAGAAATCCTTGTAACTGCTTTATTCTATACCATAGGTTGGCTCACAAACTAACAGCGTAAAGCATATGAATTTGAGGGGATGGAGGAAGCGACATTAAAAGATTTAGCCTTTCTGAGTCGATCTTAGAGGGAATCCGACGAAGTCGGGCCTGATGGATGTGTGAGCACTGTATAATCAAAGGGGCAGTGTTAATAATGGCTCGCGGATATTGTGGCGTTGCTTAAGATAAACATGCGGAGTTCCAGCAAGGCCGAGAAGATCGGGAGGAAATGGCGTTAAAAATCTTAGTGGAGCGCAAACATGCACTCAAATTCATCTATTGTCGGCATTCCTTACCTTACAGGCGAGCCGATCTTACCGCATACTGATTTTTGACTTCCGCACTTTTCAGGGGGGAGCACATTACCTTTTGAGGTGATAAATCGGCATCAAATATCACCCTTTGAATCCTCGCATCTGGTGATTGACTGGGCATTCAATCTTTGAGATTATTGAATTCATCAAAATTTGTGTATACTGCAATGCATATGAAATTTCAGAATAAGAGAAAACTAAAAGAAAATAATCGTCCTTGTTTATGTGCCTGTCAATGAAATCTAATTTGATTTATTCTATTGCTGCGATTGACAAAAAATGCTAAATTGTCTATTTTAAGGAACGAGTAAGATGGGATCAAATCTAGGAGAACTTCTTTTAAAGGAAAAATTATTAAATTCAGAGCAGTTGGAATCTGTCCTTGAGTTCCAGAAAAATAATGAGGTCCCAACCGGAACAGCCGTTGTAAGCCTCGGGTATATTTCTGAGGAAGAAATGGCTCAGGCTCTTAGCCGGCAATTGGGATATCCTTATATTAATCTTGATCAATTCGAGGTCTATCCTGATGTTATCAATATTATTCCTGTAGAAATTGCCAAGAGTTCTCTAGTGATGCCAATCCATCGCATCCGATCCTTTTTAACCTTAGCTATGGTTGACCCAACGGATCTTGATGTCATCGAGGACATCAGGTTCAGATCAGGTTTGAGTATCCAGCCTGTTATTGCTTCTGAAACAGGCATTACGAATGCGATAAGAAAGTATTATGGTTCTTCTGATTCTTTGCGTGTAAAAAAGATTGTCGATGAAATCGAACAGGCTGATGATGCAAGCGTTAACATTATTGAGGAAGATGAAGAAGATTACGATATCGAAGAATTAGTCCACTCAACTGAGGAAGCCCCTATCATTACCCTCGTGAATACCGTATTTATTGATGCCATAAAAAAAGGTGCAAGCGATGTTCATTTTGAGCCTTATGAGCGTGCTTTCAGGGTAAGATACCGGCTTGACGGCACTCTCTATGAAATGATGAACCTTGCAATGAAGTTTAAAAATCCTGTGATATCCAGAGTTAAGATACTTTCGAATATGAATATAGCTGAAAAAAGGTTGCCACAGGACGGCCGAATTAAAATGAGGGTAAAACTGGAGAGCGGGGAACGCAAGGAAGTCGACATGAGGGTTTCCAGCGTTCCAACAATATTCGGAGAAAAAATTGTAGTCCGTATTCTTGACAAAGTGATGTTGAAATTAGACCTTACAAAGCTTGGGTTTGAGAAAGAACCCCTTAAAGTCTTTAAGCGCGCCATTGCAAGGCCTTGGGGAATCATTCTCGTGACCGGTCCAACAGGAAGTGGAAAAACAAATACATTATATTCAGCTGTTTCCACGCTTAATTCAATTGAAACTAATATCATGACGGCCGAAGACCCTGTAGAATTTTATATTCCTGGAATAAATCAAATCAACATTAAGGAATCCATAGGATTAAGCTTTGCCCGTTCATTGAGAAGTTTTTTGCGTCAGGACCCGGACATTATGCTGGTCGGTGAGATGAGGGATTTTGAAACGGTGGATATAGCTATAAAGGCTGCCTTGACAGGCCACCTGGTTTTTTCCACCGTTCACACTAATGACGCGGCCAGCACGATTCTCAGGCTAGTTAACATGGATGTCGAACCTTTCTTAATATCTGATTCTGTTGCTCTCATCGTTGCACAAAGGCTGGTGAGATGTTTATGCAAAAAATGCCGCGTCAAGCATAATCTGACACCCGAGGCTCTTGTTGACATAGGTTATTCACCTAAAGAAGCTCAGAAGGTAAAAATATATAAACCAGAAGGCTGCAGCTCATGTAATAATACTGGCTATAAAGGAAGAACAGGACTCTTTGAAGTTCTGGAAGTTACGGATGATATCAAGGACATGATTTTAAGCAAGTCCCATTCCAAGGAGATAAAGAAGATGGCCATGAAGCAGGGAATGATGTCACTGCGCCAGAGTGGATTGATTAAGATATCAGAAGGAATAACTTCGGTTGAAGAAGTTTTAAAAGTAAGCGTTAGAGATACGGAGGTATAAAAATGGCAATAACAATTCAAGAATTATTACAAATTGCTGTTGAAAGGGATGCCAGTGATATTCACATAACAACATATATACCTCCTCGGATTAGAATTGATGGAGAACTTATCTCCCTTGACCATCCCCCCTTAACACCAGCAGAATCTAAAACTTTGATCTATAGCCTATTGACAGACAGGCAAAAGAGACAGTTTGAAGAAAAACTCGAACTTGACTTTTCTTTTGGGCTTAAGGATTTGGGGCGATTTCGTGGGAATGTTTTTATGCAGAAAGGGGCAGTGGCAGCAGCTTTCCGGAGGTTCCTTCCTATCATGTGGAGTTTTTCTCAACTGGGAATTCCCCAAAGACTGGCCAAGCTTTGTTTCCTGCCAAGGGGACTTGTAATAATAACCGGGCCAACGGGCTGTGGAAAATCAACAACACTTGCTTGCATGATAGATTACATCAATAAAGAAAGAGCTGTTCATATAATTACTATAGAAGACCCGATTGAATATTTTATCACACCGAAAAAATCCATAGTCAACCAAAGAGAGCTTTTTGTCGATACACTATCTTATCCCAACGCCCTCCGCTCAGTTTTGAGAGAAGATCCGGATGTAGTCCTGGTCGGTGAGATGAGAGACCTGGAAACTGTAGAAGCCTGCTTGCGTGTAGCAGAAACCGGGCATCTGACTTTTTCTACTCTTCATACAAACTCTGCTGCTGAGACAATATCAAGAATTATCGATATCTTCCCCTCCCAGTACCAAACCCAGATAAGGATCATGCTTTCCATGAGTTTGGAGGCAGTCATAACCCAGGCTCTTCTGCCTCGTGCAGATGGCAAAGGCAGGGTTCTTGCCATGGAGATCCTCATCCCGAATTCTGCAATCAGGAATCTGATCAGGGAAAATAAAACCCACCAGATCTATTCATCTATGCAGATGGGACAGGAAAAATTCGGAATGCAAACATTCAATCAATCTCTTGCAAGCCTTTATTTTAAGAAATTAATCACACTCGAGACAGCCATGAGCATAAGTTCAAAGCAGGAAGAACTAACCGATATAATCCAAAGGAAAGAAGGCCTCAAGGTGACATCAAGGAGTTTTTCTCCAAGCCAGATGAGAAAATAAAAAAAGGGGTAAAAAAATGCCTTTATATGAGTGGAAAGGGAAAAACCGTTATGGGGATATTGTCCAAGGGAAACGTATTGCTCGTTCAGCCGAAGGACTGGCAAAAAGCCTTCAGCGGGAACAGGTCGTAGTCGAGAACATTAAAAGAACAAGAGCAGAATTAAAAATCCCCTTTCTTCAACGGCAGAAAGTCAAGCTAAAAGATTTGGCTATCTACAGCAGACAGCTTTCTGTGTTGATAGATGCTGAACTTCCTCTGATCCAGAGCTTAAATATCCTGGCCGAACAAACTAAAAACAGATATTTCAAGCATGTCATTCAAGAGATCAGGGAAGATGTTGAAGGGGGCTCGACTCTGAATCAAGCCAAAAGGAAGTTTCCAAAAGTCTTTGATGACCTTTACTGCAATTTAGTTGCATCTGGAGAGGAGAGTGGTTCTCTTGATATTATGCTGAAGCGGTTGGCGGAATTTTTGGAAAAGATTGTCAAGTTAAGGTCTCAAGTGAGACAGGCATTGATCTATCCAACATCTATTGTGCTTTTTTCGATCGTTGTGGTGATTTTCATGATGTGGAAAGTTATTCCTGTCTTTGCCAACATTTATCTTGAACTCGGGGCTCAGCTTCCCGCTCTCACGGCAGGAGTATTAGCTTTAAGCGGATTCATACAGAAATACATTCTATTTATAGCATTGGGATTTATTGGGCTGTTCTTACTCTTAGGCTACATAAGGCGCACGAATGAAGGGCGAAAGGTTTTTGACCGAATAACACTCAAAATACCTTTATTTGGAAAACTACTGGAGAAAGTAGGATTGTCCCGGATTACAAGGACATTGAGCACTCTTCTCTCAGGAGGCGTTCCCATGCTGGAAAGCCTTAAGATTACATCTACGACTTCAGGTAATGTTATTGTTGAAAATTATGTAATGCAGTCTCGAACACTGGTGGCTGAAGGATCGAGTCTTACGGATGCCCTCCGTGAGGTCGGCCAATTCCCTTTCATGTTCATCCAGATGGTTGGTGTCGGAGAAGCCACGGGAACTCTTGATGAGATGCTGTCAAAGTTAGCCGATTTTTATGACGACGAAGTGGAATCGACAACAGCAGCGCTTCTTTCAATAATGGAGCCTGTTCTTCTTATTTTTGTTGGAGGAATGGTCGGGACGATTATTATTTCCATGTACCTTCCCATTTTCAGCCTTCTCGGAAAGCTGTAAAGAATCGTTGGCTAATTTGCCCTGGTATTTAAATCGGGCAGTAAATCTCAAGTAAAAGGAAACCCGGATATTTCAAATAGAGAATCAAGTTGTGAACACAAAGAAAAACGATATTTTTTGGTTTATCATTGTCCGCTTGATCATTGTGACTTCTCTTGCTGTTTCTACTTTTATAATTCAGTACGGTACAGAGGTTCTCCTCAATCTTAATTCTTTTTATTATCTTTATTATCTGGTCCTTGGCACTTATTTATTATCCATTGTATATTTTATCCTTTTCTATGCGGCAAAAAATTATACATTTCAGGCATATCTACAGATATTCATCGATCTTCTGCTGATTACTGCTCTTATATACATATCGGGTGGGATAAAGGGTTCATTCTATTCGTTGTATATATTTGAAATCATTGCTGCAAGTATCGTTATCTCGAAACGAACAACATATCTTGTTGCGGCTTTATCCGCAGTATTTTATGGGCTTCTCATCGACGGTATGTACTATGCAATAATTCCATATTTATATCCTGAACTGTCTCAAGAGCTTTCTTTGAGCGCGGTGTTAAGCAATATTCTTACTGCATGGAGTGTTTTCATTATCGTGGCCTTTTTAATAAATCATTTAACCGGAAATTTGAGAAAAACAAGAGATGAACTCCTCCTGGCTCAGAAGGAGCTTGAGATAAAAAAGGATCTTGCCGTGGCAGGGGAAACATCGGCTCACCTTGCCCATGAAATAAGAAATCCTCTTGCTGCAATATCAGGCTCTGTTCAGGTGCTCAGAGATGAGATGGATTTGACAGGAGAACAAAGACATTTGATGGACATTGTTGTCAGAGAATCGGAGAACATTTCTCAAGCAATAGAACAATTCCTAAATTTAGCTTCTCCTGGAACGCAAGATTTTGCTTTGATAGACCTTCCTTCTGTTTTGAATGAGATATTAATACTGCTTAAAAGAAGCGGCGAGATCAATGAAAATTATCAGATAGAGGGAAGTTATAAAACAGCAAGAGTTAATTATTATGGAAATAAAGCTCAATTCAAACAAATATTCTGGAATCTTGTAAAAAATGCTCTAAAAGCAATGCCTGATGGCGGGACGTTAACAGCGGATTTTACAAGGAGGAAAAAGAAAGGAATCCAGATGAAATTTGCTGATACGGGAAAGGGCATGGGAAAAGAAGAAAGAGAAAGAATGTTTGAGCCGTTTTATTCTGGTTTCGACACGGGAAAAGGAATCGGAATGGCAGTAGTTCGACGTATTGTTGATGATTACAATGGGAAAATACATGTATTTTCCGCGCCTAACAAAGGGTCAGAGATTGTAATTGTTTTACCGGAAGGCAGTGACCGGAAAAGGGAGTAAGTAAAAAAAATGGAAAAAATACTGATTATAGACGATGAAAAGAGCATCCTTGACCTTTTAAATGTCGTATTCAAAAAAGAGGGATATCAGGTAGAAACATTCTTTTCAGCCAGCAAAGCTCTTGAATATATCGATAGAGAAGACTTTGATATCGTTCTTTCTGATATAAAACTTCCCCAGATAAGCGGAATGGAAATATTAAAGCATGTCAGGGAAAAAAGACCTTATGTTCCTGTTGTCATGATCACAGCTTTCGGCACTATCAGACAGGCCGTAGAAGCGCTTAAAGAAGGGGCAACAGATTATGTTGTCAAACCTTTCGATATAGAAGAACTGAAAATCATCATTGCCCAGGGCCTGGAAAAGAAAAGGCTGAGGCAGGAGAATATCCTTCTGAAAGAACAGCTCAAAGAAAGATTCGGTTTCGAGAATATAATTGGAGAAAGCAGGGTAATGGATGAAATATTCGGGCTGATTGAGAGAATAGCACGGACCGATTCCACGGTTCTTATCACAGGAGAAAGCGGGACAGGAAAAGAAATAGCAGCCCGCGCCATTCACTCCAAGAGTCTGCGCGTGGAAAAACCTTTTGTTACCATAAACTGCGGGGCTTTACCCGAGGGCTTGCTCGAAAGCGAGCTGTTCGGCCATGTAAAAGGCTCTTTCACAGGAGCGATTGCAAATAAGAAAGGAATGTTTGAGGTGGCAGACCACGGGACTCTATTTTTGGATGAGATCGGAGAGATGACTCCCTGGACACAAGTTAAGCTCCTCAGGGCTCTTCAGGAGAAGAAAATCAGAAGAGTGGGAGGAACGGATGAAATTTCCGTGGATGTCCGTATTATTGCGGCAACGAATCAGGATTTAAAACAGAGAATTAAAGAAGGAAAATTCCGCGAAGACCTGTTTTACCGCCTGAATGTCCTCTCTCTTGAGATGCCGCCATTAAGGAAGCGAAAGGAAGATATTCCTTATCTTGTGTCTCATTTTATCCAGAAATACTGCCAGAAGATGGGAAAAAGGAAGAAAAGAGTTGCTCCCGAAGTGATAAAGGTCTTTGAATCTTATCCCTGGCCGGGGAATATCAGGGAGCTGGAAAATGTAATCGAAAGAACTGTTGTTATCGAAGAAAGAGGAACTATTACTCAAGGAAGTCTTCCGGATGAACTCCTTTCTCCAAAGAGCCATATAGAGACAGATTTTCTATCCCAGCCTGAGTTTAACCTGAATAAAACCCTGGACGAGATCTCCTGCAACTACATCAGACATGCTCTCAAGAACACCGGCGGAAATCTCAAGGAAACCTCTTCTCTATTAGGAATAAATTACCGTTCGTTAAGATATATGATTGACAAATACGGGCTGAAGTCTTTTAATGAAGATAACAACATAGAGAAAGAAATTAAAGAGCGCTGAGAATTCAGGGGATATGGTTTTCTTCCATTAATGCAAATAATTGTCAGCAGAATGACAAATAATGTCACTTTCTAAAAGAATCCACGGGCGTAAAATATATAACTTGCTTATATTCAACATGTTACAATGTGCCATGCTTGGCACGGAAATTGCTGTAATATTGATATCATGAATAATCATGAAAATAAATTTCCGGTGAAAATCACCGGGAAAAAATTGGAGGTTTTAAATGTTTAAAAAATCTAAAGGTTTTACACTTATCGAACTGCTCATCGTCGTAGCCATAATTGGAATTCTTGCAGCACTTCTCATCCCCAACGCAATGTCTGCACTGCAGAAAGCAAAGCAGAAAGGAACGATGAAGGACATCATGACCATTGCTACAGCTTTAACTGATTATGTGACAGATAATGGAGTTGCTCCTGTTACTGCCATGGGAGCTTATTCTGCCGGGACTGCACCTTATACCGATTTATGTCCATTTTATGTCAAGTCTTTGCCTGTTAAGGACCAATGGGGAAATGATTTTCTTATGTATGGACAAATAGCTAATGTTAGTGGAATATGTGGGTTATTTCCGGTTGGTGACGGGCTTGGAAATGATGACTTTTTAATTCTTTCTGGAGGACGTGATGGTACTAATGAGTTTACTTATATAAGAGCTACTCCAGAAGCTGGGTTCTATACAGTAAAGGCAATGTCTGATTTTAACAAAAGTTTAGTTAATTGGAGTGGCAGTTGGATTTGTGGTCCTATAACAAGAGCTGGTGGTGTTTGATGTAGCATTTATTAAAGGATTTTTAAGGGGCGGCATTTTTGCCGCCCTTTTTTTTTATAAAGGGGACGGTTCTATTTTTACATAAGATTTTTCAGGATATTAGTTTAAATCCAAACTAATTTTCAAGGCTTTGTCCACTTTTTTCATCATTGAAATATCCAAATGGCCAAATTTTTTTATTATTCTCTTCTTATCGATTGTTCTTATTTGATCACATTGAATGATGCTTTGATAATTTAATCCCCCCTCTCCCTTATCAATCCAAACATCTGTAGGATATTGTTTATCAATTTCCTTTTGACTGGTTATAACCGCGATGATTGTCAGAGGAGAAAATTTATTTCCTGTATCATTTTGAATTACTAAACAAGGTCTTGTCTTTTTCTTTTCAGCTCCCTTTGCAGGGTCTAAAGTGACTAAAACTATTTCTCCTCGCTTTAATTCGTCATTCACTAAATATTTTCTCCGTTTACATGTTTAAAATCTTCGCATATTTTGAGATTCAATTTAGCCTTTGCTCTATACCCCTCTTCAAGTTTCTTCTCGAGTTCTGCCTTTTTGATATGACTAACATATTCTTCTGAGGCTTCACGAATAAATTTGCTAAAATCAATTTTTAATTCTTTCGTCACACAGTTTATTTCTGCCACTAAGTCAATAGGAAAGTTAATGTTTTTTCTTACTGTTTTTATACCACTCACCATTACCTCTACCACATGCATAATTCGCATGTCTAAACTATACATCTATAATATGCACATAATAATATGCCCTGTCAAGTCTTTCTTTCTCCTTTTCTTGCTTTTTATACTCATCCCCCTGATCAATTATAATAATTATAAATAGGATATTATATGATGATGCAATGCAAGTGTTTTTTCCAGTTTTTACTTTTCAACGCATATATGTGCTATAATCCTAGAACATTAAAATGAGAACAATTGTTCTTCTTCTTGTTTATGTCGTAATAATTATTCTTGTAATTCCTGTTTTAATTATCCTATATCTTTTAAGATTGAAACTGCCCTTTTTCTGGATAACCAAGGGAGTCCTCAAGCTTGGGCAGAAGATACTGGGTGTTCGTCTTGAAGTCTGCGGACTGGAGAATATAGACAAGAAAAAATTCTATATTTTCATGCCCAACCACCTGAGTATTGTGGACGGGCCCATAATGCTGATGCTTATTCCCCAACCAGTAAGAGTCATCCTGAAAAAAGAAGTCTTCAGGATTCCTGTTATTGGTCAAGTCATGAGGCACGTAAATTTCGTAAGCGTGGACCGCAGAGGTAAAAGAGGCGGCAAAGAAAGCATAGAAAAGGCTACAAAACTTATGAAGGAAAAAGGATATTCATTCCTCATTTTCCCGGAAGGAACAAGGAGCCTGAACGGGAAGCTCCAGAAGTTCAGGCGCGGCGGTTTTTTTCTTGCTATTAACAGCAGGGCACCGATTGTACCTGTGACCATAACAGGCACTTACGAGCTCATGCCAAAGGGAAGCTTTTTTATTAAAAGAGGAAAAATCAGAGTCGCTTTCTATCCTCCTGTTTCTGTTCGAGGAATGGACCGGGATTCAATCCCTGTTCTTCTAAGCAAGGTTAAAACCACTATCCTGTCAGGGCTAAATGAATGAAATTATTTCATAGAATCAGCTGCCCTGATCCAGCAGAATACACAAGATAAAAAACTTGGGGAACTCCTGAATAATTCTAGATAGTAAATGACAATGGTAAAATGCTATAATTGCAGAAAGGAGAAAAAGTGCGCTGTCAAAATATAATTAAAAACCTGTCATATATAATGGAGGAATTTTCCAAAAATAAGGGAGATCTTTTTCAAAGACTGGCCGATAGAATGTGTGAAAGTTTGAAAGCAGGCCGTAAGATTCTTGTTTTTGGAAATGGTGGGAGCGCAGCCCAGGCACAGCATTTTTGTGCAGAACTTGTAAACAAGTTTTTAATAGACAGGCCTGCAATTTGCGCAATCTCATTGACAACAGATACGTCTGCCCTGACTTCTATCGCCAATGACTCCTCTTTCGATTATGTATTCAGCCGCCAAATAGAAGCGCTTGGAACTAAAGGCGATATTGCTATCGGCCTTTCGACAAGTGGAAATTCGCCAAACATAATTGAGGCCATTAAAACAGCCAAAAAGAGAGGATTGCTAACCGCTGCTTTTACAGGAAAGGGAGGAGGCAACCTCGCCTCTCTTCCTGATTTTCTTATTGATGTGCCTTCCGAGGAAACCCCACGGATTCAGGAAATACATCTCATTCTGTTTCATCTCTTAGCCCAGAAAATAGAAGAAGATTTAAGTTAACGGCTCCGCCAGAATCCGGCACGCCGCGGTCTTGATTTGGATTCCCTGTATGAGAATATTTCCTCCCCTGCAGAACCCATTTCGGGCACAGAAATACTCGTTTTTTTTGTGCTTTTATCTATGCGGAAGGAGCGCTCTGCAGCATAGAGAACTTCGTTCCGAAGCCCTTCCTCTGATACTTCTTCTGTGAATTTTCTTCTTCCTTCGACAAGGTCCTTGATATAAGTCTGGATCTGCTCTTCAGAATAGAATTTATGGACGTTCCATTCCTCAAGACTCTTTCCTTCGGCAAGCTTTATCTCCTTTGTGCCGAGTCTTCCTTTTTCATAACAGTTAGTTCCGCGCAGGTCGCCTCTTTGAATTTGGGACATGAGGCTGATCGGAACACGGGCGACCTTACGGACAAGCCTCTTTTTCTCTTTTCCGTTCTCCTCAGAAGTCTCAATGATCTCTCCCATTCCTCCTGTGTTGTACTGCATGAATTTGACTTTTCCCGGATAATTGCCGGCAAGAGTCATTATGATATCGTAGAAACGGTTGACTTTTCTGGCCCTGGAACCGATTATGAAAGGATCTGTTCCGACGATACGTACGGATTCTCCAGCCTTGAGAGGCTGACTGGCAAAACTGTGGGTGCTTTCCCCCCAGAGGTATGCAAGAACTGCCTGTTCAGGAGTTAGTTCCTGGGCAAAATTCATTATGGTGTTCCTCCGCGTGATAAAGGCAAATACAATCCCATCCAGTTCTTCCAATGGCGGCAGATTGATAGATTTAGAGAAGATGCCTACCATTTTGCCTTTTATGTTGACTTTGAGTTTGTTGCGCTGAAGAACGGCTCTTCCGTTTGCCGTTAGGCTTTCATCCAGAAAATCTACATCTCCGTTGGATCTAATCATGACGTTCTCAAAGAGTGCGGTTTTATCGATTAAGGCATTGTACATCGCTTCCTGATATTCTTGTTCGACATCTGTTTTTACAAAGAAATTGTTTTCTGATCCAAAGGCTGAGCCATCTTTTCTAAGAAAACATATATCATCTTGAGTAACTAATGTTTTTTCTCCCTTTCCATAATCGAGCCCAAGTTGGTGGCAGGACCATGTGGATTTTCCTGTTGCTGTCAAGCCGAAGAGAAAAACGCCGTAGGTTTTAAGCTTATTGTTGACATCTCTGACCGTAACAATCTTAGTTCCTGAATGGAGACCTATCATCCCCTGCTCATCGGCCATCCACATTGCCTGGCGGAGGAATCCTTTTTTATCCTCCCCCAAATAGTCTGTTCCGAGAGCGATATTGATCCTGTATTCCGGTATAGCAAGTATTTGCTGACGGAGGGGGTGCTCTTCGGGAATGTGAATCATTGTAAATTCAGGTCCAGGCCGTTTTCCAGGCTTAAACATGGTTGTCCCCCACATGAGCCCGATCCGGCGGTTAATAAGGTCTGCATCAGAGACATAGAGATTACACATTGGGTTGAATGAATCATTTTCTCCCATCTGCCTCCTTATATGATAGAAAGGAAATGTACGAAGCAGGTGGAGGACTTTATCCAGTTCTTCTGGAGCGTTGGCGATTATGGATTCGTGAACTGGAGTCGGCCGCGTAAGCCTTACTGCTTCCCTGCCGAGATAGACTGTTTTGGGAGCGATCCGGCTTGATATGGCTGATCTCCATCCATAAGACCCGTATTTTGTTTTAATCCCTGTTTCTTTTGCCCGAGGTTCAAGCCACTTTAAATCTACTGTCTTTATATTAGGACCTTTTAAAACTCTCTGAAGTTCCTCTGAAAATTTTTTATATACTTCCTGGTTATAAATGCTTTTGTCCATTTTCAATATGCCATTAATATATTGGATTTAACCTTAAGTCTTATCTTCTCCCGACGCTATGCGCTTTATATCCTCTGCTGAAGCTGCTCCGCTGTTGAATAAATAGCAGGGCATATTTTCGAGAAGGTGCCTGAAGAAATTCTTTTGAAATTCCATTCGCTCTCCAGTTGTCACCAGAAGATGCGGGTTGTAATATGGTTGGCTTTTGGATGCGCTGATGTCTTTCTTGATCCCAAGGCTTTCACCATACTCAAGAGTGCGCAAAGCGTCTTCGGGGTCCATCTTTACAAAAGGTGGAGAGCCCGTATCACAGCGAAGGATAAATATCCATCGGAGAACCGTACGTTTTACGTGTTTTGCCGGGCCTTCGATCCAGTAGGGGTCAAGCATTGAATAGGAGTTTTTTGCTGCCTCGTAGCAAAATGGGGAACCCCTGTCGAGTCTGCAGTCATCGAGCTGCAGGCACTTATCATTTTGGCACTCTTCTTTTCGTGTAATAACATTTTCACATTTGCTGTTGTCAAAGAGAAAAGCCAATTTGGGAAGGGATTTCACTGTGTTTGTAGGCATATAAAATTTTCTTTCAGAAGAATCAGCCAGCGCTGTTACTCCTGAAAAACGGACAAAAACAATGTCGTTAGCATGCAGACGGAATCTCTTATCCTGAAGCAGGGATAAAAACAGTTCGGTTTTTTTTGTTCCTTTTGGTCCGACAAGAATCAATCCATCTCCTTCCATGTCTGCAGACATCCCCCGTATCGTATGAACCTTGAAAAGCCTTTCAGAGACATCCGCAACAAGACCGAGAGCGAGGCTGCGTAACGGCCCGTAGTTATCTGTGTTAACAAGTATGCCTGTTTTAGTCTCAGAATTGTAAAAAGAGCGCGGTTCTCTCCCTGATATCCCGTCTATGGCGTAAATAATGCCATGGGGCTCCAGGTCTGCTTCAAGCTGGGCTGGATACCAGTTCTCAACCCAGAAATCATACAGGTGGGATACATTTGTACGCAGTTGCACAATGACTCCGTTAATGTTTGCATTCCACTCAAAATAGTTCTCATAACCGATATGTGTTTCCATTTCAGATGTAAGTGCATCTCTCATCTGTACGGATATAGAGGAATCGACAGGGACTGATTTTTTTATCCGTGTTTGAATATTGTTTAAGCGGATACGCTTGACCCTTTTGGCTGTCTTCAGGCGGGACAACGCTTCAATGATTCTGTTCATGCCCTTTTCAAGGTTTTCCATGGATGTTGCATAGGATATGCGGATATAATCATCATTGCCAAAAGCATCTCCAGGAACGACTGCAACTTTGGCTTCTTTTAGCAGGTAATAAGCAAGGCCGTAGGAGTTGCGGATCAGGACATTATTGAATTCTTTTCCGTAGCAAGAAGAAACATTGGGGAAAAGATAGAAAGCTCCTTTTGGCTTAGAACAGGAAATATTAGGAATAGATTGGAGTCTCATCAAGCCGTAATT
>Ga0315547_1000407_pt1 | contig 44310 bp, 32 predicted proteins | sample SalMarSW160240MG_2_FD_202542 | JGI IMG/M metagenome (GOLD analysis project Ga0315547, IMG submission 202542) | Salt marsh sediment microbial communities from the Plum Island Ecosystem LTER, Massachusetts, United States - Salt Marsh Sediment SW1601-240 ...
TCCGCCACCGAACTCGACAAACGAAGGGCTGCGGCTCTCGGCTGGCTACATTGACCATGGTGTTCAAACTGGCCACCCAGGCCGAAAAACACTGGCGACGTATCAATGGTTACAAGCTCATTTCCAAGGTCATGGAAGGGGTCCAGTTCGTTGACGGCGAACTGAAAAAAGCAGCTTAAATAATGGCCACAAGGGTGCGTTCGGAAAAATGTCATCCACAACTCTTGACAATATCTCTTGCCAGTAGCACCCTCCCGGTAACTCGCGCGGCCGCTCCGGCAGTCCTCAGGAGAACGATAGCAACGTCTCTACCGCTTCCCCCATTCTTCCAGAGCCCGGATTGGAGGGAGGTAACTCGGCTCCCGTTCAGTCTGACGGTAGGGCGAAAGAAGGACGGCAAGCCGCAGTTTGGCCGCCTTCCCCGGCAGGCGAACGACGAGTTTCGTGACGTTCGGGTTCTGACGCTGTGGCGGAGGTGGGTTTGCGGACATAACGTCGAACCGGGCAACCGCCGGCTGGAGAATCCGCGCTAGAAGCCGTGCGCCGCCCAGCCTGAGCACTGCCGATTTTCCCCGCAATTCAACTTTCGCCTCTGTGTGCATTCCCCAAAGCACTTCGACGGGGTTTTCCGAACGAATCTCATCCTGCACGAGCACGTGCGCCCGCTTGAGCAGCGCCGCACCTCTCCAGACTTTTCCTTTCACGTCCGGATAAGCCGCTGTCAAATCGGCTACAGCCCACCCGTCGCTGGCCGATGAACCGAAGCCTATAATCGGGGCTGGAGCGCGCGGATTCTGATTTTTTTCGTTGATGACCAGGGTGTTTTGACCCTCCGTGCGAAGGCGGTAGTAGGTCCATCGTTTCGAGCCGAAGTATCCGGGAAGGTTGTAGTTATCGCCGCCCAGGTCGAGCGCCCAGCGCTGCCCCAGGGCATCGAGGACGAAAGTTCCGAGGTCGAGATGGCTGTGGTTGACGCGGTTATCTCCGCCCTTGAAACCGACGAAAACCGCATTTTTATCCTCCCACCTGCTCCGAAAGAAGACTACATCCGTACCTTTGAAATGCCTGTCGAGCGGCAAAGAGCTCACCGCCGGTCCCTTTCCTCGGGGGTCAAACCAGATGAGGTCCAGGGCGTCAGGTCGTCCTACGCACTGCCGCTGGTGCCAGGCATAGGTCGGCTTATCGTATTTCCTCGCCATCCAGAACATTTGTGCGGCGCTTCCGCAGCCCGCTCCGGCATCGGCGTAGTTAAACGTCTTTTCTATCGGTCCGCAGAAATAGATGCGAAACAAGCCCGCGTCGGAAAAGCCCGGAATGTCGCTCAAGCCGAAATCCGTGCCCAGGGCGCTGTCGAGCGCCGCGAAGAAATAGACAGCGTAACGCGAGGCGTAATTCCAGTATCCGGGTCCCTCCCCCCAGCCGCCATCCGGCCCGAAAGAAACCATCGAGCGGGAAATTGACTTGACTGCTTTCGAGAGAATCTCCCCCGCAAGCTCCGGCTCCTCGTCGGCGATGGCAAGGGCGCCGATGCCGATTCCGCCGTTGCAGACCTGATTCCAGTTGTAGATTGTTTTGGCCCACCATCCGTCCTTCTCATAAACCTGCATCGCCGGCTTCAGCCCTTTCTCGACGATAGCCTCCTTGATAATCCGGCGGTCTTTCGGGCTGAGCGCGTCGTAAAGCCAGTCGTAGCCGATGGCAAAAGCGTGGCACATCTCCGCCGTGTCAAGGAAATGGGATGGATTCCAGTCAGGAAACGCCGCCGCCGCCATGAGTTCCTTTTTCGCACGTTCCGCGAAACGCTTCTCGCCGGAGAGGCGATATGCCAACCCGAGGGTGTAAACGCGGCTGACGGCCCTCCTGCTCTGCGTGAGAAGCCGCGGCCCGACGATAATGTATTCGACGGGCTTGGCGTTGAGTGTCCGCTCCGCGCTCCTTCGCAGCTCTTCGCTGTACCTTCTCGCGAGAGGGTACTTTTTGATCATTCTGCGAATTCGCTGAACGTCGCTCTCCAGCATTATCAGTCTCGGATGCGCCTTGCGGAGCGTCTTGAGAACCGTCTGGGGAGCGCGCACAACCGGAGATTTCGTTTCGGTCGCTCGCACGCCCGACGAGCACAGTGCCATTCCCACAACCACTGTGACGAGGAATCCGACAACCGGGTGTTTTCTCATGGCTGAAAACCTCCTATAAACCGCTGTTCGTGCATTAGTGCGTTCGTGTTTCCGGTTGTCATGATACAATCGAGGGCGAAGAATCACAACGGGAAAAACGTTGCAGCAGCATGGCCTCAGTCTCGGGCGGATACCCCGCCAAGGCGGGGTATCCGCCTGGGACTGAGGGACTACGCACGGGGGGCGATTCTTCGTTGACGAATTGTGCTTACACACCTACACTCATATTGCGGATGCCATGAAGCACAAACGGCTTTTCATACAGGCGACATTTCTTCTGTTGGGGGTTGTGCTTGTCCTCTTGGGGACACTCCTCTCGCAGCGGTACAAACTGGACACGGCCGGACGTGCGATACAGCGTGTTCCAGGGAGAAGAATATCGCAATTTTGAGCTCATGCGTCTGCTGGGGCGGCAGTGCCCCTTGCCGGGGTATGAAAGCGGCTCGTCGAAGAATGTCTTTCACACAACTGACGCTGCCGGACATTGAAGCGTGAGTTTCACGCCCAAAGCGTGAGAATCGCGCCTTTCAATGGTGCAGAGCGGGCGCCGACAGGGGAAAAGGCTTATGCGACCGACGTTGGAACACGCTATCGTGGAAGGAGTTGCGGGGGCAGCTTCCGACGCGGGCATGAGGGTCAAGCCAACTGTCCTGATGGCATAGATGTTGCTCTCAATTAAATGCTTGACTACGAAGCGAGAGCTGAAGTATCTTCAGGGAAGCCTTTTTGGCACGCAAAATGGTCAAAAAGCGAAAGATTTGTTAGAAACGACGCACAGAAGAAAGGAGGACAGAGAGAAAGAAGCGCGCACGAATACCACGTAGGAAAGCTGGAATTATTACCGTAACAGTAACCTTTGTAAAGAGAGGGTGGTGAATGTAATGAGAAAGAGAGAAGGTTTTACACTGATCGAGCTTTTGGTTGTGATCGCTATCATTGCGATCCTGGCGGGGATGCTTCTGCCGGCTTTGCAGAGAGCGAGAGAGTCGGCAAGGCGAGCGGCTTGCCTGAGCAACCTGAAGCAGATCATGCTTGGCATCAAGACCTACACGCCGGATTACAACGAGTGGTATCCGACGGACAAGGCGCCGGGCGACGCCATCAGCAGCAGTACTCATTACAAAGCTCTCGGCATCCTGTACCCCAACTATGTTTCCTCTCTGGACGTATTCACGTGCCCGAGTTCGGGCAATAAGATGCCATCAGGCAGCAGCGGCAGACAGGACAGCTCCCACGACGGCGAGAATTTCCTGACCAATGAGGCCGCGCAGACGAGTTATGCTTATGGGTACAACGGCGAGGGCAGCAAAGACGTGGGCTGGACCGAATCGGCGCCCACGGAAACCAGAATTCTTGGTGACAGAAAGGCCAGCACGGATCTGACCAGCGACTCCAACCACAAGCTGGACGGAAGAAACGCGGCGTTCGCCGATGGACACGTCAAGTGGATCTCCGGGAAAGGGAAACTTTTGACCAACCCGGATAGTCCCGATAGCAAGATAAGAAGCCAGGCTTGGTGGAGCGAGCGCGGCGGCGCCACCAAGTGATGCCACGCGCAAGGTAAGCTAAAAGCGCTCTTTGAGTGTTGCAAGAAAGGGGGCGGCAGGTACATGCCGCCTCTTTTTCTTTTCGCGGGCTGGGCTAACGGTCAGGATGCAGCAAACCCCTCGCTGTGTGCGCAAGGCCGTCGGCGGAAATGCCATAGTGAGTGAATATCTCCAGTTGGCTGCCGGTAACCGTGTACTCGTCGGGGATGCCGACGATTCTAAAGGGAACGTGAACGCCAGCTTCCAGCAGGACGGCGGCGGCCGCTTCGCCCAATCCGCCGAAGACGTTGTGCTCTTCCACCGTCACGAGTGCCCGGCAGCGGGCAGCCGCATCAAGAAGCGTTTCCGCGTCGAGAGGCTTAACGGTGTGCATGCTGACCACGCCGCACGAAAGCCCTTCCCTTTCCAGTTTCGCCGCGGCCATCAGAGCGTGATAGACAGTTTCGCCCGTGGCGATGTACACGATGTCCGAACCCTCCCGGAGCGTGATCGCCTTGCCGATTTCGAAAGTGGCGCCCGGCTCGTGCAGGTGGTACATGGGCCGCTTGCCGAGGCGGATGTAAACGGGATGAGGCGTCGCGGCAGCAGCTTTAATCGCTTCACGAGTTTCGAGATTGTCCGCCGGCGCAAGGACAGCGATGTTGTTGACGGCCCGCAGGACAGCAAAGTCGTGGAGCGAATGGTGCGTCGAACCGAGCGCGCCGTAGCTGACGCCGGCGCTGATGCCGATGACATTGACCGGCTTGTCCGAATAAGCGACGTCGTTCTTGATCTGCTCCAGCGCCCTCGCTGTCAGGAACGACGCGGGCGACACGGCGAAGACCGTCTTGCCGGCGGACGCAAGGCCCGCCGCAACGCCCACCAGGTTCTGCTCCGCGACGCCAACCTCCACGATCTGCTCGGGCAAGCACTCTGCGAACGGCAGGAGTTTCCCCGAGCCGCGAGAGTCGCTCGTGACCGCGAGCACGTTCCGGTCCTCCTTCGCCAGCATCAATAATGCTTCAGCGAATTCCTCCAGATTCGGTTTGCCCAACTCCAATTCCATCGCGGTTCCGGTTTTCCTCTCACTCGCGCTTTTTCAACGAAGGGGCTATCAATGTGCTCTCTGCGGAATTCACTCTTTTTGAGCTTCCAGTCTGCCGAGCGCTTCGTCCAGTTCTCGCATCGCCCTTTCAAACTGCTCGTCAGTCGGCACGCGGTGATGCCACTTCGGATTGTCCTCGATAAAGCTGACGCCCTTTCCCTTGACCGTCCGCGCGATTAGGAGACTGGGCTTGCCCTCCTCGAAAGGAACCTTTCGCAGGACCTCTGTCAGCGCCGCAATGTCGTGGCCGTCCACGCTGCGGACGCTCCAGCCGAACGCCGTGAACTTCTCCGCCAGCGGCTCGAGGGCGCAGACGTCTCTGGTTCTGCCGGTTATCTGGAGAGTGTTGCGGTCAACGATTGCCGTCAGGTTGTCGAGTCCATAGTGCGCGGCTGCGAGAGAAGCTTCCCAGTTTGACCCCTCCGCCAGTTCGCCGTCGCCGAGCAGCGTGTACACCCTGTAATCGGCGGCATCTTTCTTGCCCGCCAGCGCGATGCCGACACTCACAGGCAGCCCGTGGCCCAACGCCCCGGTATTGTGCTCGATGCCGTGAACCTTCCGCGTGGGGTGTCCGACGTAATCCGAGCGATAGCGGCACAGCGTCTCGAGGTCCGATTCCGGGAAAAAGCCGAGGTCTGCCAGGACAACGTACAACGCCTCCACCGAATGCCCCTTGCTGTGGAGATACCTGTCGCGTCCCGGATCGTCGAATGTATCGGGCGAGACGTTCAGTATCCGGTTATAAAGAACATTAAGAATATCCACACACGACAGGCTGCCGCCGGTATGTCCGGCGTTGGCTTTCTTGATGTACGTGACGAGCTTTTTCCGATAGACGAGCGACTTGATTCGCAGCTCGTGATCCGTCATGGTGAACATACCTTCAATTTCTGATGCCCGGCCGGCGACTGTTGAACGCATCAGGCTCGTCGAAGGTCAGACAGCCGGAAGCACAGGTGACCGGTTGCCGCTGTGACTCATACATTCCGCGTCGTATTTTCACGACAGGATAACAGGATGCACGGGATTCTCCGAATCCTGCTTACCCTCTCGAACAAGCTCTCTTTCTGCCCTCTTCTTAATCAAGAAACAAGATTGGCCGAAGATAAACGCCGTGCGATAGACGCCGCGAAGGCCTCGAACAAGAGAGCCTTCCCGTCAGGGCTTGCCCAATCCCGTTCTAAGGAATGATATTGACCCTGTAAAACCGGCGTCCGGGAGGAACTGCCACAGGATCGGACAGTTCGGTGGTTTCTGCTTGAGCGGCAACCGGCATCCCCAATAGATGCCATGTCCGCAGGTCGTCCGAAAAGGAAACGCGGTAGCGCCTGCCCGCGACGCTGCTCCAACGGAGGGCGGCGCCGGATTCATCTGGGACGATATTGACAACCCGCAAAAACGAGGCAGGGTCGTCGGGGTTTGTTCCGGCAAAGCACTCCTGTTCGTTGGTGAAGCCATCGCCATCGTGGTCGCCATTGGGGTCGTTGACCACTGCTATGCCGCCCCATATTGATTTCTCCCAGGTATCGGAAAGCTGGTCTCTATCCGCATCGTCATCGTTCTCAAGGGCGAGGGTCACAGGGTGCGCGAAACTCCTGACCCAGTCGGGCTGAGCCGGCTGCTCTCCTTTCTCCAGCATCTCGGTCCACTTCTCGTCGGTCAACCTGTCGGCCATCGGCCATTTGAACTCGTAATAGGAGAAAACAGGCCCCGCCCCCGCGACAAGTCTTCCTTCCGGAATCATGTAGGCGACAACCATAAACTTGACGTAGCCGACGGCCTCCTCCAAAACCTGATAGGTATTGAGGTCCGTGTGGACATCAGCAATGAGGGTGGTCCCCGGCGCCTTCTCGTCGGAAAGCCCCTGGACAAGCGGTCTCAGAACACCGCCAAAACCCTTTATGTACTTGTAGTCGTCTTCGCTCAGCGCTTTCCCCTCCAGTTCAGCTATGGAAATATCGAGCAGGCGGCTCAAAACATCCTCGAGCCCTTCAAGCCTATCCCTCTGCGTCGGGTCCAGAACGTTCATATCGTCGAGGCCGCTTCTGGTCATTCGCGTCAGAGCCAGCAGCCGGTTGTAAAACTCTGGTACCGGCTCAACATATCCTCGCTCCGGCTCCGGCGGTACGGAACACGGGGGAGTGTAACTCTGCTTGGCGTAGAGAATGGTGTCGTGCCTCAATTCGGTCCAGGAAGCAAGCGCGGTATTAAGCTCCTTATCCTGCCAGGGCGTCCCCTGCATGAACGCGGGATAGCCCTGACCGAAGCTGCCCAGCAGTGATTTCAGCGTGTACAACCAGCTCCAGTAGAGGTTCTTGTTCCAGTCTTTCTCGGTGAAACTCTCGAAGAGCGTCGCAAGCTCGTTCAGGGTTTTATCGTAATCCACATACTCCGTGTCGCCTTCACGCTCCAGAATTGTCAATGCCTCGACTGAGCCGAGGACGGACATTACGTCCAATCCCCTCGGGAAACACCGCATCGGGCCGAGCGGCGTATTCTCCATTGTAAACGGCGTGCCCGACCCTTCGTACAAGCCAACTACCGGAAAAACGAGGTTCTGAAACATGTAGGAATCGGGGATGAAGCGCTGGCCCATCAACCGCATGCCTTTGGTCTTCTCCAGGACCTCATCCAGCTTTTCCGGCGTTATCGGCGGGAAAACGTAGATGTGGCCCGTTCCGCCATAAATCTGCGGGCTTCGGAGCAGAGCCAGCTCCACCTTCAACTCGAACATCTTTTCCTCGTCGTTGAAGTCCTCCACGTTCACCGGCGACCCGAAGACTTTCAGAATGGACTGCTTGTATTCGTAGGGCGTCAAATCATCGGCGAGGCCGACGAAGAAGGCGGTCACCGCATAAATCCTGTTCCAGATGGCGGCAATGGATTTGCCTTCAGCCTCCAGGCTGTCCAGGGCAAGAGTTATGAGCGACGCCTGGATGGTTTGAATCTTCGCGTCGCGAACCGAAATCAAAGCTTCTCCTACAGGCCCCCAGAACTCGCTCCCCTTCAGCAGAAAGGACATCCTCCCGTACCACATCATCGCCTTGAAATACCTCTTCAGGGTCTCGCTGCGTGTGTAATGCCCCCTGGGGACGTATTGCGAGTAGTCCTCGTTGTATATGAAAATCGGGCTGGGCCTGAATCCGGAGTGCGCCTCGATCCTCTCAAGCTCGCCGCTCACCTCCGCGGAGACGAAATCGGGAACGATGACCTCCTCGTCAAGGAGCTTCATTGCAACGGTGAAATAGGCGACGTTCCTTCTTGCGGCTTCCTTGAGGTCGTCCGAGAAGGAATCGTACTGGGCGAGCGATTCATCCAATAAGGCGTCAGACATGAGCACCATGCTCGCAAAGAACTCATTTTCCTCGACGCACTTTAGAATCTCGTCGAACTGAATGTGATACAGGTGCAGCAGCGAGTCTGACGTCACGAAAATTGGCATACCCCTCTGGTCCAAATCCAGGTATGGGTCAACCACGTCGTCGTACATTTCGCCCCATGGAGTGGTCGCTTCCACAACCACGAAGCCGTTTCGCTCGATTGCCTCTGTAGCGTTGTCGTCCAGATGCAAAGCCCGGGTGACAAGCTCAACGTTGGCAATATCGTCCATTTCAATTGGAAGCGAATAGGATGGAGCATCGGCGGTCGCGGAGACCGGCTGGAACTCGCCGTATGAAGATAATTCGATTTTTTCTATGCCGCTGCTGTCGGCGGCATTACTCGGCGCCGGGTCGGCCCCGGACGCTCCTGTCGCCAGAGCGATAGCCAGAATGCAGAAAGCCACCGCACAATTTCGTTCGTTGAGCGCTCTCATTTTCGATACCTCCTCGCGGCCAAAAAACCACTTTTGAAAACGTCCGGCTTCCCGCCGACACGGCGTAATAATATTATACCACAAAAAGCCTCCAGACGGCATGCAAAGTGAAATCCCAAAGTAAGGCCTCACTTATGGGCGGCTGAAGCTGGAACCACACAGTGCGCAGAGAGGGCCCGTAACGCCGACGTCTTGCCCCGCGTTTCGCGGGGGGGACTCCCCTGCCCCCGGCAGAAGGGCTACTCTGCGTCCTATGAGATCCGAACCTCAGCGGCCGGTAACTGAGGCATTACAACCGGGGCCCTTTCTCAGGGCGTTGCCCTGAGCTTTATTAAGTCTGCCCTTACAGGGCGACCGGAAACCAATCTTCAGCCCTGAAAGGGCGCAATATCGCAGCCCAGGGCAACGCCCTGGGAAAAGAGTACGTGATGAAATACAAAAGCCCTGAAGGGGCGTAATAGGCTCATCTTCAATACACGGTTCCCTCCAGACACACCAGAGCGGGCCCGCGTGCCACTGAAATACAGCCACACCACAGAATTTCCGTGACGTGACATGATTGCCCGGTTTTTGGTATAAGTTAGGAGGCAGCGCGGCGAAGTGTTGCTGACGTGCAAACAACGATTGCAGCAAACAGGAAGGAGATGCGACATGAGAAGGTTAGCGGGAGTTACGCTGATGGTGGGATTGGTGTTCGCCCTGAGCCTGGCAGGGATGAGCGAGGTGTCTTTCAAAAAGCATGTCATCAATGCGAAATCCGTTTGCGAGAGCGCCGGCGTGCTGGACGTCAACCGGGACGGAGTTCTCGATGTACTGTCCGGCGAGTATTGGTACGAGGGGCCGGGCTGGAAAAGGCACTTCGTCCGCAAGATAGAGGTGAAAGACACCTACATGGACGATTTCGCTACCGTTCCCCTCGACGTCAACGGAGACGGCTGGACAGACGTCGTGTCGGTCACATGGTTTTCCAAAAGGGTGTCGTGGATAGAAAATCCCGCCGGCAAGGACGTGGCGTGGACGGAACACGTCGTGGACAATCCGGGCAATTGCGAGACCGCCATAGCCTGCGACGTGAACGGCGACGGGAAGTTGGACGTTCTGCCCAATGTGATGGGGAAAACGGTATGGTACGAGGCGGCGGGCAAAGGAAAAAAAGGCACTTTGACGAAGCATATCGTTGACGCCGCGAGAGGGGCCCACGGCCTGGGATTCGGCGACGTCAACGCGGACGGACGAGGAGACATCGTGGTGCCTTTCGGATGGTACGAAGCCCCGTCTGACCGCCGAGGAGCGAAATGGGTGCTTCACGCTGAATTCGACCTCGGAACCGCCAGTATTCCGGTTCAGGTTCACGATTTCAATGGGGACGGACTCCCTGACATTTTCTGGGGAATGGGACATAACTACGGCGTTCAGTGGCTTCAGCAGGGGAAGTCCCCCGAGGGCAAACGCACCTGGACGCGTCACCTGATAGACAAAAGCTGGTCACAACCGCACGCCATCATCCTCGCGGACCTCGATGGCGACGGGAAACCGGAAGCGGTGACCGGAAAACGCTATCACGCTCACAACGGGCACGATCCCGGCGGGAATGAGCCCCTCATAATCTGCTATTACAAATGGTCGCCGGGGAAGAACCGCTTCGAAAAACATGTCATCGAGCAAGGGACGAAGGCGGGCTTCGGGCTCTACCAGACTTTGCCCGACATTGATGGCGACGGGGACATAGACATCGTTGCCCCGGGGAAAAGCGGTTTGTACTTGTTCGAGAACCTCCGTCTGCCGAAGGCGCCCAGCGAGGGAGCAAAATAGGTGGCCTGCAGGAATCACTCTCGCACACGTCGCGGGGAGGACCGCAGGAGCGAGCGCGGCGTCGCACCCGAGGTTCCGGACGGATACGACATTTGAACGATGATTCGCCGCGGAGGAAAGAGTCTGCGGTAGGCAAGGCCATGAGCAAAACGTGTCTTGTATCGCTTGCGCTGATTCTGAGTTGCGGGTGCGGCGGATTGCCTTCGCCACATCCCGGTTCGCATCGCGCCGCGCGTGAGTTCCTACTTCGCTACAAATCTTCTCCGGGAGAGGAACACCAATACCTGCTGCAATCCAGCTTTTCATCGCATGCGCTCGGCGAAGAGGGCGGCGCGCTGTCCGTCAAGCATGAAGCGAAGTTTCGCCAAAATGTGCTGAGGGTTCTTCCGGAAGGGACAGCAAAACTCAAGGTGGTCATTGACAAGCTGAAATTCGTCATGGCAGGGCCGGGGCCGGAAGTCGCCGAGTTCAATTCCGATGACCCCGTGGGTCTGAATCGCTGCCCGGAGAAGATGCGAGGTATCGCTTTTTTCGCGCGAAAGGAAATGGAAATTGAGCGGGCAGCTTCCGGGGGCATCGCGGGCATAAGCGGCCTAACCCGGATTTACACGGAGGCTCTGACCGAACTTTCTCTCAACGAGAGGCAACCGGTAGAGCGGCTTCTGCGAGAGATGGCGCACAAGCCCAGTGCGCTGCTCGGTCTCGACGTGATATTCCCGCCTGGAGCGATTCGCGTCGGCGAGGGCTGGTCGGCGGAGCGGGGGCCTTTTCCGATATTCTGCGGGCGACTCGCGTACCACTGCAACTACCTTCTCAGAGAAGTCTCTGGCGGACAAGCTATTGTTGAATTCCGGGGCGAGCCGGTAACCGTGGAGGTTCAACCGGCGTCGAAAATGCAGCAGGTGAAAAAGGCAGAGGTCCAGGGAGTTCTCTCCTTCGACCTCGACAGAGGCATTCTGACAAAGATGCACGGCGAAAGCTCATCCTTCCTTCTCGCGGGGCGGAGCAACCAATTACGGACGAGGGTCACCTGGGAGTTAACGTTACAGGAACTCCCACGCGGCGAAAGATGAGCTGATGCAGACCGATGGGGATGACTGACGATACGAAGCAACGAGCACGACGGACGCGGCTACTCTAATTTTACCCTCCACCAGCGGCGCCTGCTCTCGTCGTTGCGGAAGCTCTTTGCGTCCTGATCGGAAGGAAATTCCTCGCCTTTGACACTCCCGTCGAAGTACATGACATTGAGGAAATACCCGGCTTTTTGACTCGTTGAGGCCGTTACGCCATGCCACGCGGCAGAGAAGTCGGTCAGCATGATGATGCGCCCCTGTTTACCCAGCTTCTCGATGTCCTTGAATCTCGCCGGGTTGGACTTGCTGTATGGCGAGGTGGGATCGGTATAGGCGCTGTTGTTATAAGCGTAGCTTTGTCCGAAGCACGAGTAACAGGTCCCGTCGCCGCTTGAAGTGAACCCGTAATCCGCACCCCCGTAGCCTGTGTCGGCGGGACATCTCAAGATGTTGCGGTCCTCATCGCCGACGATAGCGGCCAGGCCCAACGCGTTGGTTTCTGGGTCTTTCATGTGCTCCGGGTCCAACATGCCCTCCGAGGCGTAGAAAAGATAAGGTATTATCTCGGCGTTATTCAGGCGGTAGATCTCCATCATCAGGTAGATTTGATGCATGTTCGATTTGCAGCCTGCGATGAGAGCCTTACGGCGTACGGTCATCATAGCGGGCACAGTAAGGGTGAGTATCACAAGAATGATTGCCGTAACAAGCAGAAGCTCGATGATTGTGAAACCGCGGTTAGTTTGCCTCATATCCGCCTGCGTAATAACCTTTCCCGGGTGAAAAACTTCATCTCATTGACCATTAAACCGCAAGGCTCATGCCAAGTCAAGCAAAAAATTGGGGTTTGAGTAACCCCTCAGTCTCGGGTGGATACCCCGCCTTGGCGGGGGACAGAAAAGAGGAAGGAGAGAATAACGCAAAGGCGCAGAGTCGCAGAGAGGAGAATGAGTGGGACTCGGTCCTCGCCTGCCGTAGCATGGGTATCTTGCCCATGAGTGCTCATCGCGCGTTCCGCGGGACCTCCGCCGAGATGCCACGAGGGCGCTTCGTCAGATCCGAGCGCCGCGCTATCATTTTGCCTTCAGAGCACACAGTGACGGGCGCTGGCCAAACAGGAAAACGGAACCCCCCGCGAGGCTCGTCAGCCGCCAGTGGGTCTGTCCCGTGCGTCCATCGGAGATGCGTAAATATTTTCTCCGCGCCCGATTCTACCCTGCGCCGATGCCGGCAGAGGTCGGTGTTTCGTTCATCAGCGTCTCGAACCTGTGCACAGGGAAGACGTTGGGCGTTGCTAAAGCACCCGCGCGACGGCTCGTTTCCATCCGCGGAAATACTTCTCGACCTTCTCCGGCGCCATTGCCGGCTGATAGCATGTCAATTTGCGGGGCAGGGCGGCGATGTCGGCCAGCGAGCCGTGAACGCCTATCCCCAGCGTTCCCGACAACGCCGCGCCCAGGGGTGAGAACTCCGGAATATCGGACACCTTGAGCTCCAGCCCCAACATGTCCGCCGTGAACTGCATCACGAAACCATTCGCCGTCACGCCGCCGTCGCCGTGAATGCTCTTCAGCGATACGCCGGCATCCTTTTTCATCATGTCCAGGGCATCGCGAATCTGGTAGGCGATGGACTCCAGCGCCGCCCGCACGACATGCTTTTTATTGCTGTGAGCCGTCATGCCGATAATCGCCGCCCTCGCCGTCGGACTCCAGTATGGCGCGCTCAGCCCCCCAAAAGCGGGCACTAAGTAAACGCCGCCGTTGTCCTCGACCGCGGTGGCGAGCGGCTCGGTCTCCCGGAAATCGTCAATCAGTCCGAGCTGGTTCTTCAGCCACGTGAGCGTCGCTGCGGAATAATTGATGATTCCCTCAAACGAGTAGGTCGGCTCGCCCCGATAGACCCAGGCGATGGTCGTCACCACGCCGCTTTCAGTGGGGCGACGCTCGCTGCCGATGTTGAGCAGCACCGAGGAGCCGGTCCCAAAGGTCACCTTGGCCATGCCGGGCTTGAAGCAGCGCTGCGCGAACAGCGACGCCTGCGAGTCACCCATGACCCCGCAAATTGGGAGGGGTTTGTCGAGGAGGCCATCAATATCCGTCTCGCCGTACAGCGCCGCGCTTTCGCGCACCTCAGGCATCGCTTTCGCCGGAACCTCGAAAAGATCGCACAGCCCCTCGTCCCACCGCAGTCTGCCGATGTCGTAAAGGAGCGTCCGGCTCGCATTCGTGTGGTCCGTGGCGAACGTCCTCCCGCCCGTGAGGCGGTAAATCAGGTACGCGTCAATCGTCCCGACCAGCGCCTCGCCGTTTTCCAACTTCTTCTTGAGCGCCGGCTTGTTCCGGACCAGCCACGTCAACTTCGGGGCCGAGAAATAGCTGTCAATCTTCAGCCCCGTGATACGACGAACATCGTCGTCATGGCTCGACCCAGCCAGTTCCTTACAGATGGAATCGCCCCTCCGGCACTGCCACACGATCGCGTTGTGCAGCGGGCAACCCGTTTTCCGGTCGAAGACAACTATCGTCTCCCGTTGGTTGGTGATGCTCAGGCAAACCATATCGCCGACGAGGTCGTCGTTTTTAGTAACGACTGCCTTCAGAACGCTGAGCGTGTTGCGCCATATCTCCTCGGCATCGTGCTCGACCCAGCCGGGTCGAGGATAATGCTGCCGGTGGTCAAGGGAAGCCTTGGCGATCAGTTTACCTCTCGCGTCGTAAATCAGCGCCTTCGTGGCAGAGGTGCTCTGGTCAACGGCGAGAATGTACTCCATGAATCTGTCTCCTCTGGCAAAGCGTCTGTCTCACAGCACGCGCGGCGCCGCAGCCAAAACAGAAGCGGATGTAGAAGAAAGATCACGCTTGCTCTATTCTCCTGAAATCAGCCCTCTCATAGGCAAGGTTCACGAGTGGGCAACTTTTGCGCCCGACATCCTTAAGCCAACCTCCGCACTTTGAAGAATAACTGTGCTTAATCTCGTCTTTTTCAGTCACTACATTTCACCCTCATCACAAAAGTTGGAATGCAGCAATTGAAAACCCGAGTTTTCCTGTATTGCGCGCTCCAAACTGCGAGAGTCAGTTTAACTCTTAACCCTTCTCTGCATTTTCAGTGAGCCTCCTTCACCCTTTTCTGCAGAGTCAACACCAAACCTTACAGAGGAGCAAAGCCGGGAGGAACGCACCACCGATTCAGGGCGAATCCGACTATGCCGCTTGGCATGTTGCGCGCTTATAGCTGGGAGCCTGACCGGCGTGTAGAAATGCGAGCGCAGAACTCACCTTTTCGCGGCTCAAAACGAAAGGCGCTTGGCAGCGAGTAAAGCCTCGGCAACTCATGGAAAATCAGGCTTGCGGGCGGGCGCCATCCCGAAGTGGACATCACGGCGAAGCCACCAGTCGCTCACATAAAGCCCTTCGCGGCTAAAGTACCCTGCGGCAACCGGCGCGCCATCGCAGCCGGTGTTGTTGCACCAGACAAGGTCCTTTTTGAAAAGTAGTTTGCCGCGCGCTTTATACATCAACAGCATCATATACACATACACAACCGCGCGCGCTCGATATTCCTTTTCCGTGAGAAACTGTTCCTGCTGCCAGTACGGTTTTGACCTGCTTTCTTCACGAAGGCGCTTCGCGATTAGGTACCAGCGCAGTTGTGGTGTCTCTTTTGAGTCGTAACTTCGGTCAGTCCCACTCGATTTTGGATAGGAGCGAAAACGAGGTTGGCCCCCTGCCGGAAACATCTCACGCAATCGCTCAATGGTCAGAGCTTTTCCGCTCCTATCGCGTCGCACACCCAGGAAGAGGATATGCGAATCTTTGCACTGTAAGAGTGTTCGCTCGGAAAAAGGGACCTCTCGCACCTTTGCCAGTTCTTCCTCGGTAAGTTCGATACCGAGATGTTCGCCAGCCTGCTTCGCACCGAGGAAGCTCTTGCCCATTATCTTGCTGGCAACCTCCTGGCTGACCTGAGCCGAGGCGCCGCATGCGGCGCCTCCCAGCGCCACGAGCGAAACCATACACAGTTTTGTCAGTGAGACTTTGCCGCACATCAATGCGCCAACCACCTTCCACAGCCGCCCAAACACACAGCTTCTATTTGGCTGCCGCTTTCTTTTTCTTCGGGGCTTTCTTTTTCTTCACGACTCGTGGAGGAGGAGTGGCTGCGCCCACCAGTGCGAATTTCCCCCTCTCCTTTGTCTGAATCAAGCCGCTCCGATAGCAAACCTGCCTCACCAGCGACACAAAATCCTTGCTCTTCGACTTATACCCGGCTTCCGTAACCGCCTTTGCGGTCTCTGCCGCTGTTTTGGGCTCCGCACTTTTGCTCAAGGCATCCACCAGACATTGTTCTAAGCTCTTGGCGCCTCTTTTGCGGCGACGGACTTTTCGCGGAGCAGCAGGTTTGGCAGGTTTGCCAGGTTTGCCCAATAGGGACTCAATTTGCTTATCAATCCTGGCAATTTGTCCAGTGAGAAGGCCTTTTTTGGTTTGCAGTTGTTTCAAGCGCTTTTTTTGCTTGCCGAGAAGATGCTCCAATTCGACAATACTTGTTAGCTTAGGCATCAATTTTCCTCCTTTTTAATGTTTGCGGGATACATCTGCTTACTATGTCATTTCCATGTATTGTGTATGAATACCTTTTTTGCGGTTTTCAATCAACCTTTTTTTGCAATACTTCTTGATAGCGCAAATATGTTTTTCCCCATGAAATCGTCCGACGTAATTTTCCGGTTCGCGCATTGTGCGCCCTTCGCCACGTTGCGGCGCGACTTTCTGAAGCCACGCACGCTAAGCGGAATATCGGTTGCTGTCGGCGGCTCTCGACTTTTCCGGCAAGCGCATCGGAGTTTGACGTTCAGTCCCCAATATAGTAAAGACTATTTGGACATCCTCAGAGCATCCAGACGCCAAAGAGACGTTGCAAAGGAGGTTTCAACAATGCGTGGAGCGCATTTCGGGAGCGTGAGTTTTAGTGCCCTCATCTTTTTCACGATCTCTTCGCCGCTGTTTGCCGGGCGGGTAACAGTGAACTTCGACAAACCTTTACAAGTGTGGGATGGATTCGGCGTCAACTACGTCGAAACGAGCCAGACAAGGGATTACAGCAAGTGGCCTCAGGATTACGGCGGTTTCAGCACGCTTACAGAGAAGCAGCGGCAGGAAATCCTCGACGCCATATTCGGGGAGGAGGGACTCAAACCGGGGCTCGTAAAGATGTTTATAGACCCTTTCCATGAAGGTATGGACAAAAGCGGGAATGACAATGATGATCCCATGAAAATTGATCTATCAGGATATACCCACAAGCGAACTACCAGGTGGATGCGCTATTTCGTAAGAGAAGGTTTGAAACGGACTCGCGCCGCCGGCCGCGATCTCACAATCATTTGCACTCTTTACGCTCCTGCCCCATGGATGACCAGGCAAAGAATCGTCCGCGGCCGCGACCTCGACCCCTCAGAAAAGGAGGAATGTGCCCAGTACATTGCCGCCTTCGCAAAATTCATGCGAGAAAAGCAGGGATTCCCCGTCAGGTATGTCAATTTGCACAATGAGGGTGAATTTGCGCATCGGTGGCCGAACGACGGCGCCGATAACGAGTCTTACCTCCGGCACGATTACAACATGCACTGGCCGCCGGAGCAAATCGTTGATTTTCTGAATTTGCTGAGGAGGACTCTGGATGCGAATGGTCTTGAGGACGTTGGGTTGGCGCCCGGCGAAACGACCTATTGGTACCGGTTGCGACCTATTGCCGAAGCGATTCTCGCCAACGACGGCGCCCTCAAGAATCTCTTCCTCATAACCAGCCACGGCTTCATCGGCAGCAGCGATCCAAAATCGCACTGGTACACACCGAACCCTTATGACAATCTTCCCATCAGAAAACTGCGAGCCAGGAAGCCGGAGCTGCACGCCTGGACAACTTCAGCCACGTGGGGCAAAATGGACGTTCGCTTCGTGGACACGCTTCGTGGGCACATTTATGAGACCGAATGCAACGGATACATACCCTGGGCAGTGGTTCAACGCCACAGCCAATGGGTCGGTGGAGACCCTAATCCCGGCACTGCTTTTTTCGTGGATGGCGCAGGAAACTACCAGATACGGCCCGGATATTACCTCTACAAGCAAGTCGCCACGGCAGGGCAGCCCGGAATGGCGGTTGCCTCTGTTTCATCAGATTATGCCGCCATAGGCGTTATCGCCTTCGTCGCCAACAAAACCGACAATCCGAACGCCTTCGTCCTTTTCAACAAGTCAGCAAAAGCTGTATCCGTGGAAATCAGTATCACAGGATGCAGTTCAGAAGAATACTCCTCGTTTAGAACATCAAAGAAAGAGAAATACATAAGACTGTCCGATGTGTCAGCCCAACGCGGCAAGGTTATCTATCGCTGCCCGCCCGCGTCGGTAACGACTTTTTACGCTCAGTGAAAACCGGGGTCTCAGCCGTTTATCGAGAAGACGGCATCACGTCCCCGGAGTGTTGTCAGGCGGGAGTCGGGCGGAGTCTCTCCCTCATCGGAGATAGACCGGCTTTTCCTCTGCGCTCTCGGCGCTCTCTGCGGTGAGTTGATTTTCCGCGAGACTGAGGCCTTACATTAGAGGGTAATCCCACAGTCTCGGGCGGATAGCCGGCCGAGCCGGAGGAGGCAAGAAGGGAAAAGCAGATTAACGCAAAGGCGCAAAGGCGCAGAGAATAAGGTGAGAAGGACACCCCGCCATGGCGGGGCTGTCCTTCCCTGGGCGTCTGGTGCTTGATTGCCAGGTGCAGCTCAGTGTTGCCGTCTATGTAACGCTGGCGTCTCGCCGGCAGTCCCGAGGGCGTCCCGCCCTCGCCGGGGGCAGGATGCCACCGGCACAAGGGCTACTCTGGGTCCTATGAGATCCGAACCTCAGCCGCCCCTAACTGAGGCCTTACAATAGAGGCCTATTTTGAATAGACAGCCCGCTTCATGCCTGATAGCATGTCTGTGGTTGACGGCGAGCTACGGCGCTCGCCTCGCTGACGAGGAGGCGTCGGATAGACCTCCTTCGTTATCAGAGGGCGCCGCCTCGGTCCCCGTACAAAGAGGTACAGGAACTCACAGTGCGATGTTCATGGGGAGTTGTATATGTGGAGAGCAGCGTTCCTGGCACTCGTTGCAATGTTCCTAATTGTGTCTGGCTACGCACATGGTCAGGTCGTTATCAACGAGATTATGTATCACGACCCCACCAACGATCCGGCGGAGGAGTTCATCGAGCTTTCCAACGCGGGGCCGGAAGACGTTAACCTTGAGGGATGGGCGCTCACCGAGGGGGTCACCTTCAGTTTCCCTGCCGAGGTCAGCATACAAGCTGGAGGATACCTCATCCTCTGTGGCGATTCAGTCACGTTCATGTCGCGTCACGCGGATGTCCCCAACGTCATCGGAGACTTTACCGGCCGCTTATCCAACGGCGGCGAGCGGATTACGCTATGCGACAGCGTTTCCCGCGTGATTGATTCGGTCGAATATCACGATTGTTATCCCTGGCCACAGATACCCGACGGCGGTGGGCCCTCCCTCGAGCTTGTCCACCCACTCCTTGACAACGGTCTCGCGGCGAGCTGGGAAGCCAGCTTAGCCGGTGGGGGCACGCCCGGCGCCGCAAACAGTGTTTTTTCGGAGCAAAGGCCCGTCGCGGATGCCGGGAAAAATAAGTTCGTTCTCGAAAATACCGCTGTTTTCCTCAACGGCGCCGGCAGCGCAGACGCTGACGGTGAGATTGTTTCCTTCGCCTGGATCCAGACGGGCGGTCCCGCTGTTGAGCTTGTGGGGGATGACACCCCGACGCCTCGATTCAACGCCCCAGCGGTCGCCGAAAACACCTCCTTGACATTCGAGCTGACGGTTCAAGACAACAGCGGGTTTGAATCCTCCGCTGTCGTCAACGTCACTGTCATCAATACTGCGGGCAGGCCCGTCTCAGGGACGCTGGGGGCAAACGCCGTCTGGGATACCGCAAGCTCTCCTTACGTGGTCACCAGTCACCTGACGGTTCCCGAGGGGATGACGCTCACTATCGAGCCCGGTGTCGTCGTCCAGCTTTTTCCCGGCGCGTCAATCGCCGTCAATGGCATCCTGACCGCTGATGGGACAGAAGACGGCCAAATTCTCTTCGAGCGCGTTTCGGGGGTCAGTGCGCGGTGGGGCTATCTTGGCTTCGATGGCTCTCAGGGAAGCGTCCTGCGACATTGCGTTTTCGAGTACGGCAGCAGAGCCGGCTCGTTCTCCTCAAGCATTCCGGAGCGAAGCGCCCTTTACATCAGCGACTCCGAGATGACCGTGGAGCACTGCGCCTTTCGGTTTTTCGATGACTACGTGCTCACCTCAGAAGACAGCGTGCTGACTATTTCTCACAATACTTTCTATGAGACCGGGGAAGCGATTAACCTAACACGTTGTGTCGCGACAATCGAGCACAACAGCATTGACGGGGTTCGTAACGGAGATGACGCCATAGACATCAACGCCGATTGGGTTCACCCCACGCCGACGCCGGTGGTCATTGAGTCGAACGTCATCTTGAGGGGGTCGGGGGACGGCATTGACCTCGGTAGTTGTTCGCCCCTAATCAGGGGCAATCTGATTTACCTTTGCGCAGACAAGGGCATTTCGCTCGGCGAGGGCTCCGGCAGCAGGATTGAGAACAACATTCTAATGATGAACGGCATGGGAATCGCCATCAAGGATGGGTCGAATCCCCTCATCGTCAACAACACCATCGTGAAAAACGCTGTGGGGCTGAGCTATTACCAGAAGGAGGCGGCATACGGCGGCGGGAAGGGAACCGTAGTCAACTCTATCGTGTGGGGGAACGACACGGACGTGTCCTATGACGGTTTCTCTCTCCCGAACATCTCCTATTCGATTGTGGGTGGGGATTCGCTCTGGCCGGGGGAAGGGAACCTGAATGAGAATCCTCTCTTTCTCGACGCTGCCCGCAACGATTTGCGGCTTCGCGAAGATTCGCCAGCCGTAGATAGCGCAACCAGTGGAGCCTGCCCTGAGAGAGACTTCAACGACGAGGTGAGGCCGGCGGGCTCGGCGCCGGACATCGGCGCCCTGGAAAGGAGCCATTCCGCCTATGACATGGATGCGGACGGAGTCTCGGACGATGCCGACGCCTTTCCTCTGGACGCCCGGTACGTTCTCGACGATGATTCGGACGCTCTTCCGGATGAATGGGAAACCCGTTATTTCGGGAACACGAATGCCCGACCGGAGGAGGACCCGGACGCCGACCAGATCCCTAACGCCGACGAATACCTGAAAGGAACGAACCCCATTGGCGACGCCCAGACCTCGGTGCTGATAAATGAAATCCATTACCACCCCGCTTCCGAGGACAGTTCGGAAGAGTTCATTGAGCTGTACAATCGGTCAAGTTCGCCCGCGGACATTTCCTTCTGGGGGATCACCGACGAGGTGCTGTTCTATTTTCCGGAGGGAGCGTTCATCCCCGGGCACGGATTCGCGGTCGTCGCCAAGGACCCGAAGAGAATCGAGGGCCTGCACGGGATACGCGGCGTGTACGGCCCCTACGCGAGAAGTCTCAGCAACGCAGGTGGCGTGGTCCGCCTGGTGGACGAGCAGCAGGTCGGCGTCTGCGAGGTCTTTTACTCCGATGCTCCTCCGTGGCCAACCGCTGCGGATGGCGATGGTCCCTCGCTGGAGTTGAAGCAGCCGGAGCTTGACCCTCTCGATCCGGCGAGCTGGCGGAGCAGTTGGGTGTTCTCCGGCACACCGGGCAAGAAGAATTCCACCATCGAGGGGCCCGTCGTCATTAACGAGTTCATGGCTTCGCCGTCCTTTGGCGACGACTGGGTCGAGCTTTACAACGCCACCGATGCCGAGGTCAACCTCTCCGGCTTCTACCTCAGCGATGACATAGACAACCTGACTCGGTATCGCATCCCGGGGGGAACGGTGGTTGCCCCCAAAAGCTTCCTTCTCATCACGCAGACGGAATGTGGGTTCGGTCTTGCCGCAGAAGGGGAGACCATCTTTCTTACCGCTGCCGATGGGGAGACCATCTGGAGTCAGTACAGTTACTCAGACCAGATAGCCAGTATCTCTCGCGGGCGAAACCCCGACGGAGGAGAGGAGTGGTATTCCTACTTGTTCGGGAGTCCGGAGGCGCCCAATCCGGCGCCCGAGTTGGTGGGAGGGGTGGTCATAAACGAGGTTTACTACCATCCCCAACCAGATCTCGATGCCCGCGAGTTCGTCGAGATATACAACACCACAAGCCAGACCATAAACCTCAGCGGCTGGGCTTTTCTCGACGGCTTCACCTATCATTTTCCCCTCGGCGCCACCCTACAGCCGAACTCGTACCTGGTCATAGGGCACGACCCCGCTGAGGTGAGAGGTCTTTTCGGGATAGCGAATGTGCTCGGTCCCTTCGAGTCAGGGAGACTTTCCAACGGGGGAGAGCGGCTCGCCCTTCACGACAACCTCGGCAATCTCGTGGACTCCGTGACTTACGCCGATAGCGGAGCGTGGCCCAACCGGCCCGACGGAGATGGCGCATCGCTGGAACTCATCAACCCCAACTTCGACAGGAACATTCCCGCCTGCTGGGCCGCCAGCCTCGACGCGCCCACTCCGGGAAGCGTCAACTCGGTCTTCTCTGACAACATCCCTCCGGAGATCGTCTCCCTCATTCATTCGCCAACGATTCCCACCTCAAGCGATGATGTGCTCCTCCAGGTGAGGATCGTTGACCACGACGGGCATATCGCCGCCGCGTCTGTGTTCTTCAAAAAAGACCAGGACGAGCACTACACCTGCCTCCCTCTGGCCCCCGAAACCGCCGGTTCGGACACCTACCGTGCCGTTCTCCCGCCGCAGCCCGATGGAACGCTCGTCGAATTCTACATCCGGGCGGAGGACGACCGAGGAGCGGTCACCGTTCGTCCCGACGGCGCCCCGGAAACCACCTCCACAGAAACAGGCGGCCCCCTCGCCATATCCTATCTCTACCTCGTTGACGAATCAGGTTACGCCACCAAGATGCCCCTGTACCGCCTGCTGGTCACCGAGGAAAACCTCACCGAGATCGAAGCGCGCCCCCGCACGAGCGGCATCCTCCTCAGCGCCGGATTCCTCTTCGGCGACGAACCCTTCTACGACGTCGGCATCAGATACCGTGGGCAGGGTAGGAGCTCCCAGGGAATACGCATCGAGCTTCTTGGCTTGCAGAGGCTTCACGACGACAGGATAATCAGGCTCTCCAAGAACGGAGCCATCAGTGAAAGCCTGTCATCTGAGTTCTACAGCCGCTTTGGCATAGCCGCTTACGAAACCATAGATATACACTTGCTTATCAACACCGAGGACATGGGGTATTACGTTGATGCCGAGCGCATGGACGAGAAGTTCCTCGGGCGAGCCTTCCCCTCAGATTCCGCTGGGAACCTTGCTCGCAACTGGGTCTGGGCAAAGTTTTTCACCCTCGAAGAAGGCGCCGCGACCGACCCCTTCGACCACCTCTGGAACGACACCCTCTGGCGATACGACCAGCCGGACTATCCGCAGTTGCTGGAGGCGGAAATAGATGTCGAGGAATGGATCAGATGGTTTGCCGTCACGGCTGTCCTGGGTGATTGGGATACCCTCCTCGGGCCCTGGTCGGAGAATCATCTCGAGTACCAGCGACCCTCGGACGGCCGCATCGTCATCTTCTCCAACGACATGGACTGCACCTGGATAAGCCCCTATCTCAGCATCGAGGAGGGCACAGGCGCATGGATTGACCCGAGAGTGCAGAGTTTCCTGCGCTATCCGCTTTTCCGCAGGCAATACTATCGGGAAATCACAGACATTCTGGACACGGAGTTCCTTCCCGATGAGGTCTATCCGCTAATAGATGACCTCTGCGACAAAACAGGCCAAACCGCTTGGCAGACCTCAAAACTCAAAAAGTATGTGAGCGCTCGCAGAGCCTACCTGGAACACGCCATCGAGAACTACATCGCCCTCAGCGATACTTTCAGCCCCGCCATAGAAACGACCGACGGCTATAAGTTCTTCACAGATGCAGCAGAGCTCACAGTCTCCGGCAGCATCGTTCCCCAATCTGTCAACGTCAGAGCTTTTAGAGTTGAAGGTTCTCTCGTGGAACTTGCAGTCAACGGCGGATTTGAGGACGGACTGAACGGCTGGGCCGTCAACAACTCGGTCCCCGGCATCTCCGTTGCCCTCGATACGGCTGTGCGCTACAATGGGATGGCCTCCGTGAAAGTGCAGATGCTCGGCGGCAACCCCGAATACGCTCATACCTCCCAGGTCGTCAACTGCCAACCTTCCACCCAGTACGAAATCTCGTGCCACATCAAGGCGTCGGGAATGGTCTTTGGCAACGTGTGTCTCAACATCATTGACGCCGACAACGGGGAGGAATACTTGAGCATTGACGTGCCTCAGCAGCGGAACTTCGGCCCCTATTTCTACACCCTGAAGGACTGCGACTGGACGCATCAGTATGCGGTCTTCACAACCAAAGAGAAGACCCTTAGAGTGGCGATTCGTCTCGCGCGCATCTCCCTCCCCACTTGGTATCAGACCAGCGACGCCAAAGGGACTGTCTGGCTCGATGACATCAGCCTCCATAAAGCTCAGTGCGGGTACGAGCCGCTCGCACCCTGCGACTATGACCGCCAGACCGGCAGGTGGAGCACAACCCTTCCTCTTGAGCAGGGGCGAAACGTGTTCGATTTCGTGTCCCGGCCCCTCCAGTCCCGCCCCTATCTCGGATTGCCGAGGCGGCTCTGTGTGTACAGAAGCGACGATGTGGACGACGATGGCCTCGCCGATGTCTGGGAGGAGGAATCGTTTGGGTGCCTTGTCTGGAGCCGCGATGACGACCCGGATGACGATGAGGTGACGAACTACGCGGAATTTCTCCTCGGAACCCACCCCAATCTCGCCGACACGGATGGTGATTCCATCCCCGACGGCATGGAACTCACCGTCGGCCTTGACCCCTTAGCAGACAACACCCGACTCGATTCCGATTCTGACGGCCTCCTCGACCCCGACGAATGTCTCCAGCACGGGTCCGACCCCCGCAACCCCGACACGGACGGCGACGGCCTGACGGATGGCGACGAAGTCTCCATGTACGGAACAAACCCAATCTTGCCGGATACCGACGGCGACGGACAGGGCGATTTAGACGAGCTTTACGCAGCCACCGACCCCCTGAATCCCGCCTCCGTATTTGCCGTCGCGGGCTTGACCTCGGCATTCGGAAGAGTCGAGCTCGTGTGGCATTCCATCTCGGGGAAAACCTACCAGGTCCTCTCCAGCACCGACATGAATTCCTGGACTCCCCTCAGCCCTCCGATAATTGCCGACGGCACAATATCCTCTTTCTCGGACGAGAAGCCCAACGGGTCCCGTCGCTTCTACAAGGTGAACCTTGTCTGGTAGCGCCAGGGGGGGCTCAACGGCCCAGGTGGAGGCACACTGACAGCGAGCGTGGGTCGGGGGCGGGGGTCAGGGATCAGGGATCGGGGATCAGGGATCAGGGATCAGGGGTCGGGGATCAGGGATCAGGGACCCGCAACGCACCCCCGCGAGTCCCGAGACCCGAAACCCGAGACCCGAAGCCCGAAACCCGATCCCCGAATCCGACGGCCGCGATTCACTCCACGATTGCAAGCCACATTTGCTTTTTGTTCGGAGTGCTGATGCGGGCGCGAGGGCCTTTGGAGTGTTGCGGCTTCTCCAAGAACTTCCCCGTTCCAACGTCAAACCAGCGGATGGTAACGTCGCCCTTTTTCCCCACCTCCAGCACCACGTCGCCCCCCTTCGGGAAGTAAAGTGCGCGGGCTCCTCCCGGCACAGCAAGGCAATAAGCCTCGTTCTCTTCCCTTTCCCGCAGGAGGTCCAGACGAGGCTCGGAACGGAAAATATTGAAACGGGAGCTGGAAAAAAACTGCCGCGCGGCGCGGATGTGCTTTTGGGCTTCCTTGTTTAGGCCGATTCCTCCGGTGGGGCGGTGGAATCGCGTGCTGGCGCATCCCGCAAATATGTTCTGCCACCAGCGGTCCAACGTTATGGGAACGCTGTTGGGGTGACCGCCACCCTGACGGAAATAAACCTTTACATTGTTCATCGGGCGCACACCACCCTTCTGTTGAATCAGATTCTTTCGAAACCAGAACAGGCGGTCGTAATGAGTCTGACCGTTTTGCCAGTTGTTCTGCGAGACATCGGTATAGGAGAACAACTCCGGATGCTCGTAAGTCGCCCTATGGTGAGCGGTCCTCAGGTCCCAGTTGTCCCACATTTCCGTCAACTGGATACGAATTTTGCGCTTCTTCCCTTCCTTCAGAATGAAAGCCCCCCAGTACCATGCCCATTGAGGCGGCGTCTTCGTCTCGTTGTCCAGGCAATACAACACGTTCGGGAACGGCAGGGTAACGTCCAAGACCTTCCGCACGAAAGCTTCCTGAAACCGCAGAAGAACCCTATCGTTATTACGGCTGGGCGGGGAATCGAAGAATGGCTGGTACCTTGCTGCGGGATGATAATTCCAGACCTTCTGCAAGCGGGTGTTTTCGGTTGTGTAGTTGGAATTCATCGCTGGATTCCACGGATTCTTCAGCCAGTTTTCCCGGTAGAAATCGAAAGTCGCCCAGAACTCTATCTGGAGAATGATGTCTCGTTTGAGGCATTCCTCGCAGCAGCGCTTAAGTCGCGCCCAAAAGGCGCGATTGAATCGCCTCAGGTCGTAGCGCCCGCCGACCTTCTCGAAAGGCCACACGTCTCCCTCGTCGCGGCAGGAGAGGGTGGAGCGAATGTAATTGCCGCCGCATCGCTTCAAGGTATCGAGGTTACTCATCATGAGCTTAGGATTGTTGAAAAGATTGTCCTCGTCGGAACCTCCCAGAAGCAGGACGGCTTTCCCATCGTACTGCCAGTAGAACGGATTCGGCTTGTACGGGCGAATGCGCTCCTTGCCGAAAGCAGGCGACAGGACTATCTCGCTCGCAAACAATAGAATGGACAGCAGCGGAACAACACGTCGGCTCATCTTTTCCTCCCATGGTTATGTTTCAAATCCCTGCGGCGTGGGGATGTTGCCCGTCATTACTCAACGGTTCTTCATAAAGCTATACACGAAGAACTGCACCAATGCCGAACATAGCCCTTTCCCCGCTTGCGATTTCCTTCATAGGAGTTTAGCATTATCAGAAGAAGGGTGCATTGGGAAAAACTTTCATTGATGCGGCCCCTCGGAGTCGGGCAGATACCGCGCCCCGGCAGGCGAAGCAAGAAGAGAAGAAGAGATTAACGCAAAGGCGCAAAGTCGCAGAAAATACGATTAGAAGGACCCCGTCCTCGCGTGCCACAAGAAATGAGGCAATGTCCTGCACGTACCTTCGCCATGCGAGATGCCAGCAGGCTCTTGAGGAAAACGAGCTATGATAGGACTGCGAATGATATTGATGGTCTTGTTAGTGTCGCTGGCGGCGTCCGCATCGGCGTCGTCGAACTTTTCGGGCGTTCGCAACATCGAGCACCTCGATAGGCTCGCCGTGTTCAGCTTCGCCATCATGAGCGATAACAAAGGCGATTTCCCGAACAACAGCCCCGAATTCGCCAGAATGGTCGAATGGGTCGAGGAGAGCGGCGACAAGTTCGTCATCGGCCTCGGCGACCATGTGGCCAAGGATTTGGAAGATAGGTTTCTTTCGTTTCTGGCCGATAACAAGTGGTGGCACGACCATTTTTATCCGAACGTCGCCGATGGCGAGAACGAATATTATGGCAAAGGACAGTGGGATTGGGGGGCAGGCAAAAAGATTCTCGATGTCGTTCGGCTCAGTTCGAGAAAGAACGTCCAAATCCGCCCCAATGGCGCCGAGTACTACGCCAGGATTGTCGCAGAAGGGTACACCGTTCACCTCATTCAGTTGAGCTTTCCGGATGAACCCGCCGACCCGGGGCTCGCCTTCCCACCCGACAGCCGAAAATATCTTGTCGAAACGATCCGCGGAATCGAGAAAGGAAAGAAGGACATCATCATCGCTTGCGCCCACTCGCACTACGGCTCGTGGGTCGGCCTGCTATCCAAAGAACAACGCAACGTCGTGATGGAAAAAACAGACCTCGTCCTCTCCGCGACCGTACACGTTTTCGCGCGAATTCCGGTGAAAAACCGCGATGCTCGAGGGGCGCTTTGCGTAAATACCGGCTCCGTCACATATCCCCGTTTCTTTTCGCCGCCGGGGTACGTGGAGGTGCACGTGCTCGAAAACCCGTTCAGGCTTATCGTTCAGTACATCCGCGTCAATGCTGAATCGCGCAAGCTTCAGCCTTTCCCCTACGCCTGGATAAAGTACATCGGCGGCAAAATCGAGTCCGCGAAATTCCCTGCCCCGGTGCCAGCGGGGCACAGGCTATCGGAATAGCTGTTTGTCAACAGCGCGCCTTTTCAAGAATATGTAGCCCTACGCCCGGTCCTCAACCAGTTGCCGCCACAGCTTCCGCTTTTCGGGCAATCTCGCTGGTGCGCTTTAACGCTTCTTCGCCAGACCGGAGCGGGCGGAATTCGAGGCCCATGTAGCCATCGTAGCCGGTCTTGAGGATCGCTTTGAACACGTTGACGTAGTTTATCTCGCCGGTGCCCGGCTCGTGCCTTCCCGGAACGTCCGCGACGTGGAAATGCCCTATCAGGTCAATGTTTCTGGTGATGTTATGGATGAGATGGCCTTCCATGATTTGCTGGTGGTAGATGTCGAAGAGCAGCCTGACGTTCTTGCTGCCGACCTCGCGAATGATCTCGAAGCCTTCAAGTGAGCTCCAGAGATACTGCCCCTTGTGGTCAACGAGCGTGTTGAGCGGCTCGAGGACCATGGTTATCCCCGCCTCCTCCAGTAGGGGTGCGGCTGCTTTCAGAGACTCCACGATGCTCTTATGCTGCTCATCTCTGGGTGTGCGCGGAATCTCGTTGCCGGCGGTCGCTAACATCCTTTTCACGCCGAGCTTCTGCATGATGGGGATGGTCCCTTTCACGGAGGAGACGAAACTACCTTTGAAGCGAGGGTGAGTGAGGCGATAGCCAGGGTCAACGGAGAACCCCGATATCTCCAACCCATTTGCTTTCTTCCTCGCGAGGGCGCCGTCAATATCTTTCCTTCGCCAGCTCCAGAACTCGAATGCCGGCAGACCGCATTTAGCGACGAGGTCAATCCTCTCCAGAAAGGGTCGTTCGCCGAAAATCATTTCGATGCACGCCGAAAGGCGCAGTTTGCCACCTTTTCCTTTTCCTCGCATTTCCGCGGCGTGGCTCGTCGTTGCCAGCGGATTCCCGAAGGCAAGGCCCGCTCCGCCGATGCCGGCTGCTGCTACCTTTACGAAGCTTCTGCGACTCATAGTCCCCTCACTCATCATGCACCTCCCAGAATTGCTCTTTGTTCGCCGCCGTCGTGATTCCAGAATTCACGGTTCGAGTATAGCGCATGTATGTCGCTTGTGGAAGTAAGTTTTTCCTTCACAAGAGGCCGATTATCCTTTTCACCGGGGCAGCGAGGCCGCTGTTTGAATAGATGATTCCTCAAACAGAAACTACCTCTCATGGTGGGTAAGTGCAATAACTCGTTGGCGGAGAAGTATGCCAACGTATTCCTGACGGGTGAGCTGATCCCGCATGCATCTATCAAACTCTTGGGGATCTGTAAGGGCGGTTGCCGGCTTTATCGAGGCGAGCGTACCCTTCGGAATATCACGGGCTCTTTGCACGGTCGTGACGCAGACTGTCTCCTTCTCGTACTCGAAGTGGGCGAGCGTGTGGCTCCCCTTGCCTCTCTGGGCCTCGATTACGTAACCGATTCTTCTCAGGCAGCGAAGAATCTCCTTGCTGGAAGGCATCCCGCGTCATTCCATTTCCAAGACGTATGGCGTTTCGAGTATCCGCAGCTTTTCGCGAAGCCGCGGAGATAGGGTTGACCGATTCTCGAAATAAAATCTCCTTACGTCCTCAAGCGCAGAGAGGAATGCTTCCCATGCCTCCAACTCCGTTTTCCCGAACGAAGCGATATCCAGTTGTGGACTGGACATGGTAATTCTTCCGTCATCCTCCTTGATGAGCTTCACTCGCAGGCGTTCCACAGGAACCGCTCGCCCTTGAGCTTCTACAAGTGGCCGAGCTTCCCTTTGTTCCCCTTCATGAAATGGACGGAAAACTATCAGAAATTCGCCTGTTTCTGAGGTACCCTGTTGAAAGCTGAAAAGCTCGTTTTCAGTGGCGTCCACTAACTGGTCAGCCGATGCTAGCCCAGGTGTCTGGGTCACGGAAAGTGCCGGCGCCTCCTCAGGATTCGCGTGTAGCATATCTGTCACCTCCATCAGAGATTATTATCCTCGATCCACTCTTCCTGCAGGACCCTCTCCTGATAGGCGACTACAGGACCGGGCACTCCCGGTCGCGTAACGGATACGCGCTTGATTTCCCTCTTAGTCCTAAAGACGTGTGTCAAGTCAACTGAGTCAATCATAGCTCGATTGAACTGCGCAATTGTCGCGTCATCTTCCCGTAAGACGGCCTCTGGGTTATACGGTTTGTCCATCATTATTATTTCGTTGTAGGCATCGAACAAAGCAATAATACGATCGGTCAGCCTTTCTGCCGGTTGGACGATGTTTAATCCCAGTACCTCTTGTGCTTCCCTTCTGCTGAAAATGTAGTCATGCGAAAACCTTTCTCGCGTTAGCGTTCCCACGGTCTTCTCGACACGCTGCTCATCCTGGGTATGGTATCTCATTAGCGTTGACGCTAAGAATGCGATCTGTTCTCGTGACCTTTGGACCGCACCGAGTACCAGAGGATTCACCTTGGAGGCCAGGATTTCAAGAACTTTCTTCATGGAATCTTCCTCTGTTAGATGCACCTCCTTCCGCGCCAACTCAATAAACGCGCTTACGTCCTCCACGTTCACCGGGGCCAACTGAGGGGGTTTGCCCGGGACTTGCGCGACTGGGGCTAAAGGATGGTGGACTGACGGATCAATCGGGCTCAACTGTCCCATCTTGGTCATGACGATCTCGTCAGCGCCCAAGGAAATCAGGGTCGCGCAGCTTAGAGCCTTGAATGGAATGATCACACCGAAACGCTCACAAAACTCCCTGATGAGATTTACAAGTGCGTACCCCGCTATGGTCATGCCCCCCGCGCTGTACAAGAACAGGTCTATCTTTTCTTGATGTCCACTTTTAGTCAGGTGGCTATGGAACATCGGGAAAACATCCGCTGAAATCTTCGTTTCTAAGCCTCTTCTATCCCCGGTGATGTACGCTATCAGCTTGGATTGTCTCTCTCGCTCTATTTGGCGGATCAAATCTACCCTATCTGCACGATTCATAATGCCCTTTCTCTCGCCGGAGTACTGAGAGTCACGTGGTGTCGCTCGCGCTCTCGTGATCTCTCACCGGACCAGGCTTTCCGCGGTGGCTCGGGCTTGAGCCAACCAGCTTCCTCGAACATCTTCTTCGGCTCAACCGCAACGCGAGCCGCCAGCTTGATGAGCACTTCCGGGGACGGTTTGAACAACCCTCTTGTGACCTGGGAAAGGTAAGAGTTGCTCACGCCGGACTCGAGCGCGAGCCACCTCAGCGACTTCTTTTTTCCCCTGAGCGCGCGAAGAATGAAATTGCCTACGTTCGCCATGGTCCACCAACTCTTTTCCAATAGGGTGGTGTATCCTATCTCCCCAGCAAGGCCAATGCCATTGTTCTCTCTGCTTGGCTAATTACTCCATCACATTATCCTATTTGTCAAGTGTTTTCCGATTCTCCCTCCCTCGCAAGCACTATCTCGTAGCAGGACATGAGGGCTCTGATGAAGGAATCGTAGTCTATGTAGCCGATTCCGCGGTCGCCCCAGCCTTCGCTCCAGGAGTTGACGAAACCGAACCAGCCTCGCCGTCCGTGGACTTCGAGACGATCGTTATACAAGGCGAGAGCTACGGCGTGGCCGCCGACCCATTCTCCGCCTTCGGCGCGAAGCGAGGCGCGCCAAAAGGCCATCAGTTCAGTGGAAGAGACGGCTCTTTGCGCCTTTACGGCTTTGCGAGAGGTTTCCCCTCTCCGGTTTCTCTCGCCAAGGCGCCAAGACGCCAAGCATCGTCCACTTTTCTCGGGGACGATGAAGCCATCGCGGCCAACTTCAAGCCAGTTGTTGCGGACGAGCAATCCGCACACGATAGGGCGCCGGCAGAGGGCCCGTTTGATGATGGTGAGCGTGGATTTGTTCACGCCGCTCTTGAGGAGGTTTCGATACTCCGCGATCCTCCTTTTTCTGGCCTTTTGCAGAATCTTCAGGAACCGTGCGATTTCGACGTGAGCGCGGTCGCCGGGGAGGTAGCGCCAGTCCGATTCGTCGCAGACGCCGTAATGGCGGAGGACCCGCGCCGTTGCGCGCAGAGTTGTGCCCTCCTGTTGCATAAAGTCCGCGGGCACGACGTCGACAATTTTGGCGAGGTTGTAGCAGAATCGCTCGCTGGTATCGAGTTGCTCACCGGTCAATCGGAGGTGCTCCATCTCGTAAACCTTCAGCATTCCGTATCCCGCGCACGAGCCTTCGGCGCCCTGGTCTCTGACCGGGCCACGGAAAGCCAGCCAGCTTTTAGATGACGGGACTTCTCTCGAGCCGGGAGGTGGAGCATAATCGCTGTGCAAGGGAGTCTCAGGGAGCACACCTCTGCGAAGGATCGCCTCTCGGTACTTTTCCATCTCCGTTATTGTTTTCACTGCCGTAATTCATCCTTTTGCTTTCGCCTGCCGAGCTGCGTCTCGGACAGGCGAGGTATCCATGCGACGAAGAGCCTGTGGTTTTCGCGGCACGAGTTGAAAAGCAAGGTTTTTCCCTTGATGACGAGCTCGTTCTCGCCGGGGTCCGACCGAACGGCGCGAAAAAACCTTACCCGGTTCGCCCGGTTAGAATAAGCGACAACTGTGATGTCCGAGATGCCATACGGTTTGACAATCTCTATTCTCCCTTTGACCACGCGGAGATAGTCGCATTCGAAAGAGATTCCGCCCCCGTAGTGCGAGTCGAGCGCGTCCCACACCCGAAGGACTATTTCCTCGCTGTGAGGCGCCGGCAGCTCAGGAAGCATTCGACAGCTCATCACAGCAACGGACACCAGAAAAACAAGCATTGACCCGCGGTGTTTCATTTGCCCGTTTTCCCCGAGCTTTTCTCTTCTCGCTCAACCGATGCTTCACCGCACCGCTCGCACGACCCTTTCGCCGCCTTCACCCGGAAGAGGGTAAAAGAGCGAGCCTCGTGATATCCGACCTTTTCCTCGATCGCTTTCTTCCGGGCCCCCGTCAGAATGTCGCTGGCGCCGCTCAGGACGATGTCCCAGGGAAATGGCGACGAGCCGACCACAGCGGGCGGCAGGCTTTCCGATGGCTTTACTTCCGCGCTCGACGTGTAGGAGACGAGGCCGACCTCCTCCACCGCGCATCCTTCCAAGAACAGCATCGCGACGGCCAGCAATAGAAGTGCCTTAGCTTGCCCGCGCGCCCTCGCCTGTTCCGGACCTCTTTCAACAATAAAACTTATCATTGTCACTCTCCGTTTCCTTTTTTTGCTGCTCGCCGCAAACCCCGCGAAGAAAAAAGCCAGAACAAAAGGCAGGTACACAATCGCCAGGCAAAACCGGGTTGCGTTTCCTGCCCTGTTTTCTTTGCAGTGGCTCGCTTATTCAACTATGTGGTAGCATGATAACATATTCCTCCCCTTTTGTCAAGCCCGTGCGCAATCTACCTGTGGGTAATGCCTCAGTTAGCGGCGGCTGAGGTTCGGATCTCATAGGACGCAGAGTAGCCCTCGTGCCGGTGGCATCCTGCCCCCGCCGAGGGCGAGACGCCCTCGGGACTGCCGCCCCGCCATGGCGGGGTGTCCTTCTCACCTTATTCTCGGCGCCTTTGTGCCTTTGCGTTAATCTGCTGTTCCCTTCTTGCCTCCTCCGCCTCGGCCAGCTATCCGCCCGAGACTGAGCCCATACAACTCACCTTGAAATTCCCGTGACAATCGGACACGAAATTATTATATTTCTTTTGGCGGTTATCGCTCCGCGAAAATCGCTGTTCATCGGTGGCTCGTGGCAGCGGGGAGAGTTATTGAGAGCGAAACACAAACGGAGGACTATATGGCAGACCCTAACGAAGGCGATGTGAGAGAAGGTGGCAGGAACCTGGCGTCCGATATCGAGGCTGTCTTGAAGGGCGAGGTGCACTTCTCCAATCTGCCCATGGCGGATTTCTCGCAGGAAGAAATGACGAAAGCGATGCAGGATGCGCTGGCACTTGTAGAGAAAAATCTGGGGAAGGACTACCCGTTCGTCATCGGCGGCGAGCTTTTTCATTCCGATGATAAATCGGTGTCCCTAAATCCGACTCACATCCACCAGGAGATCGGGCACATTTCGAAAGCGAGCACCGTGGATGTCGGCGACGCAATCACCGCCGCCAAGGAAGCCTTCAAGGCGTGGAGTCACACATCCGCCCGCGAACGAGCCAGGGTTTTGCTCGCTGCTGCCGAGGAGATGCGGCATCGCAAGTACGAACTGGCTGCCTGGCAGGTTTACGAAGAGGGGAAAAACTGGGTGGAGGCGGACGCCGACCTGGCCGAATCCATTGATTACCTGGAATACTACGCCCGCGAGGCGCTGCGGCTGGACGTCCCGCTGCGGTTCGACGTTCCGGGTGAGACGAACGAGTACTTCTACGAGCCGCGAGGGGTCTGCGTCGTGATTGCCCCGTGGAATTTCCCCCTGGCGATCTCCGCCGGAATGACCACGGCGGCGCTGGCGGCCGGTAACACCGTCATATACAAACCGTCAGGGGATTCCCCGGTTGTGGGCGCCATGATGGTTGACATTTTGAACCGCTCCGGGTTGCCCACGGGCGTCTTGAACTTCGTTCCCGGGCCAGGCGCCGAGATCGGCGACCCTCTGGTATCGCACCCGGACGTGGACCTGGTCGCGTTCACCGGTTCGCGAGAGGTCGGTCTCCGGATCGTTCGACTGGCGGGGGACACTCGTGAAGGGCAGAGAGGCATAAAGCGAGTTATCGCGGAGATGGGCGGTAAAAACGCCCTCATCGTCGCGGAAGATGCCGACCTGGAGGCTGCCGCTCTGGGCACGGTCATTTCGGCGTACGGCTACCAGGGGCAGAAATGCTCCGCCTGTTCGCGGGCTATCGTTCTGGAAGGCGTTTACGACAAGTACCTGGAGATCCTCATAGAAAAGACGATGCAAATTACCATTGGGCCCGCAGAGGACCCGGACGCCTTCTTCGGCCCCTTGATCAACGAAGCGGCTCGCAAAAAGGTGCTTCGCTACATTGAGATCGGCAAGCACGAAGCACGGCTGGCTCTTCACCGAGACGTGGGGTCGCTCGCCGAAGAGGGCTATTTCGTTGGCCCGGTGATCTTCGCGGATGTGCCACCTCGGGCGAGAATTGCTCAGGAAGAGATTTTCGGTCCCGTGTTGAGTGTCATCCGTGCGAAGGATATTGACGAGGCGCTCGATGTCGCGAACGACTCGGATTACGCCCTCACTGGCGGCGCCTATTCCGCCAGCCGAGAAACCCTCGACAGGGTGAAAAGGGAGTTCAAGGTCGGTAACCTCTACCTCAACAGGAAAATCACCGGCTCCGTGGTCAACCGGCAGCCGTTCGGCGGGTTCAAAATGTCCGGCATCGGCTCCAAAGCCGGCGGCCCGGACTACCTCCGCCAGTTTATGATTCCCCGAACCGTAACGGAAAAAATCGGTTGAGAAGCGCCAAGCTCCGGAGCAGGCAGGCACGTATTTGAGGCCAGCCATCGTGCGCCGTCTCAGGCCGTACTTTGCACGCGCGCTCCTGCGACGCTCACCGCCGAGGCAGCTTGCGAGGCCGCTGCTTCATATTGACGCAGTGCGAGTGGACCGACTGCACCCAGCTTGTTCTGCAGAATGCTCCTGAGCAGCTTCTCAGCTACTTGTCTTCTTTGTACTTGAAATAGTGGAGCAACGGCCTGCTAATCATTGCGCGTCCACCTGCGCCCATAGTGCTCCCGATACCATGCAACACAATGCTGACACTCCAACTACTCCTATTGATTTCACTATCTGCCTCCTGCAGAACATATTCTTAATCTGCAAATGTCATCTTCCACTCCACCGTCTTTGTTGCTGACGGAATGATTCGAACGGTGGCAGTCTCTGTCTGATTCGCACACTCTACTTTCTCGCCGCTGACTTCGGCGCCTTGGAGCCGGAAACCTTCCGGGAGATGGACTGTCATCACGTACGGATCGTTGATTACCACGGAGCTTCTGCCAGAAAGAACTTTGGCACGGCTGTCCCAACTCTCGTCAATCAGACTGACTCCGCCCTGGGAGATATGGCGCGTGTTTGAGAGGACCCAGGGATGAGCCCGGGCCTCGCGAATGGCAAAAACCTGAAGTCCATTGCTCGCATCTTGCGCCGGCGCTGTAAACGACCCTTTCGATTTGCCCAAGAACGTCTGAGTCCAGAACTCGAACACCAGGTACTCGCGGTCTTCCGAAAGACCCAGGTCTGCGAACTCTACTTCCGTTTCCGGCGTACCTGGACGCTCCCAGCCCAACTTCTGCCGCCGCCAGTTGAAACGCGCCAAGACCGACCAATGGTCGCAGGGCCGGGCGATTTCCAGCAACCACCAGGGGGCTTCCCCACCGCGCAGGCCAGCGTGGTAGTTTCCGCCCCCCCTGTGAGAGTAGTCGTACAATTGCCCCGGCACGGTAAACAGCACCGGTGCGCTGCGCTTCATTCCTTCCAGGTGACTGTCATCCTTGTATGCCTCGACCTTGTCGCTAACCATCAGTACGCCCCCGGCCATCGAGACGATGCTCGGCTGAACAATCGTGTCTGCCATTGCCTCTTTCGCGCCAAAAGTCTTCATAGTCGTTTTGTGCTTCAGCCATTCGGCAAGGATGTCGCAATGGTCGGGATCGTTGCGCCAGACCACTCCATTCCACGAATTAAAACGCTGGAATCCCGCCGGTCCGAAACCGTCGCTTCCCAGCCGGCAACCGTTGACAAGCCCGACAACGTTCATCCCTGGCAGTACGCCCCAGCAGGAGAGAATATAAACATCGGGACCCAGTTCCTCGCGTGCGGCCACATCCCAGCTGCGTAGTGTTTCGCCCGGCGTCGAGTTTATCTTCTGAAAGTATTCGGGTTGCTGCTTGTATGCGCGGAACAGATCGCCCGCTCCGTCTATCTTTACGTAGTCCCAACCCTGCTTTTTGAGGGCGCGAAGTGCTCAATCATCTTGTGCTTTTGATAGAAACGAGGGCGAAATAGAATCTCTATAGTCGCTCCACGGCTCTCCCAGGAGAAGGTAATCTGCTGCTTTTCGACAAGTTTGGGTTGGATGCGCGTCGCCCTGTCGTCCGGGCCGATGAGAACCCAGTCCCAGCGGCGATCATACAGTGCGTTGTTGCGCAGATTGTGACTCAGCCCGACACTGTTGCGGACATACGGGAAGCGGTTTTGCGCTTCGCTGCGGGTTTCGGCGGGGAACGCCTCTTCGCTGCCAAGAACGGTGCCGTGCAAGACCAACTCGACGCCCTCTTGCGGTTGGTCCAGGACGAATTTCAGACGCTGCTCGACTTTGTCGTCAACTGTTTCCGCTTGTTCGAGCTTGACAGCAACACCTTCTACTTCGTCTCCGTCGGCATCTTCAGCGCGAATCGTGGCATCGAGAATCGCCGTGCCGTGATACCGGAGGCTCAGTCGCCCCTGCCCGGCATTCCATTCGACCGTGGCCGGAGCGTTCGCCGGGGGCTCAATTATCTCCTGAGCAACGGCGCAAGAGACGCCGGCCAGCACGACCAAGATTGTCAAGAGGGACAGTTGTTTCACGAAAGCTCTGGTAGTCATCTTAATGGCTTCTTCTTTGGTATTAGTTTGATTTTGAGTTGTTCAACCTGGGTGGTGATCCGGGTTACGAGCGGCGAGGGAAGCCCACGTTCACTGTCTCTTTTTAGCGACTCAAGGGCCGAGCCCAGACCCTCGGCTGCGGTTGGGCTCCATTCAGCGAAGCCCCGTTTGGATCGAGGCGCGGAAAACCCAGGTCGTGTCGAGCGCTGGAAAAAAGTCCGCATCGAATCCGGCGAAGTAAACCTGCCCGCCTGCGTCATCTGGGAAGGGCGAGATCACGAAAGTTCGTGGAGCCACCAGCTTGGGTTTACCGGGCGCCCAGCGACCGTTCACTTCCTTCAGCCGATAGCTTCTATCGGATTCCCGAATCAGATACGAGCCACCGGCATACCAGCCGAAAAACGTATCGGGGCGATACTCTTTGTTCCTGTCCCCCCGTTCGATCCGGCCCTGCACGCCCATGATGTGCACCGTGCGTCCCGTTGCGGGGTTTTTGAGCGGCATCATGTCACTGTAGGCGGCAATGATGCTGCCCCTGACGGCAGTGCCCCAACTCTTCTGCAGCAGTTGCCTGATCCTCAATTCAACGGTCGCCTTGTGACCGTCGGGGGACTTCCGGAGGGTAGTGAATCGCGTCCCCCAGCCGCCAAAGGCGGGCAAATGGTGGCCGAAAGCGCCGTACAGTGAACTATTTGAGCGATCGTAGCGCGTACGCACGCTATCTTTTCAAAGCGCGGGATCGTCAACTATACAAGGTTTACCTTGAGCAAACAGCCCAGATGCAGCTGAGAAGGCGGCTGGGCGCCGAATCTTGCACCCTTGGCCGAAACAACGGTTTGACGCCAGGAGTCAAGGTAGGAGCCCGGTGCGGTAGCGCCGCACGTTGGGGTCTGTGCGGCGGGCTCCGGGTAACCGGAGTCTCCACCGCGACCAATAAATCAACTGCCGGACTGTTCCGTAGGAATGGGGGCGATTCCCATGGCCGATCCGTCCAATTGCAATTGCACGACTGTATCACTACTCTGCCGGTATTGCGGCGAGAGCGTGATCCGCAATGCCGTTTCCGTCTGTTCGAACTTCATCTCGCCGCCGGTCAACAGCGTGCCTTCGGTCACCTTCTTTGGCAGGCCGGGCAACGTAATCGTGTCACCATTCCACTTCAGGATATGGAGGTAGATGGCGTTGCCTTTGCGGGTCGCCGCACCGTACGTGCCGGGCAAAAACGGTCCCCCGCGCGTGCCGTAGATGCTCTCGCCGTTCCGCCTCAGCCAGTCACCGACGCCTTTGAGCACCTCGACCTGGCGCGGCTCGATGCGGCCGTCGGGCATCGGGCCGACGTTCAAGAGCAGATTCCCGTCTCCCCCTGCGCAGTTGGCCAGAATGCGCACGACCTCCGAAACAGATTTGATGGTGTCGTTGGGCTTCCACCCCCACTGTGTGCCGAGCGTCATGCACGTTTCCCATGGATGCTGATCATCATAGCTGCCAAGGTGCTGTTCGGGGGTGCAGTAGTCGGCGAAGGACGAAAGCAGTTTGCGATCGTTGTCCCCTTTGCCCAAGTCGAGCCGATTGTTGATGACGATCCGCGGCTGCAACGACTTCACGATCCGGTAGGTATTCGGTTGATCGTAGAGCGGTTCATGTCCATCCCAGTCGAACCACACCAAGTCAATCCGCCCGTAGTTCGATAGAATTTCGCGCAATTCTTCCTGCATCCGGCGGACGAACATTGCGTTGCGTTGGGTGCGAAAATCCGGGTCGCGCCAGTCCATCGGGGAAAAATACCAGCCGATTCTCAAGCCTTGTTTCCGCGCCGCGTCCGAAAGCTCCGCGCAAATATCGCGCTTGAACGGAGTGGCCGCCATGCTGTAGCTGCTCGCCCTTGAGTGCCAGAGCAGAAATCCGTCGCAGTGTTTGGCGGTGAGAACCACGTACCGCATTCCGGCATTCCTGGCAATGCTAACCCATTCCTCGGCATCAAAGCGGGTTGGATTAAAGTCCTTGTAAAGATTGTCATAAACATCAACCGGAATCGCGCCCCGATTTGGACACTTCGGATTGGAGTTGGCTCTGGACCAACTGATCTCCGTCCCCTTCAAGCTCACCGGCCCCCAGTGGATGAACAAGCCGAACCGGGCCTGGCGCCACCAGCCGATTCGGGCTTCGCGCTGTTCGCTGGTTTCAGACTTCGCTTGTTCGGCGGCCGCGTACCCGGCCCAGCCCAACAACAGCGTCGCAGCCGCAACAACCGCTGAGCCCTGAAAAACCACTCTCATTGTTGATCTCCTATGAAAGCACAGTGCAAGTTTTGTTTTATCTGCCCTCGGTCGGCGAGGGAGATAGAAAGTTCGATCATTCTCCTATCCGTGTCCCGCTGGGGTGACACACGTCATAGTGTTCGCATTCTATCACCATGGCTCACGCGGCCGAAGGAGAAAGACGCTGATCCTAAAGACGTGGACGCTCTCCAGGAGGATGATGAAAATGGTGCGGCCGGGCGCATTTGCCCGTGTCGCGTCTTACAGTGAACTATCTGGACTATCTGAGCGATCGTAGCGCGCGCGCACGTACTGTGGAAGAAGTGCCTGATACGGCATTATGCGCGTGCATAGTCAACGATCAGTGCGTCGGCCCGTCCGCTTCTCGCATGTGCTAAGGAGGTTGCGCTCTCTCGTCCGCTCATCCACAACTCTTGACAAAATCTCGCACAGCCTGCACAGCGGAGGATAATTCAAAAGACTCGTAACCACTATTCAAATTTGCCAAATGCTATTGCCCAGTCGGATTTATTCGGTAGTTTGATCCTCTGCTGTTTGGGTTGTAAGCGGCCCAGAGCAATCTCCTGATATTCCTTCCTGGTATCCACCGCCACCGCCGACTGTTCGCCAGCCATACGCGACAAATCAACTTCGACCGATAGGGCATCTTCCTGATAAATCACATGATGCTGACTCTTGGAATCTTTCAAAACGCAACCGCCGGTTAGGCAGAGCTGGTTCGCCGGCTGCAGGTCGAGGAGGAATCGCCCACGCCAGAACGTCCTGTGCGTCCGAAGCTGCTCGGGGTTAGGATACTTCCCCTTGTACGGCCCCCACTTGTTGAACCACTGCGAGTAGTAACCGAAGAAGCCGCCCATTCCCCCGGCCATCGCCAGTCGCCAGACGAGCCGTCGCGAGCCATCCATGTCGAGGTCGAAGCCATCGCGCAGATACGTGTGTCGTTCCTCGTAAAGGTGTGGCTGCGACGTATCGCTCTTGATATCTTCAAGGATTTGCTGATAGCTTTTCGGCCCGTGTTTTGTCGTCGTTATTTCGTTTCTTCTGCCGAAGCCCGAGTACGATATTATGTTGTGAGGGCCACTGAGTTTACCGCCCCTGGCGCTGAGCAGATGCTGCCACCCGAAATGGTCATCCATGTATTCTGCCCAGGCGTTGCGTTGCTCAACGTCAGCCCACTCGATAAGATCGTATCCGTATCCCATGGACCACCCTGGCAGAGGACCGAGGCGCGCGGCGATGTAGCGCTGTAATCTGCGATCCACCCGTCCATTGACCCCTCCCGGCAGAGTCTTTGGGGTCTGGTCTCTGGCAGCGTCACCCCAGCACCAGAAATGAACGCGTCCGCCCCGCCGGTGGGAATACTGGATGATGTAGTCGAGATGGCGGAATGTCTTCAGGTCGGGATTTAGACTGCTGTGTTCATGTCCCTGAATGGCGCCTAACTTGAACACGTGGTGGGTCAGGAAGTAGAACACGATTCCAAAACCGTTTTCCGCGGCCTCATCAAAGTAGTCGTCCACGCGGTCGAGCTTTTCGACCGGGCCCGGGTTGTCCTGCCGGTACTGCATGGCAAAGTCCTGCTGATTCATGTACACGTTGAACAGGTAGCCCTCGAGCTCAGCGTTGTTTCCCGTCTGGACGGCGTACTTGTTTCCGAGGTGAGTCAGAAAGCCTTTGATGTTCGGGTCAGGATTAGGCTTCACCATCACCGTCCCCTTATAGCCGTTCAGTTCCGGGTCTTGGCTGGCTGTGGTGAAGGTCCATAGGCCGGTTCGTGTACCCGTAAAGCGGAATTTCCAGGTGTTCGAGCCGTCATAGAACATTTCTGTGGTGTGGGTGGAACCGATATTGGCGTGGGCAAAAGTAACCGTGGCAACGAGATCATATTCGTTACCGCTCCAGGATGGATTATCGAGGGCCCATTCTTCGTATTCCCACATAGTGGCGGGCCTTGCTGGAAATCTCTTTTCATCTTTGCCGCCACCATACGCCAAAGCCCCCGTCAACACCAACACCATAACGACTGCTGACGGCCATTTGTTGCTGAGTTTCAACGCTCTCATAATAAGTTCGCCACAAGAGTCTGCGCAGGATAATGGTTGATAAGCACGCGCTAACCGCTGTATTTGGAATAAGAAGCAGTCAACTCAAGTACAGCAGGGAAGCCTGTGCTGATTGTCAGGATAGTCACAAGATCGCTTGGAATCAAGAATCATTCGGACACTTGTACTTGCGCAGCGACTTCCACGTCGGTTCATATTTCTCTGCCGCGTGGCTGGCCTGCTGCGGCCACGACGCGAGAAGCACCGCTATTACCGCGAATGAGATTATAGATGTCGATTTCCTTTGTATTTTCTCCTGTTTCTTCCAACAACTTCACAACACCGCTCCGAGTCAGGGAGCCGGCGTGATTTCAGCAAGCTGTTAATGAGGCAAGTTCAGTTTGAGTAGCTACTTCCGCTGTAACTTGCCCAGTCTCTTAACTTGCGCCGTAGTGCAGACCGGTGCTACCGGCTCATCCGCTTCCACCCGAATGAAGACAGCCAAATTTGCACTTTGCAGACCGAGACAGTGGTCCAAGCAAAAATCTATCATGCCACGATGGGGATATCAATTGTCGTGCGCGGGCCCGGCCTTAGGTCTTTGGCGTCGCATGTTGGCCGGAGACCTCCCGGATCCATCTTCCCATCGGTGAGCTTCCTTTGGTTTCTCGCGGGCGCCGCATGTTGAGCTTCCAAATTAGCGTTTTGCGACCCTTCCGGCTGGAAAACCTTCGAGGAGCAGACGGGTGTGCCCGTATTTCCGTGGCAAGTTATGGATGAATCCCTTGTTCGAGAAGCCCGGCTAAAGCCGGCTGTCACGACGGAGACGGCTTATCGGATGACCACCAGCTGAAGCAGGTGGCTAAGGGGGTGCCCCCCGAGGGCGGGCCATGTCCGTCGCAAGCCCGACAGCGAGGTGATTAAAGGAAGCCTGCCGGATATGCAACGATTACGCGGCCGCACCCGAGCAGACGGAAAGCTTGAATCTTCGAGCTCCAGTTGATATTCCATTAGGAATGAAACTCAGCAGCATAGCTGAACAGGGATGAAATGGGAAAGCTCACATGCACGTTCCTGACGGTCTTGGATTCAGGATAGGACTAAAGGAGGGTAGAACCATGTCTGTCACAAAGTGTTTCCGTATTGTGATTGCTGGAGTCACCCTGCCGCTTGTGGCTCTCAGTTTTGTCGCCCCGGCCAAGGAGAAAGTCATTCTCGCTACCGATATGGTCATGTTGTATGACGATGGTGTGGCGATGATGATGCTCGCAAAGCATCCGGATATAGAGTTGCTCGGTCTGACGATAGTCCCCGGAAACACCTGGCTTTCAGAGGGGACAGCATACGCTCTCCGTCAACTTGAAGTGATAAAGCGCAGGGATGCTCCAGTGGCCTCTGGAACACGCTATCCACTTCGAGCAGGGCGTTACGAGACCATGGAAATCGAGCGAAAGATGTTCGGTATCGGTCCATCCCACTATGTCGGCTGTTTTGGATGGGCTGAGCCATCATCGTATCTTGACGTCTATCGTGAGAAATTTGGAGGGGCCCCGACGATAAAGCCTTTGGAGAAGTACGGGCCGACATTTGAAAAGAATCCTGACTATATCCGATTAGTCTGGGATACCATTGCCGCTGCGGTTGTCATTGATCCCACGTTAATTGTTGAAGAAGAAACTCGCTGGGTAGATGTCAATTCAGATTATGGCCTGGACTACGGTCGAAGCCTCGGCTACCACAAACAAGGACCCGCTGGTACTCAAAGGGCCTGCATCGCCTTCAGCACTGATGCGGAACGCTTCTGGAACCTTATGGTAAATCTGCTCACAAGATAACCTGACCATGCTGACCTTGCCCCCAAAAGATGGTGAGTTTATTCGCTGGTTGCTCTTTAACAGTGCGCGAAGTGTTCCGCGTACTTCGCCAATGGAATCACGTGCTGCGGGGGCGTCGCTTTCATTCATCCGCTTCCGTGGAGATACAACCTAAGATGAACAAATGAAAGGAGAATGCAACCATGAAACGACGTCAATTCCTTCTTACCTCCGCTATGGCGGGGGTGGCCTTCAGTAGTTCGGGCATGTCGAGAATCGGTGAGGCGAAGCCCGGAAAAGAACTGCTCGAACAAAGGCTCTACCATTTCAAGTCAATGGCCAAGCAAGAGGCTTTTGATGAGTTCCTGGGCCGAGCAGCGATCCCGGCACTGAACCGCGCTGGGATTCGACCGGTCGGCGTTTTCAAAATGCTCCGAGACGATAACCCAAAGCTTGGCGTGGAGGCCGACAATTCGGATCTCTACATGCTCTTGCCACACAAGTCGCCCGAATCGTTCATCATGCTCGTTGAACGGCTTGCCAGAGATGAAGCTTTTCTCGCAGCCGGTGCCGGTATCCTAGAGATTCAGCCGAAAAGTGGTTTTTAGGGTTCCAGAAATCGCGCAGACGTGGTATTATGATGTGGACGATAGATGCATGGAGTTCATTGGTGTATTAGGCATGCGGTTTAGGAGAAGCTGAA
>Ga0315547_1000408_pt1 | contig 44282 bp, 36 predicted proteins | sample SalMarSW160240MG_2_FD_202542 | JGI IMG/M metagenome (GOLD analysis project Ga0315547, IMG submission 202542) | Salt marsh sediment microbial communities from the Plum Island Ecosystem LTER, Massachusetts, United States - Salt Marsh Sediment SW1601-240 ...
GTGACTACTATACATGGGAAAATGAACCTTTCAGGTTCTCATATACCCTTACCACACCTTTAAGGGCTATGGCTGGTGCAGCTGTGCAGCTGGGTAAATCAGGTATGATTAGTGCTGATTATGAATTTGTTGATTACAGGATGGCAAGGTTTTCCAGGGCTTCGGATGATTATAACTACTATAATGAAAACCAGGACATAAAAGATATTTATGATATAGCACATAACCTCCGGTTAGGTGCTGAATTCAGAATGAATACCCTGTATATGAGGGCAGGGTATGCTATTTACGGAAGCCCTTTTATAAAAGGAGAGGATAATGAAGATAATTTTCATTCTGTGTACTCAGGCGGTATAGGCTTAAGGCAAAGGAATTTTTCATTTGACGTGTCTTATGCCCTGAGAACAAACCATGAAATGTACTTCATGTATAATCATCCTAATATTAATCCTGCTGAGATAACTTATAACAGGCACCTCGTAACAGCAACTCTTGGGTTCAGGTTCTGAGGCACGACCAGGTTTCTGGTCCCATATTAAACAGGAGATCAATAATGCTCAGGTTTGGCTGAAAGCCGTGAACGGGACTGAAAACCTGAAAATATTCACGGGGCTTATAAGTGATTCCATATTTCGGAGACAGGCTATATCTCATGTCCCGGCAATCATCCCCGTATTCTTTAATGAATGATACTGTTTTTTCTGCAGTAATATTCATTTCCAGGATTTTGAATAATATATCCAGTATATACATATTAATGTCAATGAGATACTCATATTTTGATTCAAGGGTCTGCAATACCTGCCCAGCATAAAATTCAAAAAATGCAGATGAATTATATGCTGACCTTATAGCATGTATATGCTCTCTTTGCCATTTCCTGGAATTATCAATTTTAATATCCCTGAGTTTAACTTTATGAAAACTACCTTTTTCTACCGGGACACTCAGAGGTAGAACACCGTTGGCTGAATAAATATAGCAACGGTTACGGTATGTTTGTTTAGGGTAGGTCTCATGCTGTTCGATAAGTACCTTCCCTGATTTTATTATCTCGGCAAAGTACTGTACAGGTGGATAATATGCTGTTGAGAGGATCAATAAGTACCGGTCCACGATCTATTCTAACTGGTTAATCATGCTAGCATTAAAAGCTGCTCCAAAACCATTATCAATATTTACCACGCTTACTCCTGATGCACAGCTGGTAAGCATAGCGAGCAGGGCTGATACTCCCTTGAAATTTGCACCATATCCTACACTTGTCGGTACTGCTATGACAGGCTTGTCAATAAGTCCGCCCACAACACTTGCAAGTGCTCCCTCCATACCGGCAATAACGATTACAACCCTGCATTTCTTTATTTCGGGTAGCTGATCCAGGAGCCTGTGTATTCCTGCTACGCCGGCATCATAAATACGGGTAACCCTGTTGCCCAGCAACTCACAGGTAACAGCAGCTTCTTCAGCAACAGGTATATCTGATGTACCTGCAGTAATAACTGCAATAGGAGAGTCGGCAATTTTATGTTTCTCCCTGATAATACTTATTATCCTGGCTTCTTCATGCCACAATGCTTCAGGGGCTAATGAATGTACCGCATTGAATTTATCCTTACTTGCCCTCGTGCCTATAACGTTCTGTCCCGTATCAGATATATGTTTGAAAATATCCCTTACCTGCTCAATGGTTTTGCCTTCGCAGAACACGATTTCAGGATATCCTGTCCGTATTTCACGATGATGATCAATGCGGGCAAAGCCAAGATCACTGAATGGAAAGTACTTTAATTTTTCAATTGCATCATCTACATTTATCTTTCCTTCAGAGAGTTCCTCCAGTATTTTTTTTAGTCCTTCCCTGTTCATATTATTTATTTAATGTTTTTTGGGTTCATACTGCCCATACGGTATCCTTCAAGATCGAGACTGATAAATTCGATGCCGTGGGCTTTGAATGAACGTATTATTTTTTTCCTGACCTTATCTTCAAGTATCTTATTGAAATATCCGGGACTGAGTTCTATACGCGCTGTATTGTTATGCAGGCGAACGCGTGCACCTCTGAAACCAAGGCTGTGAAGTAATCTTTCTCCTTCTTCTATGATATTGAGATCACGTTTATCAATCCTTGTATTATAGGGGATACGTGTAAGCAGACATGCATAGGCAGGCTTGTCCCATATTTCCAGGCCGTATTCCCTGAGCTGTTTCCTTATCTCTTCCTTACTGAAACCCGATTCGAGCAATGGACTTCTTATCTCAAGCTCTTTAAGCGCTTCCATTCCCGGCCGATAGTCCTTCTTATCATCTGCATTACTGCCGTCTGCAATAATATTGAATCCCTTTTTGGCAGCATATGCTTTTATCTGTCCGAATAATATTGATTTGCACAGGTAACACCGGTCGGGTGGGTTCATAATGATAGACTTATGCAGGGGTAATTCAATAATCTCATGATTTATATTGAAGGATTTACAGAAACTTTTTGCTTCATCTATCTCCCATTCAGGTATGTAAGGTGTTTTTATTGTTATCGCTGATACTCTTGCCCCTGAGAACATCCTGAGCACATATAACAGGAAAGAACTGTCTACTCCCCCCGAGAATGCTACCAGGATATTATCCGAGTCACTGAAAGATCTGCATAATATTTTTACTTTATTTTTTACCGGCATGAATAACTGCAATGATATTATTATAAACCTCAACAAGAGGCAGTTTGTTCTTTTCTGCTATAGCCATACAATCTGATATTTCAGGTTTTGCAGAAATCAGTTTATTGTCGTGATAGGCATATTTAACTGTTACAGGGCCGTATGGTGTATCTATTATATTTATTTGCCTGCTGGCGGTGTGTTTGTCAAACGGAATAATCCTCAGGCCCAGTGTTGTAGATTCCAGGAATAGAATATCTTTAATAGCTTCAATATTACCGGCCTGACAAATTATACTGACTTTTATTCCCGGACGGGACTTTTTCATAATAATATTTGAAAGGAATACATCTGCAGCGCCTGCTTCGAACAACTTATTTACAAGGTTCTCGTACATTTCAGGATTCATATCATCAATATTGCTCTCTATCAGGTACGAAAGATGCCCTCCTGGTTCCAAACCTGCAGACTCCCCCAGGTAAACTCTCAGCACATTTGGCAATTCCGGGTTATTTCTCTGTCCTATACCATAACCGGTTCTGTGAACCTTCATATTCAGTTCACTTTCAAACCTGGTTCCCAGAATACTTAGTATTGCTGCTCCTGTAGGTGTAGTTGCTTCAAAGTCCACTTTACCTTTGTGTACAGGAATACCTTCCAGAATCGCCGCTGTAGCAGGTGCAGGAACCGGAAGTAAACCATGTGCACATTTTACAAACCCACTACCCAGTTCTATGGGGGATACAATAATGTCTTTTATCCCCAGTTTGACATAACATATGGCTGCTCCTGTTATATCTATTATTGAGTCAACAGCACCCACCTCATGAAAGTGTACTTTTTCAAGAGGTATATCATGTACTTTAGATTCAGCTTCAGCAACTTTCCTGAATATTTGAAGTGTAACTGTTTTAACATCCGGGTCCAGGCTACTTTTCTCAATAATATTATTAATATCAGATAGATGACGGTGTTTCTTCTCTTCCTTTGTAAGTACAACAGTTACTTTTGTACCTGTAATACCATGACGCTGGTCTTTTTCGACTCGCATGTTCCAACCTTCAAGATTCAGTTTCTTCAGCTCGCCTAGAAGATAATCCTTGTCAATCCCGAGATCTATCATTGCACCAAGGTTCATATCCCCACTAATCCCTGAAAAACATTCGTAATAGAGTGTATTCATGAGTTATGTATCATAAAACAACCACTAAGATAATATTAAGCATATTAATTGTAATAATAATAATACTATTTTGCAGTGATACATTTAATTTGAATATTTGTAGTCGATTTGTAAAAAAATAAATGAAAAATGAAAAGGCGAGATTTTTTCATAAAGTCAGTCGGAGCTGGTTTAGCCGCTGGGGCAGCATTCAGCATGGGAGGATATAACAAACTATGGGCATCACCAGCTTCAGCAACAACTTATGATATGGTTGCTATAATGGGTGGTGAGCCAGATGCTATGTTCGACAAAGGAATCAGTGCACTGGGAGGCATAACAAATTTTGTTAAGAAAGGCCAGACTGTAGTTATTAAACCAAATATAGGATGGGACAAGACTCCTGAGATGGCAGCCAATACGAATCCATTGCTTATTAAACGTATTGTTGAACATTGCATAAGGGCAGGTGCCGGAAAAGTATATGTTTTTGATCATACCATCTCCAACTGGGTAAAATCATATAAAAACTCAGGGATTGAGAAAGCTGCTAAGGACGCCGGGGCAAAGATAGTACCTGCCAATACTGAAAACTATTATCATGAAGTCACTATACCGGGAGCAAGTATACTCAAGAAGGCAAAGGTACATGAACTGATTCTTGAATCGGATGTATTCATTAATGTTCCTGTCTTAAAACATCATTCAAGTACAAAGATGACAGCTACCATGAAGAATCTCATGGGTAATGTATGGGATAGGGGATTCTGGCATTCAAATAACCTGCATCAGTGTATAGCTGACTATGCTACATTTGAAAAGAAGCCAACACTTAATATTATTGACTGCTACAGGGTAATGATGCGACATGGGCCACAGGGTACATCTGTAAGCGATTCGATGGTTATGAAAGCACAGATCATATCAACTGATATGCTGGCTGCCGATACTGCTGCAGCAAGTATGATTAAGATGAGTCCAGAACAGATTGATTATATTCCCCTGGCCAATGAGAAGGGCATAGGGAGAATGGATATTGAGAACCTGAATATCCACAGAATTAAAATGTAAGCTGCCCGGATGAGATCTTCAGCTTTACGTAAAGTCAGGATAATACTTGCGGTTTTAGTATTTGTAATAATAACACTATCATTCATAGATTTCAGGCAAATTATCCCTGATAAATGGTTTAATATTGTCCTTTTCCTGCAATTTGTGCCTTCAGTACTCGATTTTATGAATATACAGGTGCTTGCATCAGCAGGATTTGTCTTCGTGCTGGTACTGACAATACTAACCGGCAGGTCTTATTGTTCTGTTCTCTGCCCCCTTGGTATTTACCAGGACATAATAAGCAGGGTTGGGGGCAGGTTTAAGGGAAAATTCCGCCGCTTTGGCTATGGGAAGCCCTATAACATACTCAGGTATGTAATCCTTGCACTGACCCTTATAGTGATGCTGGCAGGATCTGTATTTCTCATTAGCCTGCTGGATCCCTACAGTATTTTTGGGCGGTCTGCAACATATTTGCTTCAACCTGTTGTAATAATGGGTAATAACCTTATCGCTGCTGTATCAGCATTGTTTGATAACTATACCATATTTAAAGTAGATTTCATTAAAATTCCTTTTGCTGCCTTTATTATTCCTGTTTTGTTGCTGGGCCTGGTAAGCTATATGTCATTTACGAGAGGTCGTCTTTATTGTAATACTGTATGCCCCCTGGGTACTTTCCTTGGTTTTATATCAAGGCTATCAGTCTTAAGAATCAGGATTGATGAAGAGAGCTGTACTCATTGCGGGCTATGTGCTGCCAAATGTAAGGCATCATGTATTGATTTTAAAAATGAGAATGTTGACCTGAGCAGATGTGTGACATGCTTTAACTGTCTTACTGTATGCAACGATAAGGCTATATCGTATGGGTTATGGAAAATTGGCCCAGGAAAAACTGACACTGAGCCTGATCAGGATAAGAGAGGTTTTATAACAGGTATACTTGCTTTGCTCGCTTTCATACCCCGTACTTTAAAGGCACAGGATACACCTGTTCCGAAGAAAGAATCTACAGTACCTGAAAACCGCACATCACCGGCTTGCCCTCCCGGCGGAATAAGTATTGAACATTTCAACAACTATTGTACTGCCTGCTCCCTGTGTGTAAGTGCATGCCCGAATAATGTTATTATACCGTCTGTAAATGAATATGGTATTGCAGGCATCATGCAGCCAAGAATGGACTATCATAAGGGATTCTGTAATTATGAATGTATCAGGTGTACTGAAGTCTGCCCCTCGGGTGCATTACTTCCCCTTGCACTGGAAGCAAAAAAGCTTACACAGATCGGAAAGGTTAATTTTATAAAGGAAAATTGTATTGTTGAAACAGAAAGAACAGACTGTGGGGCCTGTTCAGAGAATTGTCCAACAAAAGCAGTTCAAATGGTGCCTTATATAGGTAACCTGGTTATTCCTGAAATAAACAATGAGATATGTGTTGGATGCGGCGCCTGTGAATATGCATGCCCCACCAAACCCTATAAAGCAATATTCGTTGACGGAAACCCTGTTCACCAGGATGCAAAAAAACCTGAAGAGAAAGAGCTAGAGGTACAGGAAATGGAAGAGTTCCCGTTCTGAAAGAATGCCCTCCCATTTTGAGACAGCCCCATCAGCTTCGTTGAACTCATCACCCTGGCTGCAAACTCAAACATTCCAACACACCCGAAAATGTCGGTAAAATATGACTTTTATCCTTATTAATATATCATTATTAGCATTACTTTTGTTCCATATTTCACAATAACCCACATTTTTATGGAACCAACACATATTGAGCATATTGGTATTGCTGTAAATAGTCTTGAACAGGCCATACCTTTCTATGAAAACATCATGGGCCTGAAGTGTTATAACATTGAAGAAGTTGCTGATCAGAAAGTACGAACGGCATTTTTCAGGGTTGGCCAGACGAAGATTGAGTTGCTTGAATCAACCGATCCGGAAGGGCCTATTGGAAAATTTATTGAGAAAAAGGGAGAAGGCATCCATCATATAGCTTTTGCAGTTAGCAGACTGGCTACAAAGCTTAAAGAGGCAGAATCAAAAGGTGTAAGGCTGATTGACACACAACCACGAAAAGGTGCTGAAGGCATTGATATAGCTTTTATACATCCAAAGTCTACTTTCGGTGTACTTACAGAGCTATGTGAAGATAAATCTGATAAATAATTTTAATATTTCTAAAAGATGGACAGCCAGGATAAAATAAGGCAACTAATTGAGCTGCGCGAAAAAGCAAAGATGGGGGGTGGAGAAAAAAGGATAGCCTCCCAGCATGCAAAAGGTAAGATGACAGCCCGTGAAAGGATAGAAATACTTCTTGATGAAGGCAGCTTTGAAGAATATGATATGTTTGTTACTCACCGAACCGATGATTTTGGATTAAAAGACAAGAAATACCTTTCAGATGGTGTTGTTACTGGCCATGGTACAATTGATGGCCGCGTGGTGTATGTATTTGCCCAGGATTTTACAGTTTTTGGTGGTTCTCTCTCTGAAACCTTTGCCAACAAAATATGTAAGCTGATGGATCAGGCTATGAAAATTGGTGCGCCTGTCATAGGAATCAACGATAGTGGGGGAGCCAGAATACAGGAAGGAGTGAGAAGCCTTGCCGGTTATTCTGAAATATTTGAAAGAAATATCCTGGCTTCAGGTGTTATACCACAGATATCAGCCATTTTCGGTCCATGTGCAGGCGGTGCTGTTTATTCACCTGCTTTAACTGACTTTGTCATAATGAGCGAACAGAGCAGTTATATGTTTGTTACAGGACCTAAAGTAACAAAAGCAGTTACAGGTGAGGATATATCCATCGAAGACCTGGGTAGCGCCAGGATCCATTCCACAAGGTCAGGTGTTGCGCAGTTTGTTGTTGAAGATGAAGAAGAAGGACTACTGTTGATCAGGAAACTATTGAGTTACATGCCACAGAATAATATGGAGGATCCTCCTCTTTCTGACTGCGATGATCCTATAGACAGGCTTGAAGATGATTTGAATATCATTATTCCTGAAAACCCTAATCATCCTTATAATGTTAAGGATATAATATATAAGGTGATTGATTACGAGGAATTTCTTGAAATACATTCTAATTATGCAAAAAACATTGTGGTGGGATTTGCAAAAATGGGAGGTATGTCAGTTGGCATAGTAGCTAATCAGCCTAATTTCCTGGCAGGAGTGCTCGATATAAATGCATCTAGAAAAGCTGCCCGTTTTGTACGATTCTGTGATGCCTTTAATATACCGCTGTTAACATTTGTAGATGTGCCGGGATTCCTGCCTGGAAGTAGCCAGGAATATGGTGGTATTATCGTGCATGGTGCTAAACTGATGTTTGCCTACGGGGAAGCAACAGTACCAAAAGTAACCGTAACACTGAGGAAATCGTATGGAGGAGCACACTGTGTTATGTCTTCCAAGCAGTTACGAGGCGATATCAATTATGCATGGCCTTCAGCCGAGATAGCCGTTATGGGACCACAGGGAGCCATTGAAGTGCTTGAAGGCAAAAAGATAGCAGAAATAGAAAATGAAGAAGAAAAGGCAGAGTTCATAACTGCCAAGGAGAAAGAATACAGGGAGAAATTCTCTAATCCATACGAAGCGGCACGTTACGGGTATCTTGATGATGTTATTGAACCAAGGAATACACGATTCAGGGTCATCAGGGCACTGCGTACAATTAGCACAAAGAAAGATCCGGGACCGATGAAAAAACATTCAAATATACCTCTTTAAATATTTACAGGTCATGAATACCATTCTGCTTCTGACAAGTCCGTTTGCAGGTATTGACAGACAGGCCACAATAATAGTGGTTGTAGGCTACCTGATTGTGTTCCTAGCCCTGGTTGCCCTTTATCTTGTTTTCAGATATATAATGCCACTTTTTTTCAAATTTAAAATGTACCGCCGGGCTGCAAGGGAAGGCAGAGCCCTGGATGATTCTGAAAAACAAGTATTAACAGGGGAGGTGAACGCTGCTATAGCTACTGCCCTGTATCTGTATTTTGATGAGATACATGATTATGAAAGCAATGTGATTACCATAAGGAAAGTGTCAAAAGCCTATTCCCCATGGAATTCCAAACTGTATAATATGAGAAACCTTGAACGTTAAGATAAGGCGTGATGAAAAATTATAAATTTACAATAAGTGGCAATACATACGAGGTGGAGATACTTGAGATCGAGGGTGATATTGCAAAACTTGAAGTCAACGGGACACCATACCTGGTTGAGATACACAAGGAAGTGAAGACCGTAAAAACACCAACACTGGTACGTCCTGTATTAAGAGAACCCCAGAAGAATATTGACAAGAAAGAAGGAGGTCCGAAACTGGAAATTAAAGCCCCATTGCCCGGTATAATAATGCAGGTTCTGGTACGACCAGGTGATAAAGTATCAAAAGGGCAGAAACTGATTGTGATGGAAGCTATGAAAATGGAGAACGAAATAAAAGCAGAAATTGATGGTGAAATTATTTCCGTAAAGGTTAACCAGGGGCAATCGGTACTCCAGGAGGAGGTCTTAATTGAAATGAACTGATTATGAGGAGGTTTATAACTGTTATTGGTGTTCTTATTATACTGTCACTTAGCTGGACAGCATTTATTAAACCGGAAAAAGAAAAGGAGAACCTGTATAAGACTGAAAATGTGGCGAATCCTGGAATCAATGTACTTTTAAATCAGGATACAGACACTGAAGGAGCTACCAGGGGTATCAGGAAATTCTGGGAATATTCCGGGTTCAGGAATGCTACCAAAGGACATCTTATAATGATAATTGTAGGCCTGTTTTTTATTTTCCTGGCTATAAGATATGATTACGAGCCATTGCTTCTTATACCTATCGGTACTGGTATTATCATAGGCAATATACCTTTTTACCAGGAAGGTGATATAAACCTCCAACTTGGGATATACCAGACGGGCAGCGTGCTAAATTATTTATACTTCGGAGTGTTAAAAGGTGTGTATCCACCACTTATCTTCCTGGGTCTGGGAGCAATGACTGATTTTTCATCACTGCTTTCAAACCCCCGCCTGATGATGCTGGGTGCAGCTGCACAGATAGGTATTTTCCTTACTTTCCTCGGTGCACTGATGCTGGGATTTGCTCCTCCAGAAGCTGGTGCCATAGGTATAATTGGGGGTGCCGATGGCCCTACGGCAATATTCCTATCATCGCGACTGGCCAATGGCGTTAATATATTGTCTGACGGAACAACCGTAAAAAACCTGATCGGGCCAATTGCTATTGCTGCCTATTCATATATGGCACTTGTGCCTGTTATTCAGCCACCTATAATGAGACTTCTTATTTCAAAAAGAGAAAGGAAAATAAGGATGAAACCTCCCCGGGCAGTGTCAAAAACTGAAAAAATACTGTTCCCGATAATAGGTTTACTGCTTACAGCATTTATCTCACCAAGCTCATTGCCCCTGCTTGGTATGCTTTTCTTTGGTAACCTGTTGAAAGAATCAGGGGTCACAAAGCGTCTTGCTGAAACAGCACGCACATCAATGGTTGATATTGTAACAATACTGCTTGGGCTTACAGTTGGAGCCTCAACCCAGGCAGACGTGTTTCTTACGCCCGATTCCTTATTGATTTTTATACTGGGAGCCATCTCGTTTATGATTGCCACAGCCGGTGGATTAATATTTGCCAAAATTATGAATCTATTCCTCAGGGGAGATAACAGGATAAATCCACTCGTCGGGGCTGCGGGCGTATCGGCTGTTCCTGACAGTGCAAGGGTAGTTCAGAATGAAGGCCTCAGAGCTGACCCGACAAACCACCTTTTAATGCATGCCATGACTCCGAATGTGTCAGGTGTTATTGGATCAGCTGTTGCAGCAGGAATATTATTGAGTTTCCTTGGATAAATTTTTCTGTATCTTTAGGTTTGTATTAATTAGTGTTCAAAATATGCCTGATGAAGAAAGTTGCTGTTACGGGTAACACAGGCCCACGGATAAGATCTGACTGTGAATTAAAACTTGAAATAAAATCAAGTGGAGGGATAAAAATAAACCTTGAATCAAGGGTCAAAGCAATGTATGGTAATTCTATTACCAGGCTGATGAAAGATGGCCTGGGCTTTTTTGATATAAAACATGCTTTTCTTGATGTAAATGATTCCGGTGCCCTGCCATTTGTTCATATGGCCAGGCTCGAGGCTGCAGTTAAAACTCTTGTTAAAACAAATAAAGAACTGCTCCCGGCGATGTCAGACAGCAATACGTACCCATCTGAAAGGGAAAGGTTCAGGTTCAGCAGGCTATATCTGCCGGGTAATACTCCGAGCATGATGTTAAATGCCGGTCTTCATTCACCTGATGGGATTATACTTGACCTTGAGGATTCTGTGGCGCCTGCTAAAAAACATGAGGCCAGATTCCTTGTCAGGAATGCACTCAGGCAGGTAAATTTCTATGGTGCTGAGCGCATGGTCAGGATCAACCAGGGAGAGAGGGGCTTTGAAGACCTGAAATGTGTATTGCCTCATAATGTGCATCTTATCCTTGTTCCGAAATGTGAAAGCAGTGAATACCTTAAAGAACTGGCAAAAAGCGCAGATAGTATCCTGGCTGACAATAATATTAAACAGGATATTTTCTTCATGCCTATTATAGAAAGTGCCCTGGGAGTGGAAAAGGCTTATGAAATAGCCTCAGCAGTTAATAATGTGGTTGCAATAGCCATAGGTCTTGAAGATTATACTGCAGATCTTGGTGTGCAGAGAACAAATGAAGGCAACGAATCCCTATATGCCCGGCTGAGGCTTGTAAATGCTGCTAAAGCAGCAAGGGTGCAGCCAATAGATTCTGTATTTTCTGATGTATCTGATACCGATGCACTAAAAGCTACCGCAAAATTATCCAAATCCTTCGGGTTCGAAGGAATGGGGTGTATACATCCCAGGCAGATACAGGTAATAAAGTCTTCTTTCGCTCCCGAGCCGGAGGAGATAAAAAAAGCTTCTGAGATAGTACAGGCATTTCGGGAAGCTGAGGAGAAAGGACTGGGAGTTGTATCTTTAGGATCAAAAATGATAGACCTTCCCGTGGTTGCACGGGCCAGGCGTACAATAGACCTGGCAGAAAAACTGAATCTTATTCCGGATGAACCGGACAACCAGGAAAATGAGTAAGAACATTTATTAGGATGGAATTATGGCAAACAAAATGGTGAGGAATGCCGCAGGCCGCGAGGTTGTTACTGAAATAAACGGACAACCGGCCGTGCCTTTCAAAGGTGTGGGTAAATATAAACCTGAAGGCAGAAAATATGCTCCCCGTATATCAAGCTGCGCTTATTACCCGGATGATGGGGATAAAAGAGTAAAAACCATTAAGGAAGCCCTGGTAAAGGCAGGTATAAAGAATGGTATGACAATCTCAACCCATCACCATTTCAGGAATGGTGATCTCTTGGCCAACATGCTGTTTGATGCTGTCAATGAGTTGGGAATTAAGGATATAAGATGGTTCCCTTCAGCCTCATTCCCATGCCATGAACACCTTATGCAATATCTTGATAATGGCACCATACACCATATAGAGGGAAGTATGAACGGACCACTGGGTAAATATGTATCCGAAGGTAAGATGAAAGGAATGGCTGTGCTTAGATCGCACGGTGGCAGATACCAGGCAGTGCAGGATGGTGAGGTTGAGATAGATATAGCTGTAATTGGAGCGCCCATGGCAGATCCTTTTGGAAATGCTAACGGTCTGGAAGGCGATTCAGCATGCGGTTTGCTCGGCTTTGCCCTGGCTGATTCTCAGTATGCTGATAAAGTTATGGTCGTAACGGATAATATGGTTCCTTTTCCATGTATACCATGGCAAATACAGGGTAATTATGTTGATTTTACCGTTGAAGTGGATAAGCTGGGTATACCTGAACGAATAGTATCAGGTACCACGAAAATAACGAAGAGCCCTGATCGGCTGATGCTTGCCGAACTGACTGCTAAATTCTGTGATGCAGCAGGCATTATCAGGGATGGTTTCTCATTCCAGAGCGGCGCAGGCGGAACATCACTGGCTGTAGGGGAGTTCTTTAAAGCTATTATGAAAGAGAAGGGGATAAGGGCAAGGTTTGCCCGTGGTGGCAGTAATAAATATCTCGTATCGATGCTGGAAGAGGGACTTGTTGATTATATACTTGACGGTCAGACTTTTGACCTTGATGGAGTGAGATCAATGCGTGAAAACCCCAGGCATGTGTGGACAAGCCCTTTTACAAGTTATAATTACCATGGTAAGGGTAACTTTGCCCCACTTGTCGATGTTGCAATACTGGGTGCTACAGAGGTGGATGTGAATTTCAATGCCAATGTGGTCACTCATTCAGATGGTTATCTTCTGCATGGTATAGGAGGCTGGCAAAACTGCCTGTTTTCAAAAACAGTTATATTACCTCTGCCACTGGTACGCGACAGGGTGCCGGTGATAATTGATGAGGTGACAACGCTCTGTGGACCGGGTGAACTTATTGATGTTATTGTAACTGAAAGAGGTATAGCAGTAAATCCATTGAGAAAAGACCTGCTTGAAAAGGTCAGAGATTCTGGTTTACCTCTTAAGTCTGTTTATGAGCTCAAAGAGGAGGCTGAACGCATCTGCGGAATACCGGAGAAAGTACAGCTGGATGATAAAGTTATTGCAGCAATAAAATGGGTTGACGGAACAGTAATAGATATTGTAAGAAAAGTAAAGATTGAAAAGTAGCAAGGCTATAAAAAATGTATATTATGAGTATTTATAAATGTAGTGTATGTGGTCATGAGTATAATCCGGAAGAAGGGGATAAGGAAAGAGGAATTCCTGAAGGCACAGCTTTTGATGATCTGCCTGGCGACTGGGTATGTCCTGTGTGCGGGGCGGGTAAAAATGAATTTGAGAAAATTAATTAGTTCGCCGGGATATTAATAAGCACATCAACAAGGAGGTCCCAGAATTTCTTTGTTGTTTCAATATCAAGTCTCTCCTGTGGTGTATGTGCCCCTTTTATTGTAGGACCAAATGAGATCATGTCGAGCCCTGGATATTTCTCCAGTATAAGCCCGCATTCCAGTCCGGCATGTATGGCTCTGACCACAGGTTTGGTCTTAAACAGCTTCTGGTATGATAATGATGTAATTCTAAGTATCTCCGAGTTGGTGTCAGGTTTCCACCCGGGATAACCTCCTGAGTGATTCACGGTAGCATTATTTTCTGTGAAGATCCTGCTTACTCTGCCGGCAATCTCTTTCTTGGATGAGTCTACTGAACTGCGCTGGCTTGTGACTATCCTGATGCTATCATCTGTAAATTTTACGGATGCCAGGTTGGTAGATGTTTCAACAAGCCCTTCTATATCTGCAGACCAGGCTATAACACCATGAGGGCATTTCTCAAGGGCATTCAGAAGCGATTTATGGCTTTTCTGATCCATAACAAAAGAAGGTAAACCTGATTTGCTTACTGAAATATCTATACCAGGGTCAGTGGATGAATATTCTTCCTTCAGTTGGTAGATATATTCAGCCGTATACCTCTTAATGTCATTAACATATTCCTTATCGCACATTATATGAGCAAATGCCTCTCTCGGGATAGCATTCCTGAGATTGCCACCGTTGAATTCAGATAGTCTGATCCTGAATTTTGCAGTTAATATTTGCAGTAACCCGGTCATTATTTTAACTGAATTAGCATGTCCCTTATGTATCTCATCGCCGGAATGTCCGCCATGCAGTCCTGTAACTGATATTTTCAGGGCTGTATGATTGCTATCTGCTTCTTCCTTCATGTATGTCATCTCAGCTATGGTGTCCATTCCCCCTGCACATCCAATGAAAAGTTCTCCCTCATCTTCAGAATCAAGGTTAATGAGTATCCTGCTGTCAAAGAAATCTTTTTCAAGCTCAATGGCTCCGGTCATGCCACTTTCCTCATCTACGGTAAAGAGACATTCTATCGGGCCTGTCTTTATCCCGTTGTCGGCTAAAAGGGCCAGCTGTACTGCCATTCCTATCCCATCATCTGCACCAAGTGTTGTATCTTTTGCTTTCACCCATTTATCATCAATAACCGGCACTATCGGATCCTTTGACCAGTTATGTTCAGTTGTTGAATCTTTTTCACCAACCATGTCCATATGACTCTGTAAAATGACGCTTTTCCTGTTATTGTACTCAGGGTCGGCAGATTTGATAATCAGTACGTTGCCAGCTTTGTCAGTTTTGCTTTCAAGCTTATATTTTTCAGCAAAATCCAGCAGATACTGTCTTATTTGCTCTTCGTTTTTTGACAGTCTTGGTATTTTACATATCTCTTCGAAGTAAATCCAGACTTTTGCAGGCACAAGATTATCAAAAATCATAACAGGTGTTTATATGACCGGTAATAAATATTGGCCACAAAGGTATCAAAAATTGCCTTAGATTTACATTTTATTCTATATAACAGGTTTTACTTAACAAAAAAAAATTCTTATTTTAACTGGCCTTATTTCAACTTGAAAATTTAAAGCAAATCACAGTATGACAAGAAGAAAAATAGCAGCACTACCCGGAGATGGTATCGGGGGTATTGTGCTTGAGCAGGCAATACGAGTATTAACTGCCGCAGGCTTTGATGCAGATTATGTTTACGGGGATATAGGATGGGAATTCTGGTGCACAGAGGGTAATCCTCTTCCCGAAAGAACCATCGATCTTATTAAGCATCATAAGATTGCTCTTTTTGGAGCTATTACATCAAAGCCCAAGGATGAAGCCGCCAGTGAATTGCACCCCTCTTTACAAAACAAGGGACTGGTTTATTCAAGTCCTATTGTAGGTTTAAGACAACATTTTAATCTTGACATATGCTTACGCCCCTGCCGTACTTATAAGGGTAATCCTCTGAACTTCATACGAAGGAATAAGGAAGGTTCATTTGATGAGCCATATATTGATGTGGCTATATTCAGGCAGAACACAGAAGGACTATATGGGGGAGTTGAATGGTCTAATCCCCCTTCTCTTGTATATCAAGCCTTGATGACGCATCCGAAATTCATAAAGAATTTCGGAAGTGTACCTGTTGAGGAATTATCAGTGTCAACACGTATCTTTTCAAAAAAAGCAACTGAGAGAATAGTAAGAGCAGCATTTGATTATGCTCGTGAATATGGTTATAAATCAGTTACCGTGTGTGAAAAGCCAAACGTGATAAGGGAAACCTCCGGCATGATGCTCAAGCTCGCCAAAGATATACAAAAGAGTGAGTATCAGGAAATTCAATTATGGAATACAAATATTGATGCCCAGATGATGTGGCTTACCAAGAACCCGGAAGATTATGGTGTTATAGTTGCAGGGAATATGTTCGGTGATATAGTATCTGATGCTTTTGCAGGCTTGATCGGAGGCCTTGGTTTTGCCTGTTCAGCCCAGTTCTCTGCCGATGGTATTGGTGTTTTTGAACCAACACACGGCTCAGCCCCTAAATATGCTGAGTATGATACCCCTATTGTTAATCCTGTTGCCATGATTGAATCAGCCTGTATGATGCTTGATTATATAGACGAGGAAGATATATCTGCAAAAATACGCAAGGCTGTGGCAAAAGTTATTGAAGAAGGTAAAGTACGCACTTATGACATGATGAAAATGCCAGGGAGTCCAGATGTTATTCAGAAAGGAGCAGTAAGCACAATTCAGATAACTGATGAAATTATATCAAATCTTTAATGTAGCATAGTATGAACAAGGAAATATTTAAACTGTGGCCTGAATTAAACTGGATAGAAAACGATGAATTAAGAGAAAAAACGGCCAGGGTGTGGGAGATAGCTCTTGAAAGAAGCGCTCTTACCGCTGATGACCTTAACAGAATTCCTTTTACATTGCTTTGCGGTCCCGATTTAAAAGTAAGCTTTATGGCACACAAAAGGTGTGTCGTTCATATAGCAATGGAAAGCGGCAAGAAAATGAATGATTTTTTCAGGGGTGAACTACCGGTAAACCTGGATGTACTCATTTCAGGTGCTATACTCGCTGATGTCGGTAAGCTGCTTGAATATGTAAAGGATGAGAAAGGTAATGCCATACAGGGCACATATGGGAAATACCTCCGGCACCCTTTCTCTGGTGTATCACTTGCTGAAGAGTGTGACCTGCCCCCTGAAATCTGTCATATTATTGCTGCTCATGCAGGGGAGGGAGATCATGTCAAAAGGACAACTGAGGCTTATATTGTGCACCATGCCGACTTCATGACCTTCCTGCCATTTAAGAGCAGGTTGGTAGTTTAAATTAAGGAACTTATTGGCGGACGCGATTTTATTTTTTTTCGATTGCCGTGGATTTAGCTTGGTTCGAAGGTGTGGATTTGCAATCCACGCCTCTCAACTTCGCTGAGCTAACCCCGGTTCCCGGGGTTCGGTTGAAATTTACGACATCGAAAGAGGAGCCTACCATTTCTGCCCTGTATTTATTTCGTACAAATTTTCAGCTCCCATCTTGTCGACCTTACGATCATAGGTAAGAAGTCCATTGGTCTCAGTTTCAACATCAGTTATCTGGGTATATATTGATGCACTGAGGCCTTTTTCCTCTACCATGCTGTACACAGTTTTATAGAAGTCTTCATACTTCTGAAGCAGGGAATTGCTGTCATTCATGTTTTCATATCCCCAGTTTTCCTTTTGTTCCCATGTATGTTCAGCGACGGGTAAGCCAAGGCCACCGAATTCACCCAGAACGATAGCCCTGTTTTCTTCGGCTTCAGGACATCTTGGTTCAGGGTAATGGTGAATATCATGAATATCTCCTGTACCCCTGTCAGTCCACCCCGATGTACTGTTCACCAGCCTGGTCGGATCAAGTTCTTTAATCAGTCCTGTAATTCTTGCAGTCTCATACTGTCCCCATCCCTCATTGAAGGGGACCCATATTATTATTGAGGGGTGATTATATTTGGTTTCGATAAGACGGCTGAGCTCCTGTTCAAACTGTCTGGCAGACTCTTCTGATCTTTCAATATCTTCATCATTACCGCCAATATGTTTATCTCCGCTTGGCATATCCTGCCACACAAGCAGTCCCATTTTATCACACCAGTAGTAGAAACGCCTGTTTTCAACCTTGACATGTTTACGGAGCATATTGAATCCCATCTTCTTAATCATCTCAAGGTCATAACACATTGCTTCATCGGTTGGCGGGGTATATAGTCCATCAGGCCAGAATCCCTGGTCGAGGGGGCCGTTCTGGTATATAAAACTGTCATTAAGGAGGATCCGTGTAAAGTCATCTTCTTCTTTACCTATAGATATCTTTCTGAAACCCGTATAGGTTTTTATTTTATCTGTTGTCTTTCCGTTGTTTACCAGCTCTATTTCTATATCATATAATTCCGGGTTTCCTGGTAACCAGAGTAAGTAATCTTCAAGCTTAATTATTATTTCATTATCCAGGGGTGTTTCTTTCTCTCCAAGTATTTTGTTGTTTTTAAGTATTTTAACTTTTGTAGATACTCCTTCCCGGAGATTTATTATTTCCGGCTGTATCTTTATTGTACCATTACTTATATCAGTTACAGTACGGAATGACCTGAGATGAATATCATCAACCGGTTCCATCCACACTGTCTGCCATATTCCTGATGAAGGAGTATACCATATTCCATGAGGGTCTGTGACCTGCTTGCCGTGTGCTTGTGTGCCTTTACTTGATGGATCCCAGACACTAACCTTTAGTTCATGTTTTTTACCAGCTCTGACATAATCAGTAATATCTATACTGAAAGGGTCGTATCCCCCTCTATGTTCACCTGCCTTGTTACCGTTAATCCATATTTTGGTTTCCCAGTCGCTGGCCTCAAAATTCAGCAGTATTCTTTTATTCTTCCATGAAGAGGGTACTTTAAACACTGTTCTGTACCACAGGCATTCATTTTCACTAATCCTTTTTTTTACACCTGAAAGGGCTGACTCAAGAGGGTAGGGTACAAGAATTTGCCCTTCCCATTGAGATGGTTGTTCATAGTTTGGTGCAATGGCATAATCCCATAGGCCATTCAGGCTTGCCCAGTTATCTCTTACCATTATTGGTCGAGGGTATTCCGGCCATGGATTTTCCGGATCAACATCATCAGCCCACTGAGTAAGGAGCGGGTTATCCTCAATTTTCCATTTTGATTGTTCATTCTGCCCGCAGGAAGACATGGCAAAAATTATAATACAAACAAATAAAATTCTTTCTTTTATCATAATTCATTTGTATTTATCCAAGATTCATTTTTTCTACTGCCTCGATATTCCTTTCATTTGATATGGCTTTGGCAGCAGGTGAATAAAGAAAATCAATAAGGTCTTTGTATTTTTCAATTACTTTACCCCTTACTACTTTAGCAGTGGCATTAACAAGGCCGTTTTCTTCAGTAAATCCAACATCCAGAACACCCAGGGCTACAGGCAGCCATCGTTGTGGAAACATTTTCCCGTACTTACCATTCGTACGATACTCATTTAGTTCCTTTTCAATAAGCATTAATACAGCACGTTTTCCTTCTTCTGATTCTACACTGATCTTTTTTTCATCCAGGTATGACTTCAGGTTATGCTGGTTTGGAACCACAAGTCCTACCGTGTAAGGCTGCTGGTTATTGTGAAGGATACACTGATCAATATATTTTGATTGTTCCATAATAGCCTCCTCTATGCTTTCAGGGCTGTATTTTTCACCGTCATCAGAAATAAGAAGGCTTTTGAAACGACCAAGAACATAAAGGAATCCATCTTCCTCAAGGTAACCAAGGTCTCCGGTATGGAGCCAGCCGTCCCTTATGGTTTGCTTTGTTGCAATTTCATTCTTCCAGTAGCCATGCATCACATTGCCACCTTTAATGACAATTTCTCCTTTTTCACCAATTGGTAATGAATTACCCTCTTCATCACATATTTTTAATTCCATATTATTGACAAGCTTACCTGAAGAACCAAGCTTATGATTGGTTCTTGAGTTTGATGATATTATAGGAGAAGCCTCTGAAAGTCCATATCCCTGGAAAACAGGTACGCCAATAGCGTAAAAGAACTTCTGCAGCTCCATATCCAGCAGTGCGGCTCCACCAATGAAATATTCCAGTTCACCCCCGAAGAAATCCCGTATCTTTGAAAACACCAGTTTATCAAAAAACTTTACCAGTGGGCTGAGTATTTTAGCGGCTCCTGTTCCTTTGTTCCATCCTTCTTTATTATATGCATAGGCTATTTTAAGACCTGTGTCGAACATGAGAGAAGTAAATTTACCTTTCTCCTTAACACCTTTTTCAATATTCTTTTTAAAGTTTTTGGATACAGCCGGGGCACTCAGCAAAATGTTAGGTTTTATTTCACGCATATTAACCGGGAAATTCCTTAATGTCTCCATTGGTGTTTTTCCCTGTTTTACAGAAGCAAGACTGGCTCCCTTACCCATAAAGGCAAATATCGAAGCAGTGTGTGCAAAAGAATGGTCCCAGGGAATAAACAGCAGTGTTTTCCAGAAGGGGGGAATATCTATCAGGCTGTATGCCTGGTAACAATTTGTAATATAGTTACCGTGAGTGAGGACTATCCCTTTAGGATCGGCAGTAGTACCTGATGTATAGCAAATATTCGCAAAATGATCAGGGGTGATACTCCTGTAAATCTTTTCAAATTTCTCAGCATTGCCAGGTTCAGCAAGCCATTCCTTACCCATCTTCCTGATCTGGTTGAACTGGATTTCATTCTCGCCATATTCTTCCTTTTTCTCAAAACATATAATCTTTTCAATTGTACTGCATTCGTCAATCACTTCCATAAGTTTTGGTGTTTGCATCGCCGATACCATTATGAACCGTGATTCCGAATGATTTAACCTGAATTTCACTTCCTCAGAATTGAGTTTGGTTGAAAGGGGAACGTTAATAGCACCTGTGTATAGGATGCCCAGTTCGCCTATTACCCAGTTGTTACAACCCTCCGACAACAGGCTTACCCTGTCGCCTTCTTTTAATCCGAGTTGCAGAAGACCGGCAGCAAGCTCGTGAACCTGTTTATGGACTTCGGAATAAGTTGAGCCTTCGTAACGGTCCTCAGGTTTTTCCCACAGGTAAACATTATTTCCGAATTTGTTTACATTTTCATCAAAGAATTGAACTATTGATTTCATTATTATTAGGATTAAGGTAATTCAACCGAAGATACGAATTTTTCATTCATATGATATTTTACTAATAATTCAGACTTTTATTGTGATTCTAATTATTTGTATATTTGTTTGCAAGAAAATTAATGAATATGAACTCAAGTTTGAAAACTATATTAACGGTATTCCTTGCTCTGATTATGCTAAGCAGTTCATGTAAGTTCATCAAGGAAAAAGGATGGTTCGGAAAGTCAAAAGCTGAGGCCGAGTCTGTCTCAATGGCCATGCAGGATAGTATCAGGGTAGCTGATTCAATACGGGCCGAAATAGAAAAAATGAAAGCCCTTGAACAGGTCCGCCTCGATTCTGTCCGGGCTACCGGACAGGCACAGCGTGAGAGGGAGGTAAGGTTTAAATATCATATTATAGTAGGAAGTTTTCTCACCCCTGAATATGCTGACGATTATCTGAAGTACTATAAATCAATGGGTTATGATGCTCAAATTATTGATGACTCCAGGAATCGTTTCCACCTTGTTTCTGCTGAGGTATATGATAATCTTAACCGCGCAATCAGGAGGTTGTACCAGTACCAGGATACAGTTGAATTTGAATCCTGGCTTTATATTGATGAGTAATGGATATGTGGGATAGTATGATGATGGAATGATGGAATGATGGAATGATGGAACCACTCATTACTCATCTCTAATTATTGCTTCGGATCTGTCAGGTCCAACAGAAACAATATTCACCGGTATACCTGTTTCTTTTTCAATGAAATCAATATACTCCCTTAGGGCTGCCGGGAGCTTATTATATTTACGTATTCCAGTGATATCTTCCTTCCATCCATTCATTTCGAGATATACAGGTTCTACTTCAGCACCAATATCATAAGGCAGTTCTTCGACAAATGAGTTATTTATTTTATAGCTGGTACATACCTTAATCTTATCAAAGCCTGTTAATACATCAGCTTTGGTCATAAAAAGGGAAGTTACGCCATTAATCATGCATGAATATTTTAAGGCTGGCAGGTCGAGCCAGCCACAACGGCGGGGTCTGCCTGTAGTGGAGCCGTATTCATGACCACTGTCACGAAGTTTTATCCCTGTATTATTGCTTAATTCCGTGGGGAAAGGACCTTCTCCAACACGGGTACAATATGCTTTGAATATACCGAAAACATTACCTATTTTCCTTGGAGAAATACCCATACCGGAGCATGCACCTGCACTGATGGTATTCGATGATGTAACAAAAGGGTAGGATCCGAAATCAATATCCAGCATAGTCCCCTGTGCACCTTCAGCAAGTATTCTTTTGCCTTCATCAAGGCTCCTGTTTATGAAATATTCAGTATTGATGATCCGGAATTTTTTCATCAGTTCTATCCCTTCAAACCACTCCTTTTCGGATTCTTCAAGGTCTGTTTCTATTTTATGGTTCTGAAGTATGTTCAGGTGTCTCTGCCTGTGTATATAATACGTCTCTCGAAAATTATCGCTTAACAATGCTCCAACCCGGAGGCCCTGTCTTGATGTTTTATCTGTATAAGCCGGGCCGATGCCTTTGAGGGTGGATCCTATTTTCATGTCTCCCTTGGATTCTTCGTAGGCAGCATCCAGGAGGCGGTGTGTGGGAAGGATAAGGTGTGCTTTACTTGATATTATGATTCTATTGACCAGTTCAGTGACAGGTTTTTGCAGCGAACGTATCTCGCCGAGAAAGACCGATGGGTCAATTACAAGCCCATTGCCTATGATGTTGAGCTTGTCCTCCCTGAAAATCCCTGATGGTATCGTATGTAAAATATACTTTTCATTCTCAAATTCAAGAGTATGACCTGCGTTCGGTCCACCCTGAAATCGTGTTATAATATCATATTCAGGAGTCAGGGCATCAACTATTTTGCCTTTTCCTTCATCTCCCCATTGCAGTCCTAAAAGAATATCAATTTCTCCCATACCCGGATCATAATAATTATATAAAACACCGAAAAATACTAATTATTTTCCTTTTTGGCGATTAGCATAAAATCTTGTTAATAAAATAGTACTATTTCTCAGCCACCAGGTTGTATTTATTCTCAGAGCAATACTCATGGGCCTGGTGCATAAATGCCTGCAGGTGTGTTTCAATGCTTGCATCTTCCTGCCCGTCATAAGCCAAGTTGAGCCATGGGATATTATTATGATCTTTCTTGAAATCGCCCGACACGGATGATACAATTGTACCTGGCATGCAGGTAAATGGCAATATATACACCACTCCTGAAATATTGAGGCCTGTTAATGCTGAGGCTGAACCAAGGGCAACAACAGGCTCCCCGTCATAGTCTTTATGTACATAAGGAGCTGAACCCCTTATAAGATCATCAACATTGAAGTAATCCTTTAGCTTTACATAATTGTGTGCTGCTTTTTTCATCCTGTTGCCGGTATAATGTTGGTAGGCTTCCTGTATTTTTGATTTCACTATACCCATGTAATCACCTTTCCATTTACTGTCGCGGGTATACCTGTAGGTGGAATAATGCAGCCATTCACAGAAACGAGGGACCATGGTTTCTGCGCCAAGGGCTTCCAGCCTGTCAACCAGGAAGCCACTGCAGTAAGGGTTGTCCCTCATAAAGATCTCCCCGACAATAGCTATTACTGGCTTTCTCTCACTGATATTAACAGGTATCATGCTGAATGCTTTACCTGCCTCTTCAAGGAAACGGGGTATACCCCGGGCTCCTTTTTCAACAATACTTATTAATTTGTTCAGGCATTCATTATATACCTTATCGGTATCACCCCCGTTAATCTCATATGGCTTTGTTTCCTGTTTGTATTTCCTGAGCACATCAAACCCGTTTGATCCCAGCCATGCATTCATCCTGAATTTCTGTGCATGCTCTTCCGTCAGCTCAGCATATGCATTATCATTGCTCGGGGTAACAATGGATGCATCATGGAAGTCCAGTTTATCAAAGATCTGCCTCTGCAGTTTATTATAATCACCAAAACGGCAGGGTCCGTTATGATCAGGCATAAAGAATGATACTTTTGAAGCGTCGCAGCCCGGCTCCATCAGTTTTTTCAGAAAGCTGCCCGTAGTGCATATCATCGGGAAACATTCCTGTCCGGTGGTATGCTTCTGCGCTATCTCCAGGTCTTTTTCATCCTGCATGGGCAGTACTTCAGAGTCAATGCCGCAGCTTCTTGTTGCAGCTGAAAGAATATGAACCGCATCATTAGCATAAGGATAGTAAAGTGTGCGACCTTTAAGCAGGTTGTTCGGGGCCGACTTTTTCACCGTACCGCTGACAGCATATTCCTTATTTTTATCGTAACCCTTAAGGCTGTCAAGGAAAGCTTCACATCTTGTTATCATCCCTGCATCTGCACTATGCTCATCTACTTCCAGGTGTAAGTATGGTTTGCCTTTCATCTCATGTCTGACGTAATGGGTGATAAATGAGTCAGGGCCACACCTGAAATTTCCCAGGTATGTCGCGTAAAGATCATCAGATTTTCTTATCAGGCGTGAAGCTGCTATAATCTTCTGACCATTTGGCCAGTACATCATGGGATAGTCATCGAAAACATTTTCCTGCTGCAGTGGAAGAAAATCAACAGGAACAGGCAGTGTATTGAGATTAATCAGTTTCTCAATAAGGCTCAGATTCAGATATGGATCACCTGTATTATATGGTCGCCCCAGTATCACCACTTTCCTGATGCCCTCTCCAAAGTCCTTATCGAGAATTTCTTTCCCCCTTTCGCGGAGAGAGTGTTCAAATTCATCCTGCGCACTGTCAGCTTCCAGAATAGCCTTCCATGTGAGCGAGGGCTTAATGCCAAAATTATCTTTCATAAATTTACCCAGCTCCTTTTTAAGTGCTGTACTGAAATACCTGAAATGTAAAGAGGGCATAAGCAGTTTCTCCCTTATTGCTTTATCCTTGAAAGCACTCTTTATCATGAATGGTGCTGCCTGGACCCATGGGCAATTGCAATTGTTTGTAGGATTATTCTCACTGGCTTTCGTATTGACAACAAAGGGGATGAAAATATTGTCAACCCCCTTATCAAGAAGGTTTTTAACATGACCGTGCATCAGTTCCATAGGCAGGCATGTTTCAGACACCATCAGTTCAATTGATTCCTTTACCAGCTGACTGTTGGAAGGATCTGATACTATAACATTAAAACCAAGCTGTTCGAAAAACTTTCTCCAGAAAGGAAACTGCTGGTAAAATATCATAAGTGCACGGGGAATCCCAATACTGGGCTTATTGATATCAATATTTTCTTTATAATCTCCGATCAGCCTCTCATTTCTTTCTTTGAACAGGTCGGGTATATTATTTTCTTTCTTTTTCCTTTCTTCTTTTTCATATTTCTCACATCGTCCACCGTAAAAAAGAGCTTTCTTTTCCCCGTCGATCTTTATTGATTGAATCTCACAATTATTTGAACAGGCATGGCAGGTAAACCGGCTAACCTTATAGGATTTGTTACTTATCTCAAAACCCTTGAAACTGCTGTCTTCACCGACTTCCATCTTTTCTCTTGCCAGGATAGCGGCTCCTATGGCACCGGTGACATCAAAATGGGGTGGTATGGTTATTTTTTTGCCTGTTACCTTTTCAAAGGCTGCAACTACTGATTTATTATTTGTTACCCCACCCTGGAAGAAAATATTATCACCTATCAGTTTCTCTCCAACCACTTTCTGAAGATAATTCTGTACTATGGAATAGGCCAGGCCACCCAGCAGGTCATTCATACAAGCACCTTTTTGCTGGTGTGAATTCAGGTCTGATTCCATAAAAACAGTACAGCGGTCACCCAGTTTCACCGGTTGTTCTGATTCAAGCGCCCGTTTGCCAAATTCATCTTTAATTTTTATATCGAGTTTTTCAGCCTGTTCTTCAAGGAAAGAACCGGTGCCTGCTGCACATACTTTATTCATTTCAAAATCAACAACCACTCCGTTCTTTATGCTGATATACTTGGAATCCTGTCCACCTATTTCAAATATTGTATCAACGGTTTTATCATATGCAATAGCAGCCCTTGCCTGGGCCGTTATTTCATTTTGTATGGTATCCGCCCCTATAAAATCACCTGTAAGGTATCGTCCAGATCCTGTTGTTCCGGCAGCTTTCACCCTCACTCTGTTGCCCACCTCGTCAAATATTTCACTTAGGCCGAGTCTGATGGCATCAAGGGGCTTACTTGCCGTTGGAAGGTATCTTCTTGCTATCACATTATTGTCCCTGTCGATAAGAACTACATTGGTGCTCAGTGAACCAACATCCAATCCCAGGTAAACATCCAGCAGGCCGTTTGCGGGCGGCAGCTTGAAGACTTCCTTATTGTATACGGCCTCTGATTCTGTTAAAGGAGGAAGGCGGTAAGTTTTTTCACTTCCTGATTCCAGATATCTCTCCAGTTCGCGGGTTCCGCTATAAGGATTGCCGTTCTGATTATGTCTTATATTATAATAAACTGCTCCTATAGCGCCCATCGAGGCATGGTGCTCAGGAATTATAAGCTCATCGGGTTGTAGATTAAACACCTCAGCTATAGCCCTGCGCATGCCGGCGTTTGCAGCCACTCCACCCTGGAAAATAAAAGGTTTTTCCAGTTTTTTCCCCCGGCCAAGTGTTGATTTATAGTTTCTGGCTACCGCAAAGCACAAACCTGCAACTATATCATGCAGGGGAGTAGCTATTTGCTGAAGGTGTATCATATCACTTTTAGCAAAAACACTGCACCTGCCCGCTATTCTCGGGGGATGCACAGATTTTTCAGCCAGTGCCCCGAATTCGTTCTCTATGCTAATGCCAATACGCTTTGCCTGCTGGTCAAGGAAAGAACCAGTTCCTGCTGCACAGAGGCTGTTGAGTGCAAAATCTGATAAACTGGAAGAATCAGTCTCACCATCATGATCAAGTAGCAGGAGCTTTGAATCTTCTCCTCCTATTTCAATGACAGTGCGGACATCTTTGTATAAGCCGGAAACTGCTTCTGATTGTGCAATAACTTCATTTACAAATACACCCCCAAGCAGTTCTGCTGCCTGGTTCCCGCCACTGCCCGTGAATGAGACAGTGGAGAAATTTGTAAGACCAGATTTCTTCTCAATATCCCTTAAAACAGTAAGGACTACATTATAAGGTTTACCATGGCAGTATGAATAATCTTCATATACAATTTCCCCGTTATTATTAATAAGTACAGTGTTTACTGATATTGATCCTATATCAATACCCAGGTGAATCTCATCTGCCAATAATTTATTCATATAAATGGATCAATTTTAATTAATAAACCAAATCAAAGTAGATATTCCCCATGGAATAATTGCATCATTATGATCAATATCATAAATTTCATTGAAACTGAGATCATTTTCAAGAGTACCCGCAGCAATCAAGTTATCATACAGGTCTAAAGATTGTTGTATTGGCACACTATGATCGCCATTGCTATGTGTTATCATTAATGGAGTACTTAATTTCCAGGGCGTAACACTACTGGCAAGCAGCTCGTTCCTCACTGGTATAAAATCATCACTTGTATCAAAATCTGAAAGAAAATGATCTTTCAGCAGGTCAGATATATCAGTAGTTAAATATGAGTTCAGCTCACTGTTACATAATGATCCGTCAAACAGTCCGGGTACCATACTTGCGTATGGTTCTTTGAAGAAGAGACTAAGAGGATCATCAATAATCCCATTTTGGCGTCTTGATTCAATAAAATACGGTAGGTAAAATGGGTTTGGGTATGTTTCAAGGGTAAAAATGTAATGAGCAAAGTCAATAAGGTCATAAGCTCCTGCCCCACAGGAAGCCAATACCAGCGTGTAATCTTCAAGGGGGTACTGTTCAATATCCTTCAGGACAGAGAGCGTTGCCCATCCACCTTGTGAATATCCCATCAGGTATAATTCCTTATTTACCTTTAATCCTTCAAAATAATCTGTAAATTCTTCAATTGCCAGGATCATATCCCTGACAGCCTGGTTGCTTGATTCGGTATGGAAGTATGGGTGGAGGTATTCCTCTGACTCACCGAAACCTATATAATCAGGGAGAGCAATGATAAATCCATTACCAGAGTTTATTGTAAGAAGTGAATAAAGTACATTATTATGATTAACGCTGGGAGCATTTGAATGGCATGTGTTGGTCCCGTTTTGAAAGCTGATAATGGGGAATGATCCTTCAGTATCAGGTATGCTTACAAGACCTGATGCAATAATGTCCTCACCCAGGAATGTGGTTTTATAACTTATTGAGTATATACTTACATCATATGATATATTATCTGCCAGAGAGACTATACCAGGATAAGCTGTTTGTAACAATTGTAAGTTGGTGAGAATGTTAGAACTGGTGTATGCACGCAGTAGATTGTGATTTTGAAGGTAAACATGATTAAAATCCTCAGTACGTTCACAGCCATATATCAACGATAGAAGGTACAAAACCGATATGGGTAAGAATTTTTTCTGCATCTCTTGTTGAAGGTTAATCATATAATATCAGTCTTTTTTTTCCTTGCTAATACCGTAAATATATAAAGAATGATAAAGTGGACTGAAATTATTCAGTTCACAGGCTGTACTGACAATTTCATGTATTCTGGGATCACAGAACTCAATAACTTTTCCTGTTTCAGTATCAATGAGATGATCATGCTGAGCACAATTATATGATTTTTCAAACTGCGCTATATTTTTACCAAACTGATGCTTTATAACAAGGCTGCAGTCCAGCAGCAGGTCAATAGTGTTATAAAGTGTTGCTCTGCTTACCCTGTAATTCTTATTCTTCATGAAAATATACAGGGATTCAATATCAAAATGGCCCGACCTTGAGTAAATCTCATCAAGTATGGCAAACCGCTCAGGTGTTTTGCGGTGTCCTTTCTTCTCAAGGTATTCTGTGAATATCTTCTTCACGGTTTTTTTGGTTTCTTCACTAACCATATTTAAACCAGATTAAAATAACTAGTAAACTAAATTAAACGATTTTTTTCTTACTGCAAAAAGTATATTAACTATAGCCTGGCGGGAGAGTTTAATTAAAATCTTCAACCCTGCCTACCCTGTCTACACCATCAATATTTACAAGTTTCATTATCAGGTTATTGAGGTCTTTCGTATGATGAATATACACATCTATAGTACCTTCAAAGATACCCTCATGTACATTAATAGTGATATTTCTCATATTAACACTGAGTTCTCCTGAAATAATATTTGTGATATCATTCAATACTCCAAGCCTGTCAATACCTTCAAGATGTATTTGTGCAAGGAATGAAACCATTTTATGGATGGTCCACTTCACCGCAATCAGCTTGTTTCCTTCACTTGACATTAACCTGACTGCAACAGGGCATTTAGGTTTATGTATAATTACTTTATCATTTGGTGCAAGGTAGCCAATAACTTCATCTCCCGGGATAGGTTTGCAGCATTTGGCAATTTCATAATCAGGTTGTTGATTATCAACACTTTCTCTTATAAGATAAGGAACTTTTGTGTCTATAATATTTGACTTATTTTGTTTATCAGCGCTTTTTGTCTCTTTATGCAATCCCGACAGTCGCAGTTCCCAGTATTTAATAATCCGGCTGCTGGGATTTTTTTTCAGTATCTTCTTTATATTCTCAAGGGTTATGGTGCCATTTCCTATTTTTGAATAAAGATCTTCTCTGCTAATGCATTCATATCCTGAAAGGAGTTTTTTATACACTTCTGAATTATGTGTTATTTTCAGTTCTTTGAGCTTGGCTTCAAGCATTTTCAGCCCTTTGTCGTTGAGTTCTTTTATTTCAGTTCTCAAAGCGTGTTTTATTGCCGATTTTGCTTTGGCCACAGTTACATAATCCAGCCATTCCTTAACAGGTTTTGCTTTATCACTGGTGATTATCTCAACCTGGTCGCCACTCTGGAGGGTGGTATTTAATGTTTGCAGTTTATAATTAATTTTGGCACCGATAGCATTATTACCGATCTCTGTATGAATCTCATAGGCAAAATCAAGGGCTGAAGCACCTTTAGGAAGTGTAATGATATTTCCTTTAGGCGTAAATACCATGATCTCCGAAGAGAAAAGGTTCATTTTAAATTCATCAAGGAACTCAATTGGGTCGTTATTGGGATTTTCAAGCATTTCACGGATCTTTTTGATCCATTTATCCAGTTCACTTTCCTGTGAATTATCTCCCTTGTATTTCCAGTGGGCGGCATATCCTCGTTCGGCATATTCATCCATTCGGTTACTCCTGATCTGAACCTCCACCCACCTTCCATGGGGTCCCATTACGGTAAGATGAAGTGCTTCGTACCCGTTTGCTTTTGGCCTGCTTACCCAGTCACGAAGCCTGTCGGGTTTAGGCATATAAATATCAGTAATTATGGAGTAAATATTCCAACATGTTGTTTTTTCAGATACACCATTAAGCGGATCAAAAATTATCCTTACAGCCAGGATATCATATATTTCCTCAAAGGGTACATTCTTGGTCTGCATTTTTTTCCATATTGAATATATGGATTTTGGCCGTCCGGTGATATCAAATGTAAGGTTTTCAGCCTCCAGCCTGGCTATTACAGGAAGTGAGAACCTGTTGATCATAGCCTGGTTCTTTTTCTCACTATGCTTTAGTTTCCTGCTTATCTCATCAAATATCTTTGGATGACGGTATTTAAGGCTGAGGTCTTCAAGTTCGGTTTTTATGGCAAAAAGTCCCAGTCGATGGGCCAGGGGGGCGTATAAGTAAATTGTTTCCCCTGCAACCTTCATCTTTTTTCTTTCAGGGAGCGAATCCAGGGTACGCATATTATGAAGGCGGTCAGCCGTTTTAATGAGTATTACCCTGATATCATCGGAAAGGGTTAACAACATTTTCCTGAAATTCTCCGCCTGTTGCGAAGTATTCCTGTTATCATAGTTACCTGAAATTTTTGTTAACCCGTCAATTATAGAGGCAATCTTTGGGCCGAAATGTTTTTTAATATCATCAAGGGTGTAATCGGTATCCTCAACCACGTCGTGAAGAAGAGCTGCAGCAATAGATTTTGCACCCAGACCGAGTTCGGAATTAACAATTTTTGCTACCTCAATCGGGTGAATAATATATGGTTCGCCTGATCTCCTGCGCATGTTCAAATGTGCCTTGTTCGCAAGGTTAAATGCTTTGGTAATAAGTTCAACGCATTCCGGGGTGTTGCACCGGATAAGATTGCTCTTCAAGGCATCAAACTCTTGATTGATCAGCGCGAAATCTTCCTCCGTGAATATATTCTTGTTCCCCATATGTTCATTTCAATCGCCCACTGCAAATATAGCGATTATTAAGGTCATTATGAACCTATAATGAGGTATCTTGGTTAAAAATTATTGTTACAGTGCCGTTTTTTGTAATTGTTTTTCCTTCAGGTGTTTCTACCTCAATGAACCATATATAAACATCTTCCGGCAATTTCCTGCTTCCATGCCGGCCATTCCATCCCTCAAGATGATCATTGGTCTGAAACAGGGTAACACCTGAGCGGCTCTTAATTATCATTTTATATTTAACCGGTGTGAAGGACAGAACAGGTTTGAAAATCTCATTTACCAGGTTATTATCTGGAGTGAAAGCATTCGGGACGAATATTTTTACCGGCTGTTCAATACATTTTATATCTGATGTACTGCTTGCATCAGCAAAATACAAATTGTAACCCTCTTCCGCAACAACCCTGTAACATATCTTTTCCTGGCTGGTTTCATACAGGAAAGCCCTCAGCTCATCAGTATATGTTGTATCATTACCGTTTACTGTGGCTATCTCCTCAAAGAAACCACTGTTATTCCTGAATATCCTGTATAATAAAACTCCTCCTTGCCATTGGTAATAGCCGTTCCACTGCATCTCTATCAGGTCGTTGTCCATGGTAAGGCTTATATTAATTGTTGATGCAAAATTTGAATAAACAACTGGTTCGTCACAGCTGTTCAGCGCTGCAAGCCTGTAATAGTTTATACCATCCGGGGGGCTAATGTCAGTGTATTCAATTATGCCATCCGTATTGTAAGTCTCATGTATACTTTCAAAGCCTGATGATATGTCAGTACTTCTTTCAATCCTGTATCTGTTGTATTCTGTGGCAGGGTCGATTGTGAAGGAGAGCTGAACAGACCCATCATTATAGTAACTTGCATAGTCAGCATTTATCCAGGCTGGTGGAATCGGCAGCTCAGTATTTACGCAGAAAATATTTGAAAATGATGATGATCCGTCAGACAGGCTGGCTTCAACATAAAAGCAATACTCCGAATATGATTCAAAGGATTCGATTGCAAAAGTTGTATCATTGGTCATACCTGCCGTAGCATAGCCAGAACCATCCCGGGAAGAATATATTATATATTCACTTACTGTTGGATTAAGGGTGAGATAAGTGTTCCATGAAAGCTTTATTTTATGTCCACAGGTATCGAGTTGTCCCTGGATGAATATCGTATTCAGGAAATTTGACAGAGGACTGACATTATCAGATGAATCAATAGCCGCAATAACATAGCTTTCAGTATAATATGATGCATTCGAAGAAATATTGGTATATGAGATTGCATATGGCTGATAAATTGTATCTATAGCATAACCTTCTTCGTTAAGATACAGGTAAATTACGTATCCGGCAACATCAGGAGAGCCACCGGCTGTCCATTCTAAGAAGGTGTGGCCTGTAAATGGATTAACTGTCACAAGATCAAGTACGGGTGGTAAAGGCCTTTCTGTGTCCTGGGCTGACAAATAACCGGTACCTGACAATAAAAAAACTAGTGCTATTGCTTTTAAATAATTCGTCATTATACAGCCTTATATGCAAACTTAATTAAAAAACAGGCATTTCAGGTTGTTATTGTTTTTATATTTGCATATATGACAAAAAGGCGTTTAATCGACAGGTTCCTTAGCTGGCGAAAAAGGAATATCGGCGACAGAACCTTTGTTATAATACTGAGCGTAGTTATTGGCGTATCAGCTGGTATGGGGGCGGTCATCATAAAAAGCCTTGTACGCTATATTCAAAAACTTCTTATACTGGGTTTTAACCTTGAACATTATAATATTTTTTACCTCCTTTTACCGGTATTGGGAATACTGGCAACCCTGATATTCACTAGGTACCTGTTAAGACAGGAAGTAGGTCATGGTATACCTGGCGTCCTGTTTGCCATATCGCGGACTAATGGTAACATAAAAGGGCATAATATGTATTCTTCAATTATTTCCAGTGCCCTGACTGTAGGTTTTGGTGGATCGGTAGGATTGGAGGGCCCTGCTGTGGCAACAGGGGCAGCCATAGGCTCAAACGTGGGAAGGGCGCTGAGGTTAAGTTATAAACAGATAATGACATTGCTTGGCTGTGCTTCAGCAGCTGCAATGGCTGCTATATTTAAAGCACCTGTTGCTGCTATTGCATTCGCACTTGAAGTTATTATGCTCAATTTGTCTATGGCTTCAATAGTGCCATTATTAATCTCCAGTGTTTCAGCTGTGCTAACTTCATATATTTTTCTTGGCCAGAACTTCCTGTATGATTTTACCCTTAAACAAGGCTTCATAGTAAGTGATGTTCCGTATTTCATACTCCTGGGTATATTTACAGGCCTGGTATCAGTTTATTTCACCCGTATATATGTTTTTATTGCCGATAAATTCCAGCTGATAAAAAGATGGGGAAACAGACTGCTGGTCGGAGGTGTAATGCTTGGCGTTATGATCTTTATCCTTCCTGCATTGTATGGTGAAGGATATGAAGGTATCAACAGTGCCCTGGCAGGAGAATATAATTATCTTTTTGAAGAATCAATATATTTTAAATATAATGGTAGCCTGATAGCACTTGTGCTGGTTTTATTGCTGCTGATATTATCCAAGGTTGTTGCTACCTCGGTTACCTTCGGCAGCGGTGGTGTTGGAGGCATTTTCGCCCCTTCTCTGTTTACCGGTGCCCATGCAGGATTGCTTTTTGGTATCCTGCTGAATAATTTCGGCTTTGAGGTCGAGGTAAGTAATTTTGTGCTTGTAGCCATGGCCGGGATGATAGCAGGTGTTATACATGCACCCTTCACCGCCATTTTCCTTATCGCTGAAATAACAGGGGGCTATGAGTTGTTCATACCCCTGATGATAACATCCACTATATCTTATGCTACTTTAAAAATATTTGTAAAGAATTCTGTATATACTTACCAGCTTGCGCAGAGAGGTGAACTGATAACTCATGACAAGGATAAAGCTGCCCTTTCACTGATGGATGTCCCGAGTCTTATAGAGACTAATTTAAGTACTGTATCACCAAATGCCACTCTTGGTGACCTGGTAAAGATAATATCCCGCTCATCAAGGAACGTCTTTCCTGTTGTCGACAGTGAAAATACATTCCTGGGTGTCGTATGGGTTAATGATATAAGACATATTGTGTTTAAGCGCGAGTTATATGACAATATCTACGTACGGGAATTAATGTTTATGCCTTCGCCTACAGTGTCAATGCATGAGTCAATGGAAGATGTAGCTTACAAGTTCCAGACTTCATCCCATTATAATCTTCCTGTGCTCGACAATGGCAGGTATGTTGGATTTATCTCAAGAGCAAACGTGTTTTCAAAATACCGGTCGATGATACGTAATTTCATGGAGGAATAGAACCAAGCCATGAAATTAATGAAATTCTCAATATTGCTTAGTCGGTTCTTAAAGTGGAGGGTTAAAAATATTGACCAGGCCAGGTTCCTGTATATCCTGAGTTTTATTACCGGGATGTTCAGTGCCCTGGCTGCAGTATTATTAAAGAATGCAATCTACTATACCGAACATTTCCTGACAACATGGCTTAAGGCTGGCACTGCAGGTTACCTTTACCTGGCATATCCTCTTATAGGGATGTTTCTGACAGTAATATTTGTACGTTATATTGTAAGGGATGGTATTGGCCATGGAGTAAGCCGCATATTATATGCTATATCAAAAAATAATAGCAGGATAAAACCACATAACAACTGGTCATCGATTATTGCCGCAACATTTACCATTGGCTTCGGGGGATCAGTGGGGGCTGAGGCTCCCATAGTGCTGACAGGCGCTTCTATCGGTTCGAATATTGGCCGTCTCATGAAGATGAATTACAGGAATATCACACTCCTGGTGGGCTGCGGTGCGGCCGGTGCTGTAGCGGGAATATTTAAAGCACCAATTGCAGGACTCGTTTTCACCCTGGAAGTACTAATGGTTGACCTTACTATATCATCAATAGTACCATTATTGATATCATCAGTAACTGCAGCTACAGTAACATATTTCCTGATGGGCAGTGATGTGCTTTTTTCCTTTGCCCTGAGAGAATCATTTTCACTGGCTAATATACCATGGTATATTGTCCTGGGAATAGGAACAGCTTTTTTGTCTGTTTATTTTACCCGTTCGACAATGTACCTTGAAGGATTGTATGACAAAGTTAAAAATACATATGTGAGGCTTTTGACAGGTGGAATTGTCCTGGGTATATTTATCCTTCTCCTTCCTCCTCTGTATGGAGAAGGTTATAATACCATCAGTCATCTGCTCAACGGTGATACTTCTTCCCTTTTTGAAAACAGCATCTTCAGCGGGATAAGCAATAAGGTATGGTTCTTTCTTGCTTTTCTGCTGGCACTCACATTGTTTAAGGTTATAGCCAGCAGCTCAACAAATGGTGCCGGTGGAGTGGGAGGTATTTTTGCTCCCTCACTGTTCATTGGAGGCGTTGGCGGTTTCTTTATGGCAAGACTGATAAATACAGTTGGCAACACAGCATTACCTGAAAGCAGCTTTACTCTTGCGGGTATGGCCGGGGCTATGGCCGGCATCATGCATGCACCTCTGACTGCTATATTTCTTATAGCTGAAATAACAGGAGGATATGGTCTGCTGGTGCCACTCATCATAACTTCAACCATATCATATATAACCGTGATGAGATTTGAAAAACATTCAATCTATCATAAACGGTTAGCGCGCAGGGGTGAACTTATCACCCATCATAAAGATAAAGCTGTTCTTACCAGGATGGACTGGACAAAGGAAATTGAAACTGATCTTATAACCGTTAGCTCGGGAGACACTCTCGGAGAACTGGTTAAGGTAATATCTTCCTCGAAAAGGAATATATTTCCGGTAGTTGATGAGATAGGAATACTCGAAGGAGTGGTACTGCTTGATAATGTCAGGGATATCATGTTCGATCAGGAGCTTTATGATGATACCTTTGTCAGTGATCTGATGGTTATGCCTCCATCGTATATTGATAAGAGTGAGAAGGTTGACAGCGTGATGGAAACCTTCCAACAGACAGGAGCATGGAACCTGCCTGTGCTCGACGGGGGAAAATACGTTGGTTTTCTTTCCAAATCAAGGATCTTCTCAACCTACCGCGACCTGCTGATGGAAGTCTCGGAAGATTGAGAAAAACAGGCGTTGATAAGAGACCAGCAGCCTCATATTAGTGCCAAACTAAAAGCTCCTGGATAAGATTATTCTATTTCATAAGAAATCATGTTGAAATCATCAAAAAGACCGTAATCCATCATCTGATATTCATTACCCGGAATATCACTATCAATATTCCTCCAATTCCAGGGACTGGCTAGTCCGGGTGCCGGATTTTTAAAATGAGGCCCGAGCAAATTTTTTAAACTCCCGGTAACCCTTACTTCGATATCATTTGTACCTGTTTTTATAAAATCCGAAATATCAAGTTCATACGGTTCAAACGCAATAATACCTGCAGACTGTTCATTTACCAGAACTTCAGCAACAGTACCATACCAGTCAGGGATTGAAATTTTATATGATTTATTTATATCATTTATATGATATGTTTTCCTGTAACCAACTTCCCAGCTGTAAAAAGGAAGACCCTGATATTTCCATGAACCCAGTTCCAATCCTGGGTTTTTCATATTAATAACCCATCCTGTGTCCGCTGGTAAAACGGAAAAATCACCAATAACATAGATGGGTTCGATTTCAGCAAGAACACTCATGGGTTCTACCTGCAATTCAACTGTATTTTTACCTTCCTTAACCAGTGAATTTATATCATATACCGGGAATGACTTATCCAGAAACCATTCACCAGTGAGTGGATGAACAATTGAACCGTTAACTTGCACCATGAAAATTTCCGGGCGTTCCACGCAAATCATCATGCCGGTTCCTGAAACATCTCCTTCAACTTTAAAATTATACCTCACCCTGAAGCCACCTGTTTGAAATGTGTCACGATCAACAATCTGGCTTTTGTACTGAACAGAATGGTTCCATGGGTTTCCCTCAAAACCATACTCATTAAAGACAATATCAGCAGCTTCTGAAAAATACAGGTCCTCATATTCTTTTTCCCCGATAAATAGATCACAAAAATCAACCTTCACGGCATTTTTCCTTATCTGTACTATTTCCAGGTCACTGGCACCTTCAACAATTTGTTCATTTTTAGATTTGATATCATGTTTTTCTGTTTTGATTTTCTTGTTACCAATAAAAAGCAGCAGGCTTCCTGCGGCAGGCAGTTCGAAATCAAGGGTTAATTCCTTTCCTGGTGAGCTAAACGGATAATTCTTAAGTTCACCTGTAAATGCATCCATCTTAACAGCAGAGACACCATCTGTTTTCAGCGATCCCCTGGCAGCCTCTTCCAGGGACGAATTTACCAGGAATATAAGCTGTCCGTCTTTATATTTGCGCCGGTGGTGATACAAATTTCCACCTTCTGCCATTGAAAACTGTATTTCAGGATTCATAAAATGATCCCGGATAGTCTCATTTTCCAATTTATCCAGGAAGGTTACAAAAGAATTTTTCGTTTTGAAAAATTCAGACACCTTGCTGTCCAGTTCACCACTTATCCTGTCAGGAATCGAGAATGAAATGATTTTACCTCCCTGCTCTGCAAATTGAATCAATAAGTCAAACGTATGTTTTTCCAGGTTCTCAACCAGTGCAGGAATAACCACAACAGAATAGCTTCTCCTGCCGATCACAAATTTTCCGTCTTTTACCGTTCCCCGGTCCCCGATAATATTTTCAGACCCCAGGTCGTATTCCACCTGTGCTTTTTCCAGGAGGGTAATCATACTTTGAAATTCCCGTCCAATCCGCTCAAGGGCTTCGCTGTTTTCATTATAGGAATAATAGTTCCACAGTGTAGTTGTTGGTTCGAGGATAAGCAGGTCATTTATTTGTTCTCCCAGGGATAAAACTGCCGACAACCTGCCAAAATAATCATTTAAAGATTTATAATGAGGCCACCATGGAGAATGGTAGGTAAAGACCGGTGGATAGTCGTATTTTCGTGCTCCTATGAGGGTAATGTGCGAAAGGTGCTGATTCATAAAATTAACACCGAGTACAAAGGTCCAGTCACCCAGTCTTTTTAAATCCTCGTAAGTTACGTCCCAGCCTCCTCCTCCATAGGTTTCACAAAGAGTCCTTTGATAGCCAAGTTGATTTGCCGCACTGCGTAACTCTTTGACTGACCGGATGTTTCCAAATTGTGCTCTTGGCGAAGTTTCATTGAACTGGTTAAACAGCATGTCTATTCCGGGCATCTGGTGCCAGGCGTACATAGCCATGTTATCTCCACCCTGTGACAGGGTGGGCCAGCCGTGTTCCCAGTAATGACCCGTCCAGTTGAGATTGTTCTTTTCGCAGTATTCGTACCAGGGTTTTGACCACCGGTCGATAAACATCTGCAAAAGGGTTTCAGTGTAGTTGTGCCTGATTTTTTTCCAGTCGCCCACTTCTTCATATAGCGATGGTAAAACCTCTTTTAAATCGTATCCCCATCTTATCTGAAACACATCAAACAAATCAGGGGTCCAGCGGATGCCTCCGGGTGAGGGGATTTCAGGCTCATCAGTAAAAATACCGGGAACAATTTTTCCAAACTGTTCACCGGCCACCTTTTCATATCCCTGCATGGTGATCTCCTGGAATTTTTGGGTAACCCCGGGCAAAAGCAAATCAACATATGAATATCCTCCGTACCAGGGTGATTTCCCGTAATAAGTTTTGTTAAACACATAAAACTTACCCTCTTTCCCCTTAAAGTCATCGATTTTATCTGTAATGTCCTTCAGATTTCGATCGAACTCCTGGAGGCACAGGTAATAAGAGGACAAAGTGTCGGGAAGAACTTCATATTCAGTCATTTTAAGTCCCTGCCCCTGGTTGTAAGATTCCGGCATTTGTGCCGGTACATGTCCCCCGGCAAAACCGCTGGGATACGAATTTTCATCGTAAATCCATATGTTCAGCCCCAGTTCACGCCCCCTATCCACGCTGTATTTGAACAAATCAAACCATTCATCCGAGAGATATTCAGTAATTAACCCCGGCCGTGGATGGACAAAAGCCCCGCCAAATCCCTTATCCTTAAAATCGTTAAGCATCAAGTCAATTGAAGAACGATTCATTTTGTCATTCCAGACCCAGAGCGGTGCCGGACGGTACTCTTTGCCAGGATTTTCAAATATTTTATTCAATCCATGAAAATCGAGGTTTTCACCTGTCACTTCTTTATGTTGTGAACATGCAATAAAGAGGAGAAGAAACAAAATTAATCCCAGGCCTGATGTTATAATGAATTTTTTCATAGCAACATGTTTTTTATTCATAAGGATTTATTCTTTAGCAGATGTGAGGTTCAATTTAAGTATATAAATTGAATTTTTTGCAGCGGAACCTGATCTGTTTAGGAATAAAAAAGACCCACCGGTTTGATGGGTCTTTCTGGTGATTCAGCTGGGTCTTGAACCGGGCCGAGCGTAAATAAAATGTCCGGTGGACATTTTTAGCGAGGAGCCGGATTGCAGCGTGGTGGGTTCAAGACCCAGTTTCAATTCACTAGTCTGCATGTAATAAAAAAGACCCACCGGTTTGATGGGTCTTTCTGGTGATCCAGCTGGGACTAAAACCCGTTTTTGTATCTGGCTGTGAATGAATTATTTGTCTCTTTTGTCTCTTTTCCGGTAGCAAATAGGTATCAAAAACGTGAAATTTTAGGGTGTTTCTATTTTTCCGGGCGGGTTTTTTGGACTGAAATAATATATTTGTTTACGTCTGTAGAGATCACAAAACAGCCTCCCGGAAAATCATATACTTTAAAATAACGAGTTTTTAAATAATTCTCCTTTACACCTTTGTATGTACACTTAGAAGCCACTTCAGTTTCAAATGTATTGGCAAGATCCTTGTCAGAACATTCAAAACTTATTTTCTGACCAAATTCCCAAAAGCCTCCAGGGTCGTTTATGAACAATAGCTCAGCCCACATTATAGCAGTACTGTCATTTACATTATAGCCATTGGCCCATGTTTCACAAGTGCCGTTACAAATAATTTTTTTTATCAGGACAAAATCATTGTCCATAAGAAGTTCCTGTACAATGTTGTCTGCGTTGTCCGTTTGTATCGCTTTGATTAGTACATCGGAGAACTGCTGAGACGTGGCCTGAATGGTAAAAAATGGAAAAACGAGTAAAACGAATAAAGTTTTCATAATTTATTGATTATGACCTGGCTAAAGTGGACCAGGCTAACAGCTAAATAATTGATTATATTAAGATATAATTATAGTATCAAAATCGTCAGAGAATCCACATTCGCAATCACCTTGACCTAAATAAATAATTGCTCTACCAGCATTTTTCAGATTCTCTATAAATCTTTTATAATTTTCCATTGATTTTACATTGTCCACTCTTTCAGGCAATACACCAATAAATATAGTATTACTCGGTGGAATATATCCAGGCGTTTTATGTCTATATTCAACTTCACAGACAAAATAGATATTATCATCAACTTCTAATTTATATCCTAAAGGAGGAAATTCTGAAAGTTCTAATCTGGCAATTTCTTTTTTTCCACCTCGTTGATCCCAAAAAATATATTCTGTTTCCATAATTAAGATATTTTTATCACATAAGGCTTATCTGTTTTCAATTTCTTTCCGAATATTAATAAAGTGCTGAGAGAATTAGAGGCTTCTACAGAATTGAAAAGCATTGACTTCTTTAATTAGCTTTTGTGTAATTTTTTCTAATTTCCTCATTTATGCTCTTTATATATTCATCATTTTGTGTGAATATTCCATCCCTAAGGCGTCTAAAATCATTTACCCTCTGAATCAGAGTCTTATCTTTATATTTATTTTCAAAGTCAACAAAGTATTCTTGTAGTATTACATTAATGTCATACATACTGTCAGTTAGTTGATCGAAAAGCAAAAACACCTCAATTTTAAAATATATTCCAAGCTCACTTCTTATTGACCTAAGTCTGTTTAAAGGCGGAAAAATAATAGAATCAATTTCATCGGGTTCTAACTTCCCTTGAAAAATCTGAAATATTTTTAAATTATACCACATACTTTTTGCATCCTCATAGTGCAGGAAGAAATTTCTTATTGCATCCAACTTGCACTTCTGATAAATAGAGTGATTAATCTCATGCCTTTTAGAACGGTCATCTAATAAACGTCTTAAAATATATCCTATTCCTAAGAGTAGTAATAATACTTGACTCCAATAGGTTGTTAGTAATTCTGATAACTTCATAATATAGTTGTTTGGTTAGTTTAACCAAATTTACAAATTATCGGATACTTGAATTATGGGATTTTCTCATAATTGTAACCTTCTAACAATCAAAAGCCTTACCTTGCCAGTCTTAAGTCAGAATGTTTGACCTTAAACTCTTCTTAACGAGCTTTAAGAAATTCTCTAACGCTTCTATGATCTTGCTTTTTTCTTCATCCGTAAAGGTTGACCGTTCTGCTTTTTGTTCCAGCCGGCGACGTAGCATATCAGTATCACTGCTATCATTCCAAATTTCTGAAGCAAGGCCGGTCTTATTTAATACCGGTTCTTGTACCCATGAGTTTTTCATTAGCAGTATTTTCTCCACTTTATCTCCAGAGAAGTACATGAATTTTTTACCCCTTGATATACCTGCTTCTCCAAATTCAACGGTTAATATTCCCGGATGTTTTGGCTCTTTGTATCCGATACAATAATTCCAGTCTTTATAATTCTCTTCTGTTTTCACTTCATCGGGTGTCATCCGGCTAATTTTTAAAGCTTGCTGTTTGTAAAATTTTATCTGCTCCATTCGTGTCTTTTTTGTATGGTTTTTTGGTTGTATTTCGTGTTAATTTTTCTTCTTTAAAAACGCCTATATATATTTACTTTACTTTACTTTACTTTACTTTGTATATTTTCCTTTAACGGAAAACGTGTTTCCTTTAACGGAAAACGTGTTTCTGTTAACGGAAGTCCTTTTTCCTTTAACGGAAGGCATATAGTTCTGTGAAAAAAGAACTACCAGTTCTATCAAAAAAGAACTTGCTGTTTTTGACACTGTTTTTACCTTCATTTTTGACCTGTTTTTTGCCTTTAGTTTTCTTGAATTAATATTCATGTTCCCGGACTATTTCAAAGTGATTTCTTAGAAATTCATAAGCAGCTTTTTGAGTCCAAAAAATAGCCCAAGCCGGCGTACTTTTTACGGGGTTTTTATTATACTTTCGTGTCTCATAGCTCTAATTTTTAGCGGCAAAAGGTTGCCCAAGTCCCCTTGATTCCACATAAGGTTTAATATGACTGTAAACCTTGAAGGTTTCACTATGTCCGATAGCTGTTAGAACGTGATGCTTAATTTTAGCAAGTTCATTTGATGTTATCATAATTGTAGTTTTTAAAGGTTATTATCATACTGCTAATATACGAATACGTATAATAAGAGACAAATATTTTTATAGTTATTTTTACTTTTATATTAGTTTGTTATAAAAATTCCAGAAGTTCATTGAGATGCTGGATTAAATGACATAACACCCAAATCAATGGCGCAAATATAAATTTGACTTGCATTATTTAAATTCATATATTTGATATACTGTTTGAGATTTTACGACATGATCATCTAATTATGATCAAGAACACTTAATGCAACTTTTTTGTTGTCTATTTAGAGTTCTTAGAAAAATTAATTTAGATAACCATTTTTTTTGCTTTCATTTAGTTACATAAGTAATGTATAGTTAAAGTTTGTCCATACAGTCTAAATTAACAGATATGAAATCAATATTTTTAAAACCTTTCTTTTTCATCATTATTTTTTCTCTAATCGTAACAACCTGTGATCTGTTTACAGATCAGGCTATTGCACCGGGGATTTCGATATATAAAACCAGAGATGATTATTTTACTTTGATAGATATTGGCATGAAAGGTGACCGAATTTTCAGAACTTCATCTTATTCACAGGATGTAAACAAATTTTATTTTAGAGATAATGATACAATATACAAATATAGAATTAGATTAGTCGATGGTTATATTCTTGACTTTGAGGCTGATGAAAGATATGATGTCTTTCTAAGCCTAAGCTTTAAAGAGTGCATGAATCTAGAGGTAGAATATAATCAACTATGTCTTCCTCCCGACACCTTAAGAAAGTATATTATTGATAAAGATCCTTATATAGAGTATTATAGAGATATGGCAGAACCAAGATTATTCAATTACGTTGTTGAAAAAGTTGATACATCCGAAATTAATCAGATTATCAGAGACGGAAAACTAGAAGAGTACTTTACCCGGTTAAAATAAATACTAATCTTATAAATGCAGCCTAGTGTAACTAAGCGTCCATATTATTGGGGTAGGCCCAAACCGGAATGGGTGGTCATTTTGCCCGTTTTTTCCAAGTTTGTACTAAAAATTCCATAAGTTCATTTAAATGCTGGATTAACTGAAATAATTACCTAACCAACAACAGGACAATTAATAACCACAGAGCAGCCCTTTTTGGGCTAAGTTCTTTATCACTCATAAAACCATGAGTTTAATAATAAGCTGTAAAACAGTTGCTTAATTATAGACAATTACCTAAATTGCATATTGCATTACGATGATAAAGAATGTGAAAGGTGTATATACACGCCCAATTCAGATGTATATAAACACCTTAAATTAATGATATAAGAAAAATAAAAACCACAGTGGTTCTTGCTGCTGTGTTGAACTAAACCGCCTTTGAGGCGGTAGCTTTCCTCCCAATAATTTATTATTTTATCTTTCCTGAGTAATAATTAAATCTTATGT
>Ga0315547_1000409_pt1 | contig 44257 bp, 44 predicted proteins | sample SalMarSW160240MG_2_FD_202542 | JGI IMG/M metagenome (GOLD analysis project Ga0315547, IMG submission 202542) | Salt marsh sediment microbial communities from the Plum Island Ecosystem LTER, Massachusetts, United States - Salt Marsh Sediment SW1601-240 ...
GATGAAGTCGCATTTTTTGGAGGAGGCGAAAGGACCATTGTATCCCAAAACTTCAAAGGAGGAAAAATATTTGCAGTCTTTGGAGGATCAAATTTTAATCTTGCGCGGGCAAAACTTGCCACGGGGAAAAATTATATTGAAGTATTTGCCCTGTTTGGTGGAATGAAGTTGGTTGTTCCTGAAGATTGGGATATCAAGATCAATACAATAGCTGTTTTTGGCGGCTTTTCTGATAAGCACAGAATACTTCCGAGAAATGATGATGCAAATCCTGCATCTGAGCTCATTATCAAAGGAATAGTGATTTTTGGTGGAGGTGAGATAAAGAGCTATTAATAAGCATTATTAATTTAAATTATTCAACCACCGTGCTTCACCCCATTCTGAAAAACAGGCAGTTCTTAATTGGGTATATCATTATCTGGTTTGTTGTATGTGCTTTACACGTTTTCATACTTGGTTATTTGTACGACTTTGGCATTGTTATTTCTGTTTCTGAAAGTTTTGTATTTAATCTTTTTTTTGCATTTTTTGGAATTGGTATCTGGTATCCCGTATATTTTACAGATATCGAAAAAAATAAACTGCTTAATTTTTTAACAAATCACTTAGCTGCTGCATCACTTGCTGTGGGTCTGTGGCTATGGATTTCCTTTTTAATCCTGTCGGCTGCCTTTCCGGATTCTTCAGAATACTTGCAGCACCTTAACGATTCTTTGCCTTTGCGGGGAGGCCTTGGTTTTTTATTCTATGTTTTAATAGCTTCCATCTATTATTTTTTGATCTATTACAACAATTTCAAAGAAAAACTGATCAGAGAGGCAGAGTTGAAAGCATTGATAAAAGAATCCGAACTTACTTCTTTAAAATTTCAGATAAATCCTCATTTTTTATTCAACAGTCTGAACAGCATCAGCTCTTTATCCATGATAAGTCCTGAAAAAGCCCAGGATATGGTTATTAATCTGTCGGACTTTCTAAGGTATTCCCTTTCTCATAAAGATGAATCCCTGACAACATTTGAAAAAGAACTAAATAATATCGACAGGTACCTTAAAATTGAAAAGATCAGGTTTGGTAAAAGATTAAATGTAACAAGAGATATTACTGATAATTGTAATAAATATTTATTGCCGGGACTCATACTGCAACCGCTCATGGAGAATGCTGTAAAATATGGAATTTACGAAAGTACGGATCAATCCGATATATTCATTAAATCCAAGTGTTCAGACAATTTGCTGGAAGTAATAATTAAAAATGATTACGATCCGGATTTTGTAACAAAAAAAGGAGAAGGTATAGGATTACGAAATGTTACCAGCAGAATGAAAATACAATATGGCAGAGATGATCTGGTAAAGATCTCTCAAAATGAGAATACATTTGCCATTACTTTGTTTTTTCCTCAAGATATGTAAACAGTTTAACTTTATGAAATAACAGGCTAGAAAAACTACATTCTTATGAAAACAATTAAGGCAATTATCATAGAAGATGAAGAACTTGGAAGAGAATTGATCAAGAATTATCTCAAAGACAACGATAAAATAGAAATCATTGCCGAATGTGAAAATGGATTTGAAGGAATTAAAGCCATCCAGGACCTAAACCCTGATCTGGTGTTTTTAGACATTCAAATGCCAAAATTAAATGGCTTTGAGATGCTTGAAATTCTGGATGAAAAGCCGGAAATTATTTTTACGACAGCCTTTAATCAATATGCCATAAAAGCCTTTGAACTAAATGCAGTAGATTATCTTCTGAAACCTTTTTCCAAAGAAAGACTGCTGGATTCTCTCAATAAGGCTCTGAACCGGATCAATAACAATATCCCTCCCGATAAAAATATTGATAAACTTGCTCATAATCCGCTGGATGAGATCATTGAACGTGTTGTTGTAAAATCAAACCATAAAATTCATGTTATCCCGGTTGATAAGATCCGTTACCTCGAAGCCCAGGATGATTATGTAATGATATACACTTCAGAGGGAAAACATCTTAAGCAGGCAACCATGAAGTATTTTGAACAACATCTCAATCCCAAAGATTTTATGCGTGTACATCGTTCATACATTATTAGGCTCGACCAGGTAGAACGTTTGGAACCATACGGGAAGGACAGCTATATAGCCAAACTTAAAGAAGGCCCTTCGGTAAAAATAAGCAAAAGCGGTTTTAAAAATCTGAAGGAAAAACTAAACTTTTGAGCCTTCTATATAACAGGTTTTAACTCTTTGTATTCAAACCTCGGATGTCCTGAAATACCATCAATGCTGAAACTTAAAAAGCGAAGTTTGTAATACTTATCATCTGAAGTTCTGATAATATACGTATAATTTGGCTTCACTGTATAGGTAGCCACCCCCGCCGATGTGTTCACGCTTACATCTTTCCATTGGTATCCGATAATATCACGTTCTGCTGATAAACGGTAACTATCCAGTGTCTCATAATCGATTTCGTTATACGATCTGATGGAATCAAGAATGGCCGTAGTAAACCCTGTATTAAGAAGCACTCCACGTACAAGATATGGAATTGTAATACCAAACTGGGTAGCAAGATCGTAATAAGGTCCAAACATCAAATCAAACTTTAGTTTATCAGGTTCAATATCTATCTGCGATTGTGTCTGAAAAGAATAATATACAAAATTGGCCGTGTCAGATTTGTGAACGGTAACGGTATCTTCGGCACTTTCATCTTTGTAGATAAATCTATAATATGAACTTTCCACTTCAATAAACCGGAGTCGTACCAGATCAGAGTAATTCCCCGATGAATACCGGCCAAGAAGATAAATTTCGTTGGTATAGATCCTGTTTTCTCCCTGAAAATTGACCCAGTTGCCAACTGCCGTGGAATCGGGGTAAGCAGATTGATTATCATAGGCCCATAAATCATTTTCCGGATAGGTCAATACCGCATCTATATCTGTTTGTTGTGAATTCCATAAAAACCAGTTTGCCCCTGAATTCACAAGAATATGCCAGCCTTCATCTCCACATTCAAATCCCAGATGCCATGAATCAGCTACATGAGAACATACTACTCTTCCTGTTTCAAAATCAAAATAACTCTGATAGATTTCAATATCTTCATAGATGGTTATTACTTCGCCAGGGTATGGCAAAACCCTTTCATCCTCCTCAAAACATGCTACAGGAAATATGAGCATGAACAACAATCCCAGGTATTTAAAAAATAATTTCATTTATATCATAACTTATCAAATGAATAAAGCAATCCGATAAAAAATGTGCGCCCGTATCCTATAGCAGTTGAATTGCTCCCGCTGTCATGGAAAAATAAACTGCCGGATGAATCAACCAGTGTAACATTGAGAAGATTTTTAATTCCCGCCGATATTGTAATACCCGGATTCCGGAAAGTTTTTGAAACCGTTAAGTCCATGATGTGATATCCTTGTATTGAACGCTGCGCCATTCCGCTTAGTTCACCTTCTTCATTAAAATTGCCTGTAAATTCAAGGTAGTTATCACAATATTTATAGAAGACCCCTATCTCATAGTTGTATTTCGGACTAAAATACTGCATGGAAGCAGCTATGTCTGTTGAGTAAATAAATTCCCGGTTCGCACCGAATTTGCTTCTGCCGGTTGTAATGAATCCCGATTGAACAGTTAATCTTGGAAACAGGTAGTATCTCAAAGTAAGTTCAAATCCTTGTGTAATAAAACTTTCACTTTCAAGGTTAAAATATTTGCCTCTGCCAACACCCGGTACTGAAGTATCCACAGCTAGCTGAATGGCATTCTGTATTGAATTGTAAAACAAGTCGAGCGAAAGATCAAAATTCTGTTTCCCCTTTGAATGCGAATATTCCCCGGATAGTTTGATGCTATATCCGGTTTCTGAGTTCAGATCTTCATTCCCTAAGATCTCATGATTGCTGTCAATAAACTCCAGGTACAATTGCTTTAAGGACGGAGGTCTGAATCCCCGCGAAAATGATCCCCGGAAAGTAAATCTGCGAGGCTGGTATTTTAAATTGATCGCATAAACCAAAGGGGCTTTGAATTTTGAATTGTAAATGAGACGTATACCCGGCTGAATATAGAATACATCCAGGGGTTTGTAAATAAAATTCATAAAACCTGCAATATCGGCAATGTTTTTGTTCCCCCGGATACGCTTTCCGGTTGCCGATTCATCGTTTATATCAACACCTGTTTGATATTCAAATTTATGTCCTGCAATATTAGAAACAAACAAACGTGCTGAAATCATATGAAACTTTATGGTATCTTGCGAATCGGGATTTTCAGAAAGAGTTTTTTCGAGGTTAACAAGATCATTATTATAGGTTAACTTTCGCTTCTTATAATAGGAATACCCTCCCTGAAAATTCAATATAAAATCATCATTGAACGTATTGACAATATTGAGACTGTTATTCCATCGTGTAGTAAAATGGTAAGCATCCAGGGCGCTTTCATATAGATTTTCAATGGTCAACTCCCCCGGATCACGCAATTCTTCATTCATATAATCTGTAATGTATCTGATTTGCAATGCATTGTATGTGTATGCATAAGATCCACCTGCAAGGTATTGCAATTTAGGTTTCCATATTTTGTATCGCGACGTATCCACAGGACCCCATCCGGCATGAAAATTCCTGGCCCCATGTAAAGAAAATGTACTTTTGCCTATTCTCTTTGAGGCTGCAATATCCAGGTTGTATTCTCCAACAGATTCATAATACGCATTTGCTTTCCCGGTCATGTTTTTTCCCGAATGATCAGCAGTCACAATATTGATAGCTCCTGCTAATGCATTGCTGCCATATACAACTGACATAGGTCCTTCAATTACCTCAACATGATCGACATTGCAAAGAGTTAACTGGCCCAGGTCAATTTTACCTGCAACTCTTCCGGTAACAGGAATGCCATCAATCAGAATTTTGATATATTCTCCCGATAATCCCTGGATGCTTAAAAAATCCCCAAAGATCCCTTCAGATCTATACTGAAAATTCAGTTCGTTACGCAACAAATCCCCCAGATTCGTGGCAGCTTTTAAATGGATCTGCTTGCTGTCAAGGACTTCTATTTTGTAAATGGATTTGTCTACCGGTTGTGCCCTGAACTGACCTGTTACAATCACCCGGTCAAGTTGATAAAATTCCGGTGAAAGTAAAATAACATGTTCCCCGGTTGTCCTTATTGTATCAATATAGGTTTTAAAACCTAAGCTTGAAACGGAAATAACTACGGGAAGTTTGCACTCCAGAATAGCCACTCCTTCATGATCTGATATTGTATTTTCCAAAGTTTTTTCCGATACGATCTTCACTGTGATATGCGCAAATTCAACCGGTTGATTCGTTACTTTATCTTTAAAACTGAGATATACCTTTTGCGCTTTCACACGTTCACATGCGAAAACCACGAATAGTATTAAGCAAACAAATGTAATTCTTGCCAATACCCGGTGCATATGAGAAATCCGCTTACTCAATTTTAATTTGTCTGAACGTTAGCGAACCTTCAGTCTCATCTGAATATTCTGTAAAATACATCTTGTAAACCCCAACTCCTGAAAGCTTTATGAAATAGGTCATATTCTCAACAACCGGATCCGGATTTGTGCCTGAAATATCTTTCCAATCCCACCCGATTATATCTGCCTGATTTGAGAATCCGCTTTCAGAATCAGAATAATGTGCATCTGCAGAAGATATACCTGTAACTTTTGCCCCTTGATGACTTTTATTCATCAGAACTCCCATTACCGGAATCTGAATACCTGACTCTGAGGAATTATCTTGTGTGGCAACGTACCTTGTAAACAATAGATCCCAGGTATCTTTATCCGGCTCTATTTCCAGAACTTCCTGGTTTATCAGCGAATAATGAATAAAATGTTTCGTGTCAGCATATGGAGCCGGCGAAAAAGTAGCATCAACCTGATTTGATCCGTCAATGTCTGCCCATCGCAATACATAAGTATCTGTATGTCCAACTCTCATTCTGATAAAAAGCTTCTTATAAGAACCATCGGAAAGTTTGATCACGTAAACATATAATCCTATAACATTATAGGTGTTGCCATGATCATAAAATGCCCATCCAAAATTAAAATTCCCATCTGCATCCAGATTAAAAGCTCCCTTCATCCAGTTTGAATCATCATTATACAAAGGCTCCCAACCTGCAATACCGGAAGTATCTGTGGATTCCCAAAGAGTAGTATCTCCAACTTTATACAATTCAACTCCTGCTCCTTCGTTGATCCTGATCGTAGCCGTACGAAGCGGTACTGAAAACTCAAGGTCCCATCCGAACCTGTCTGCTGAAGATATTACACCGTTAACAAAGCTGTAGTATACATCCAGTGCCTGATCAGTTCCCATGGAAATATCAATACTGCTTTCCCCCTCAGCTGCTTCTTTCTTACAAGCAGTAAAAGCCAACGATCCAATGAATAAAACATAGAATAATTTTTTCATTTTTTTTTATATTAATATGAATACAATAAAATAAAGGCATGAAATATCAATTCGCCTGAATATGGTATTTGATGAAATTAAACTGAGAAAGAAATACAATGGAAAGGGGGTGCCCGCAGAAGGTTTCCGGAAACACAAATATTCTGTATAATTCTGCCTGGCAGTATAAAAATCCTGGTAATGAAATGATCTGCTTTTTTATAATTGGTATAAGTGCTATAGCCGGTAGCATCACTATTTGGAATCTCATCTTTAAGTTTGTTAACATCCAAAATATAGTATTTCTGATCTGTATTTTCTGATCCTGCACCAGCAACGGAAATATTTTCAGCCCTGTTTCCTGTCAATAAAAAAGAAAACAGCTGACTTCTGTATCCAATCAATACACAAATCCATACTATTGAAATGTATATAGTACAAGGAATTAATGATCCAAATCCGCTAAAGAAAAACATATTCTTTAAATCTTTGAATAAGCAAAAATAACAATCTTTAGCTTAAGTGCCTGAAAGAAATCCTTTCTTTGCTATAACTTTATTGCCTGACATTTTTTGATTTTAAGATATTTAATAATTTCACTGGCAGAATTTAATAATAAGTCTTTCTGAATCATGAATGATTTACTTGCTGCCCGCTATCAGATGGCAATTTCTCTGGTATTTCATATTGTATATGCCAGCATCGGAATGACTTTGCCTTTCTTTATGTTTGTTGCACACCTGAAATGGATACGAACCGGTAAAGAAGTATATCTTCATCTTACCAAGGCATGGTCGAGAGGCATAGCAATTTTTTTTGCTATTGGAGCTGTTTCTGGTACAGTTCTCTCATTTGAACTCGGGTTATTATGGCCTGAATTTATGAGACATGCGGGGCCCATTATTGGAATGCCTTTTTCCTGGGAAGGAGCTGCCTTTTTTATTGAGGCTATAGCTCTTGGTTTGTTTCTTTATGGATGGAAGATGTTGAACAAATGGGTTCATCTGGCTTCAGGACTTCTTATTGGTATTTCCGGAGTAGCTTCGGGTTTTTTTGTGATTGCTGCGAATGGCTGGATGAACAGTCCGGAAGGTTTTGATTGGATTAATGGACGGGCAATAAATATTGATCCTGTAGATGCTATGTTTAATGCCGCGTGGATATCACAATCGACACATATGGTTTTTGCGGCATTTGCAGCTACAGGATTCGGAGTTGCCGGTTTACATGCCATCCTTCTTTTAAAGAACAGAACGTCGGAGTTTCATAAATCAGCTTTTAAAATTGCCCTCACATTTGGAGCTGTTGCATCACTTATTATGCCGATTAGCGGAGATTTTGCAGCAAAAAATGTTGCGAAACGTCAACCGGAAAAACTGGCAGCTATGGAATCCCTGTTTGAAACACAAGCTCATGCTCCCCTGTTAATAGGAGGTATTCCGGATGTTGAAGAACAAGAAGTCAGAATGGCTATTGAAATACCCGGTTTTCTGAGTTTTCTGGCATTTGGAAAAACAAATGCTGAAGTTAAAGGACTCGATCAATTCCCTCCGGATGAATGGCCTCCGGTTCTTCTTACTCATATTAGCTTTCAATTGATGGTATTATTTGGTCTTATTATGGCAGCAATATCTATTTTATTTATTGCATTTTCCTGGCGATGGAAGAACATTCTGATTGCACCATGGTGGCTTCGCTTATTAGGATTTTCAATGCCTTTAGGATTTCTGGCCATTGAAACCGGATGGATGGTCACTGAGTTGGGCAGGCAACCCTGGATTATTTACAGGATAATGCGTACCGAGGAAGCATTGACTCAAATGCCTGGTATTGTTTTTCCATTGATATTGATTTCACTTGTATATCTGATACTATCATTAGTGTCCATTTATTTAATGAGAAGACAAATACGATATGTGCGTGAAAAATCTAACTAATTCATAATTCTTTTAATTGAACAATCATGATCGAACTGGCTGTTGTATTTATAGGTCTTTCCCTGGTGCTTTATGTTTTACTTGGAGGAGCAGATTTTGGAGCCGGAATCATAGAAATATTTACCGGGAAAAAGTATACAAACATTATTTCAAAGGCAATAGCTCCGGTATGGGAAGCAAATCATATCTGGTTAATTGTCGTAATTGTTGTAATGTTCAATGCATTCCCCGAAGTTTATTCAACAGTGTCAATGTATCTGCATATACCAATTATGATGGTATTGCTCGGCATCATTTTCAGAGGCACTGCATTTACTTTCAGATATTATGATCCTTATAAGGATCGTTCTCATGCAATATATACTTTCCTGTTCAAATTGTTCAGCGTGTTAACTCCCTTCTTTCTGGGAGTTACTCTCGGTGCGATAATTTCAGGAAAGCTGACGATCGATCCTTCTCTTTCATTTTATGAGCTTTTTGTTGGTCCCTGGCTAAATTTGTTTTCCTTCTTTCTGGGTATTTTTATTGTATTATTGTTTGCTTTTCTTGCCTCTGTTTTCCTTGCCGGAGAGACAGACGAACAAAAATCAGAATTGACATTTATCCGGTATGCAAAAATACTACTCCTTGCCATTGTAATATCAGGAGCGGTTGTATTTTTTGCTGCAGAACTGGAGGGCATTCATCTCTTTCAGAAATACATGAATTCGTGGATCAGCATAGTATGTGTTATTTCAGCCACTGTTCTGATTCCATTGTTAATCCGGAGTTTAAATAAAAAAAAGAAGAATAGAACAAGATTAGTGGTCGGGGCACAAATTACTTCAATCATTATGGGATGGTTCGGAACTCAATACCCTGTTCTTGTGAAACTTAAAAACTCATCTCCACTAACAATATACAATACCGCCGCTCCTGATAAGACCCTGCAGATGATGACGCTGGCACTTGTGGTAGGACTAGCATTTGTAATTCCCTTGCTTTTGTACTTGTTTAAAGTGTTTAAGTTTTCTGATAACAATCAAATGGATTATTAATGTGAAGCAGAGTTATTTTTTTGTTTCCTCTGATGAAATAATCCGGTTCAAAACAGCATAAACTGTTAATCCGGCAATTGTTTTAATACCAAGCTTGGCTGTGATGTTTTTTCTGTGGGCAATTACTGTGTGTGAACTTATAAAAAGCTTCTCTCCAATTTCTTTATTGGTAAATCCCAGGGCTACCAATTTCAGAATCCCTTTTTCGCGTTCACTTAATTGACTGTTTGATGCCAAATCATTTCCTCCTGATTGAATATCATTGTAAACTTTAAATAATTTCGATAAAATCGCATTCTCAGTATTATCTGCAGTTATGATTTCATCAAAATACGGGAACACATTGTCGGGAATTTTTTCATCTGTTATCATAACAAGTTTACTTTCAGAAAACGAATTTTTTATTTTATCAAGACAATAAATGCAAGGATCGGGAATAAGCTTTTGATCCACAATAAGTATTTGAACATCTTTTTGTTTGTATTGAAAAATATCATTAAACTCTTCACAAAACAGGAAACCGACATCGTTACATACAGAAGTTATCAACTGTATCAATCCTCTTCTTACTATAGGATTTCGTATATACAATATGGTCGTTGCAACATTCATTGTTATTTGCCCAGAATTTGAGACTCGAGAAATTGAACCTTCGGTGCCAGTACTTTATCTTCTATACGGGCATGATCATTTAAATCACGCTCGAGACGAAACAATTCAAACAGAAGTGCATTGGAAATTGAGTTATCCTTTGCCGGGGACAAATATTTAATAATGATATTCTTTAAGTCGTAAAGCTTATCCTCAATATTGGTATGCGTATCAATAAAATACTTGATTGATTTTTCATGTACCATCTTTTTAATCTTCTCATCAATTCTTTTTTGTGAAATCGCATGATCAATTGTTAAAATATAGGGGAATATGTCATTTTCCTCATTTTGTATATGCGTGAATATTTCCTCTTTGTATTCCTGGAAAAATTTTTCTATTAACACAATTTGTTTCTTCTGTGATTCCTTATACAAAGACTTAAGTTGTTGAATAAGATCTTCAATCTGAGGGATTTTGGTATTTAAATAATAATTGTGTGATTTCTGAATATATTGAATGATAAGACGCAATGGAAATGATTGCAATTGCACCTCAGGAAAATAATTATGATCATGAAATGAATTAATAATTTCCAGAAAGAATTCGACATTTACTTTATGATCTGTGCATACTTCCAATATTGACTTTTCGCCAAAACCCAGTGTAATATTAAATCTTTCCAGTATGGGCAACAACAGGTAATTCGTATGAATTACCTTGGCCATTTTTGTATTCTTATTTAATAACATTTTTTTATAGGGATAAATAAGGAATAATCAGGTTTATATAACATCAGCCTTTGTTTTATGTTTTATTCAACAAAACAATCAGTATCAAAATTAAAACAAATGAATTTCAATTTATTAAAGGATTTCATTAACTTTAATAGAGAACCGATTCATGTTTATGGGTTTTCCGGCAAATATTAACCAGTTTTTATTATCAGGCACAACTTTAGTGACAATATGCAAAAAATTACATCAATCATCATAGAAACAATTTATAAGAAGTTTTTTCTTTTTGTTTTTCTCCCACCCCGGTCTGTTTTCTATATACTATTTCCAACCTTTGCTGATGCATCTCAAACAGAAGTTTTAATGCCTTCAATGATTAAGAATTACCTCTTCATTTTCGAATTGGTCTTGCTTATCTCTATTATTCTGTTCTATTTCCTTCGAACAAAAAGAATAAAAAAGCATCACGTGGAACTAAGATCTATGCTGGAAGAAAAGAATAAAAAAATTGATGAACAGGAAAAAGAAATACAACTTCATAAAGAAAAACTTTTAAAACAAGTCGATTTATCCCATGAACAAAACAAGTTAATTCAAAAACAGACCATTGAATTGGAAAAGCACCGGCATCATTTGGAAAAAATTGTTGCTTCAAGAACGAACGATTTGAAATTTGCCAAAGAAAAAGCCGAAGAATCTGACCAGCTCAAAACTTCTTTTCTGGAAAATATGTCGCATGAAATACGAACCCCGATGAATGCGATCATGGGATTTGCTGCATTGCTAAATGAGAACAAAATCCCGGAGTCAGATAAGATAAAATATTCTTCCAGAATTTACAAAAACTGTCAGGTATTATTGCATTTTATTGATAATATCCTTGATATGTCAAAGATACATGCAGGTCAGATGGAAATAATAAAAACCAATTTATCAGTTAATAATGCCCTGCAGGAACTCTATGAACATTATACCAGAGAAATAGAGGAACTTAAATCAAAAAACATTGAGATAATTCTTAGTATTAAACCGGAAGATAAGGAGTATATAATATATTCCGATCCATTCCGGTTCAATCAAATTATGCATTCATTGATAGGAAATGCACTGAAATACACCGAGAAGGGCAGTATTAAATTCGGTTTCATCCCCCATTACAATACAGAGTATGACAAAGAACCCGATATGTTACAGTTTTTTATTGAAGATACTGGTATTGGCATTCCTTCAGATAAATCGGAGTTTATTTTTGATCGTTTCAGTAAAATTGAAGACGACAATTCCAAACTATATCGCGGTGCAGGTTTAGGCCTCTATATAGCACAACAGCTAGTCAATTTAATGGGGGGTAAAATCTGGGTTCATAGTCATTTATCCAAAGGTTCAACATTTAATTTTACATTGCCCTATTTTGACATAGAGGATATAAAACCTGTGAAACAAAAAAAGGAGAAGCCAAAAAGAAGGATTCTTCCCTCTTACGACTGGCGAAATAAAACCATTCTCATCGTTGAAGATGAACAGAACAACTTCATTTATTTAAGCGAAATTATAAAACGCACCGGAGCAAAAATACTGGAAGCCAGCAATGGGAAACAAGCTTATGAATGTATTCAAAAACACTCTGAAATTAACCTGGTCTTGATGGATCTGATGATGCCTGAAATGGATGGGTATGAAGCCACAAGAAAAATAAAATTGCTTCGCCCGGGTTTGCCTGTGATCGCTCAAACAGCTTATACCATGGCAAAAGAAAAAAAGAAAAGTCTGGAAACCGGCTGCGATGGTTACATTTCAAAACCTTACGACCCTCCTGTGCTTCTCGATCTTATCAATAACTTCTTATAGATTATTTTTTATTATTCTCCTTTAAGATTTCTTTTGATATTCCAAGATTTTCCTCAGCAATTTTATCACCATAAGGTTCAATATGAATCACGACATCAAATACTTCCTGATCAAGTTTATCTTTTATGTTTTTCTCTACCTGGTGTGAAATTTTATGAGCATAATTTAAACTCATACTTCCTTCCAGTTCAATATCAATATTGATCATGAGTTTATGTCCGGCCCTTCTGATTCTCATCCGATGGGGATTTCTGACTTCCGGAGTTGATTCCACGATATGGAATACCTTCTCATAAATTGATCTTTCAATATTTCCATCCATCAATTCAAGATTGGTTTCGATGAAAATCTTTATAGCAACCCACATCACCCATAAGCCAACAAGTGAGGCTATAATCTTATCTAAAACAGGCATGTGTAAAAGATATGTACATATCAATCCAACCAGCACAGAACTGGAAATCACAACATCACCCTGCATGTTTTTTGCATTTGCGATAAGCATACTACTTTGTGTTTTCCTCCCTACATACATCTGATATCGGGCCAAAAGAATTTTTACAACTATTGAAACCACAACAGCAATTATTGCCAGATTTCCCGGTATTCCACCAAAGCTTCCTTCAAGAAGTCGTTTTACGGACGAAATGGTAAGTTGTGCACCTGCAAAGAAAATAATGAATGACAATGCAATTGTTGCATTTGCTTCAGCTTTACCATAACCATAAGGAAATTTAATGTTTGGAGGTCTTGTCAGCAAAGAGGCAATATACAAAGTGATCAGTGAAATGAGAACATCACCGCTTGAATCAATTCCGTCAGCCACAACCGAGAGACTTTCAGATAAATATCCTGCAGCAATTTTAAATATTGCCAAAAGACCATTCCCGATAATGCCTATCCAGGAAGCTATCTTTATTCCTCTTGTCCTGTCTGACATAATTTAATTTGTGTTGTTAAAAATACCTGAAATCCCGTTATTACAGAAAATTTTCATATGCAAATTATTAAAATCTTTCTGCCCTCGTCATTTTATATTTTGTAAAATCATTTTTTTCATCTAAACTTGTACAAAGAATGGTGCTTTTTTCTTGCTATTGAAAAAAGCTGAAAAGGGAATCAGGTGAGTCATTTACAGGACAATTCCTGAACAGTTCCCGCTGCTGTAATCTCCAATACTTACAGGCTATCCTGCCACTGTTGTTACCGGAAGCCAGGGATGTTGGGCAATCAAAAAAATCTTTACAAGATACGATTGACACTCCTTTGCCAAGACTTCGAAGCGTACAATGGGAAGGCGCCTGGAAGGGAGTAAGTCAGAAGACCTGCCGTTCAATGATCTCATTATGTAGCTTTCGGGAAAAAAGCCGAGTAATGATTGCCTGAAAAACAATCTGAAAACTCTTCTTAACCCAAAGTTACAAATGATTTATAAAACAATCATTTGTAATGAATTGTATACGAAAAATAATACTGGTCTTCATAGCAACATTATGGTATTTTGCAACTGCTTATACCGGTATTACTGATTCGATCCATAGCATACCTGAAATTCAGATAAAGGCAGATCGTCTTGAACAGTATCTCATTGGTTCGTCTGTACAGCAAATTGACTCACAGACCCTTCAAAATTATCAGTCACAATCTCTTGCCGAATTACTGGCTTGCCAGTCGCTGATATCTGTTAAAACTTACGGTCCGGGTGGTGTAGCAGGTATTTCACTGCGTGGAGGAGGTTCTCATCATGCTTCAGTGATCTGGAATGGGATCAACATTCAGAGTCCTATGCTTGGCGAACTTAATTTCTCTACTTTGCCTGTCAGCTTTATCGACAAGGCTTACATTCAATACGGAGGAAGCACAACACTGTTTGGATCAGGAACTGCTACCGGGGGAATTCATATGTTGGATGTCTTATACCTGGACGGCGGACTCCAGGCTGATATTTCTACCTATACGGGAATCAATCACCCGTATTCGGAAAGTAGCAGAATAGGGATCAGCAATAATGTTCATTCGGCTAAAATCAGTTATAGCAAAAAAAGATGGGCAAGTTCACTGAAATTCTTTATTCAGAATAACAAGAATGATTTTGAATATTGCAATATCGAAAAAACGAATGGCCCATATGAAAAACAGGAGCACGCCAGCTATAGCCAATTTGGTATTTCACAGTCCAATAAAATAATCCTGACAGGAAAGTCGATGATTGGAACCGATTTATGGTTGTTGCAACACCACAGTGAAGTCCCGTCACTTATGAGCAATTATGAACCAGGGATAAGCAATCAAAAAGACAGAAACATGATGTATTCCATGTATTACAAATACTTTGGAACCAGACTAAAAGTAAAAATTCAAACCGGAGGTTTTTACAATCAAATACTTTATGAAGACTCACTTTTAAATCCACCGGTAACAGATAACAAATCTTTTAGCATCGTAAATATCGGGGAATTTTCCTATGATCTTCTAACGAGTTTGAAACTTGGATTTATCTTAGAGTATAAAAATGAAAGAGGATTATCAGAATATTATGATGGGTGGAAAACAAGGAATATTATCAGTCCTGTATTTTCCATTCTCTACAAGAACCAACTATTAACAATAGTTGCCAATGTGCGCAAAGAAAATGTCGATGGCAATTTCATTCCTCTCGTGTATTCTTTTGGACTTGATCTGAAACTATTTTCAGAATTACACCTTAAAGGCAGTCTTTCAAAAAATTATACATTGCCAACTTTCAATAACTTATACTGGGAATATGATGGCTTTTCAGAGGGAAATCCTGATCTGCTGCCCGAAACGGGATGGTCATATGAAACAGGTATATATCACACCCTCAAGCGAAATAATTTCTTTTTCAATACCAGTGCAGTATTGTTTCAGAATAACATTTCAAACTGGATCCAATGGCTTGCGGATAGCGGCGATGTATGGAAACCTCAAAACATCATGGAAGGAGTAACCAAAGGCATTGAACTTGATGCCTGTGCCACAACAAAATTCAGCCAAATAAAAATAGCATTGAAAGGACGATATGGTTATACATTGGCCGAAGTTCTAAAATCAAGCGAAGAAAGTATACAACCAGGCAGGCAAATGTTCTATATACCAAAACATCAGGGATATGGCAGTATGATCATTACCTATAAAAATTTTCTTGTCGAATACACCCAGAACTTTGCAGGCAAACGAAACTTCGATCATGCAGGAGGTACACTTGATGCTTATACAATCGGTAATCTTATACAACAGTATACAATCCCGATACAAAAAAGAATAAAGATTGTGGCCTTTGCCAAGATCAACAACCTGTGGAATACTCAATATCAGATAAAACATTCATACGCTACTCCGTTACGTCAATATATTTTCGGTATTAAATTTTTGTTTAACCAATAATCCAAATCACTATGTCAAAAACAAATTTTTCAGCTTCCATTGTTTTGTTGCTTTTCTCTTTATTTAGTTTGCTTTCCTGCAATGAAGATCCGGAGGAATTTATACCGGATATTGAACCTGGTGATACAATCCCAAACGGAGCATTTGTTTCCTGCGAAGGAAGTTTTGGCTCAGGGAATGCATCGGTAAGTTTTTACAATTACCAGACAGATAGTACGTACAATACTGTTTTCCATAATGTGAATGATCGTTCTGTCGGAGATGTGCTGCAATCCATAACAGTACATGATACAAATGTTTACCTGGCTGTGAATAATTCCAGTAAGGTTGAAATAGTTAATGCGGCTGATTTTGCAGAAAAAGGAGTCATTACCGGTGTTTCAATGCCAAGATATCTGGTTGCCAAAGAAAGCACCGGATACATTAGTTGCTGGGGAGACAATTCAGTGAAAATCGTTGACTTAAATTCAAATGAAGTTGCAGGATCGATCACAACCGCATCCGGCCCTGATAAAATGATCATTCAAAACGACAAACTCTATATAGCCAACTCGGGAGGTTGGGGAGTTGATTCTTTGATCACTGTTGTTAACCTGAATACAAATCAGGTTATCAAGAATATAGAAGTAAAATATGCGCCGGTTGATCTTGTTGCAGATCCTCAGGGAGATATTTGGGTACTCTGTTTCGGGAAAATCATTTACGGCCCTGAAGACCCTTATCCCATACTTGAAGAAACAGCATCGAAACTGTATAAAATTGATACGGAAACCGATCTTGTAGTAACAGAACAAACACTTTTTGATACGGAACATCCAATGCATCTCGAAATGGACAATTCAGGGGTATTGTATTTTGGAGGTGGCTATACCTTTGCCGGAATTTATAGTCTTGAAGTAAATCCTGATCCTGAAATGCCGGTTAAAATTATTGACGGCTATGCTTATGGACTGAATATCAATCCGTATACCAATGAACTTTTTGTGACCTACGCCCCTTCCTATACCTCTGCAGGGATCCTGACCAGATATTCAACCGAAGGTTTGGAACTGGGATCGTATGAATGTGGTATAAGCCCGAATGGATGTGCATTTATTCATGGCGAGTAATGATTTCAATAACCAATCATTTCAGAAAGAGGTTGTTTGAAAAGTAAAAAACCTATTCTTTATATTATTTTATTTACTTTTTGGACAGCCTTTTTTATGATCTCAGCAAAAACTAAGTGTTGGTAACCTTCAATTCTGATGACTTTTGTTTTGCCGATGGTGTATAATTTTGAACAAAATATCTATGAAGGAGAAAATGTGTTTGAAACAGGAATGAATGTACTGGGCCAGGGGATCTATTTTATCATTCTGAAAAATGGCAGTAGATCCTTTGCAAAGGCCATGGGATTGAAGTTATAATATATTTCTTCAAGTTATATTTTATCCTTTAATAACAGCCAGGGGTGTCAATTCTACTTCTATTTCCACCAGGTCGGTTTGGTTTTTCATTACCTCATCGATGTCTTTGTATGCACCGGGAGCTTCGTCCAGGTCACGTTGATGCCTGATGGCATGAATAATGCCCAGCATATCCAGTTTTTCTTTTTCTTCCTTCAAATCGAGTGTTCGCTGGGCCTGCTTTCTTCCCATTACCCGTCCCGCACCATGCGAACTGCTTGTGAAGCTTTCTTTATTCCCTAATCCCCGAACAATATAACTCTTCGTGCCCTGCGATCCCGGAATGATCCCCTGTTCCCCTTTTTTAGCACTTGTTGCCCCCTTCCGGTGCACCAGTACATTTTTCCCGAAATGATTTTCCCTGGCTGCATAATTGTGTGCAATATTGATAAACTGCTGTTCAGAAAACCTCTGTCCGAAAGTATCGCTGAAAACCGATTGTATATTCCACATCATCAGCTTCCGGTTGGCAAAGGCAAATTCAACACAATATTGCATTTCAGTCATGTACTGTTTGGCTTCCGGCACTTCAAACGGCAGAAATGCGAGATCAACCGATCGGGGGACATCACTGTGCCATTGCTCATTAAGCTTTTTTGCTGTCTGGTTATAGTATGCCGCAACTTTATGTCCTATATTCCTGCTGCCGGAATGTACCATGATCCAGATGTGTCCGTCGGATCCCTTCTGAATTTCTATGAAATGATTTCCCCCTCCCAAAGTGCCAACCTGCTCCCGGGCATTTTCAAATTCCTGGTCGACAATACCATTGGCAAACAGATTGCCTGAGGAAGGCATCAGGGAAATATCCTGCTTTTGTTTGTGATGTTTAAATCCCAGCGGAACCAGCTTTCGTATTTCACTCATTATTTTCTTAAGCTGCTTTTCTTTTATGGCATCGAGAGATGTTTTTACAGCACACATTCCGCATCCGATATCCACACCTACGGCATTCGGGACAATTGTATTTTCGGCAGCCATTACACCGCCAATAGGCATTCCGTAGCCTTCATGCGCATCAGGCATTATAGCAACATGACGAAATGCAAAAGGCAAATTGGCAATGTTCCTGGCCTGCTGCATTGCCCCTTCCTCTATTTCATCCAGCCAAAGTTTTATAGGTACTCTTTCTGTGTTAATTACCTTTTTCATAGGATTTTACGATAGCCTGTTCTCCGGAATAATTCCCGACTTGACTGATATACAAAGTTACGTTTTGATTGATAATCCCTTGTATCAGATTCCAATAATTAATAAAATTACTTTCTGGAATAAATTGCTATCTTTTAAACGTAATTAATCATAACATGATGTACAGAATATGCCTGATCAAAATTCTTTTTTCTTCTCTGGTATGTGTTTATTTCACAACCAATTATGCACAGACCTTTACTGTTTCCGAAGGAAAACTGCTGGATGCAAACGGGAAGGAATTTATCATTCGCGGAGTAAATCACCCGCACATCTGGTTTTTTAAAGAATCGTTGCATGCACTGGACCGTCTTGCGGAACTGAATGTGAATTGCGTAAGAATAATCTGGGAATCGGACGGAAAAGCGGAAGATCTCAAAAAAGTGATTGACCGTTGTATCAAACTGGAGATGATACCCATGGTGGAACTGCACGATGGAACAGAGAATAAAACAACCCATAAATTACTGGAGCTGGTAAATTACTATATGCGCGATGATATCAAAAAGATCTTTCTCCATTACGAGAAATATCTTCTATTGAACATAGCAAATGAATGGGGAGATCATACCATGAAGGGAGATTACTGGAAAACCAGTTACATACAGGCCATTGATTCGTTGCGATCTGCCGGGTATAAAACAACCATCGTCATTGATGCCCCGGGTTGGGGACAGGATATTTATCCCATCTATGAGTACGCAGATGAACTGATTGGGCATGATCCGGAAAAAAATCTGCTTTTTTCCGTTCATATGTATTATTCATGGAATGATGCAAAAAAAATTGAAACCGAATTGCAAAAGGTTCATGATGAAAAAATTCCATTGATCATAGGAGAGTTCGGTTATAATTATAACAAGGGGGAAAACAACCTGAAATGTGCTGTAGACCATACTGCAATACTTCGCAAATGCCATGAGCTCGGCACAGGGTATATTCCCTGGTCATGGACCGGCAACAATGAAGCAAACGAGTGGCTTGATCTTGCTGAATATGAAGATTGGAAGACACTTACCTGGTGGGGAAAAGAGATCTTTGAAAGTGACAATGGCATAACCGGTACTGCAAAGAAAGCATCTGTTTTTCATTCCGAATAACAACAGAATTTTAAACGCAATGATTTCAGAAGACGTAAAAAAACCGGATAGAGTATACCCGGTTTTATTGATCAATGGTTTAATTTACTTAACGGTATAGAACTGCATTTTCTTAACATCCTGTGCAGGGTTTTCAGTCAAAGACTGTAATTCCGCAAGTTTTTCATTAAGTTCTTGCTGGTTACACATCCTGCTTTCTCCATGTTGATACGCATGGTATATTAATTTCACATCATCGAGTGAGCAGGTTTCGATCAGATCGTAAAAGGTTATCGTATTTTCATCATACTCAACAGCATTGAAATTTTCGATCATCGTATGATTAATGATTACTTCCTTGTCGGTTCCCTTCGTTTTGTTTTCCGGATTGTCCTTTGAATATACCATCATTGAAGACAATATAACCAATAGGATAAGAAACACTTTTTTCATTGCAGACACAAATTTAATTTCATTTTTCTTATGTATACTGTCTGTTCTGATATAGTGTTCACAATACTTGACTGGTCGATGAAATCCTGTAATGAAATACTATTTTTTGGTGATGAATATCACCGCTTATAAGTGATAATCGTCACCTTTTAAAAACAAAGGATTTGCAGCAAATCCAAAAACAGGATCTTCGTCAGTATTAAGGTTTGATCTTTATTTTCAGGAAATGGAAAAAGGATGCATTTCATTCCAAAGAATCCTATGTATCAGGCTACATATTTTTTCAAATAATCTACCGCTCCCTGGGGATCGGGAGAATAATGATCCGCTCCTATCCGGGTACAAAAATCAGTATTCACAGGAGCTCCGCCAACAAGCACTTTTGTGTTTTTATGAGAGGCTTTGATCTCGGTTACAATTTTTTCCATATTGAACATTGTGGTAGTCAATAAAGCAGATAATCCTACAACCGCGCCAGGATTTTCATTCACCGCCCGGAGAAATTTTTCAGCCGGTACATCCACTCCAAGATCAACAATGGTCCAACCCCCGCCTTCGATCATCATGGAAACAAGATTTTTCCCAATGTCATGCAAATCTCCCAAAACAGTACCGATAATAAAAGTACCTCTTGTTTTCACATCCCCCGACTGAAAAAAAGGTTTCAGATGCGACATTGCAGCACTCATAGCTTTGGCCGCTATCAGCATCTGAGGAACAAAAATTTTTTTCTCTGAAAATTTTTGGCCTACTTTTTCCATTGCAGGAATCAGCGCCTCGGAAAGAATAGCCTCTGGAGAAACACCCTCCTGAAGCGCCTGCGAGGTTAATTCATAGGCCCCAATTTGTCCTTTAAACTGAGGCGGAAAAGGAGAATTAATATCCACTTTCCCCAACTCTACACATTCTGAAATTTTTGTAATTATAGATTCCATAACTACCTGTGATTTCTTGCGTTCCCAAATATATTCCTGTGAAATCTGATATACTACAACTTTTTTAACCTATCCTGATGTTATTTTAACATATTTAATATATTTATACAAAATAAGATTATATGAGAGAGATCCTTGAGCAAATAGAGATGAAACCCGATGAATCATTTTTCATTGGTATTTTTCAGGATAATATTGAAAAAAGCATCTGGCATTATCACCAGGAATATGAACTGAGCTTTATTACTGAAGGAACAGGAAAAAGAATTGTAGGTGATTCCATGGAGGAATTTTACCCGGGTGATTTAATATTCATTGGTCCCCGCCTGCCCCATGTATGGATCTCGGAAAATCCTGAGATATATTTTTCGTCCGGAAGAACCCTTGAATCAGTCTACATGTTGTTTAACGAAACGATCGTACCTCCGCCATTGATATCACTTCCGGAATTTACACAGGTCAGAAAAGCCATGTTGCTATCGGAAAGAGGAATAAAAATTACGGGAGATACTTTAATGGAAGTCAGTGAGATCATGTTACAGCTTCCTTATCTCGATAAATTCACACGCCTTATAAACTTTTACAGGATCATGAAGATCATCGGTGACAGCAATTCACTGGAAATGCTTGCAAGTGAAGATTACATGAAAACCAGGTTTGAATCAAAGAACGAACGGATCATCAAAATTCATGAATACCTGATGAAAAACTACCGCGAAGACATTGATCTGAATTCCATTGCCGGTCTTGTAAATATGGCTCCCGGTTCAGTATGCCGGTTCTTTAAGACCCTTACGGGAACAACCATTTTTGAATATGTAAACAAGATCAAAACCGACTATGCATGCAAAATGCTAATGAATACCGATCTGCATATTACAGATATCAGTTACGATTGTGGTTTTAACAATCTCAGTCATTTCAACAAGCAATTCAAAAAGCATTGCGGAAAAACACCTACAGAATTCAGAAAGCAGTTTGAGAAATTATAAAATCAATTTTTGCTTGACTTCAATGGGTAAATTGAAGTAATTTAGAATATTCGTTAACAGGAAGTTTAATTTATTCACTCAATCACCAAAATTTATAATACCATGAAAAAATGCAGATTATGTAAACAAGACATTGAAGACGATGCCAAAAAATGCGATAAATGTGGTTCCTATCAAACTTACCTTGGCAGGTTTGTTCACATAGGGATACCCATTATTTCTGTTTTACTGGCACTGGTATCCTGGGGACAAACATACCTTGAGAATCAGGCAAAAAAGGATGCTATTGAAGGAGAGAAAGCTGCCCAAGAGATGACTACTGTTGCTACAGAGCAAAAAGAAAATGCTGTGATGGAAAAGGAAATTGCTCAACAGACAGCTGATCGATACAATGAAGCCCTTACCCAAATTGAAAGAGAAGTAAATTCGATGAAGCAAATGAATATCCGCTACCCGGAGAACCTGGAAAAACTGAATACCATCAGCAAAAAAATCGAACTATCGAGAGAGCAAGTAAGAAACCTGGAGGAGAGACCAATTCGCAGGCTTGAGGAGGAATAAAACGGGTTGTTGGGTTGTTGGGGTGGATTGCCCCGATATATGTTTTATACCAACGTATTGATCAAGTAAAGAACAACATAGCAATTGGCTATAGGATCTGGAAAGACGGATTCCTGCTTTCGCAGGAATGACGGTAATGGAAATACTTCCGGGAAGAATTTTGTCAGCAATTATTACTCCACGTGAGCTTGAGACTAACTTTTAGTGAAAGCGTAGTTGCAAACTACGCTTAGCGGGGGGATTTTTTGTCAAACTATTTATGGGGCTAATACACTTGTATATGTATATTCTATTTTTTATATTGCAGCGAATATGATATAATAAAATACAATGAAATTTTTTTATTTACAATTAATACTTATTTCAAGTATAATAATTCTTATAAATAGTTGTCAAAAGGATGATATTGATGAGGATATTAGTTTCAAAGAAGATACTGCTGGCGTTTTCATTGATCCTCGTGATAATAATTCATATAAGTGGATAAAAATCGGTGAACAAATTTGGATGACTGAAAACCTTCGTGCTACAAAATATGCCGATGGAACGTCTATACCAAAGGTTGAAGAAAAAACAGATTGGGCAAAATTAAAAATTACTGATAAAGCATATTGCTGGTATGATAATAAAAGTATTAATGCAAATACATATGGTGCTTTATATACTTGGCCGGCAGTAATGAATATTACATCAGGTGAGGATATTAGCTCAACAAAAGTCCAAGGAGTATGTCCAAATGGATGGCATGTGCCAAACAATGAAGAATGGCTAGAGCTTTTTGATTATCTTGTTGAAAATTTATATGGTTATTATGGCATAGACAGAGATATTGCAAAATCTCTTGCTGATACTTCTGGCTGGAAGTATTCTGATGAACCAGGAGATATTGGACATGATCAAACCTCTAACAATAGTTCAGGTTTTTCTGCTGTACCGGCTGGTAAACGAAGGGGTTACAGTGATTATAATCCTGAAGTATACGGTGAATTCTATGGCGACAGTTTATGGAGTCACTGGTGGAGTGCTACTGAAAGTGAAAATACTACGAATGCATGTCATTACTATTTAGGTTATTGTTTTGATTATGTGCTTTCTGAAGATTATACATATAAATCCACAGGACTATGTGTTAGGTGTGTGAAAGATTAAAAACGGTTTGCTCCCGTTGCTGGCGCGAAATTGTGAGGTTGTGTAAAAATGATTTTTCAGAAATTCCTGTTTCATATTAGATAAATAAAGGATTTGCTAAATCGCATTATGCAATCTCCTTTATCTTTTTCTGGAAGATTTGGCCCCAATTCACCGTAGTATTTAATAAGTCGCCCGGCGAAGATTATTCCCCCTGCTGGCGCGCGATTGTATCGCGTGCTTCTGAATAAAAGATCAGGAAAGACTATACTATTTAACGTTTCAGGTAGTTGATTGAATTGACACAAGAAACATGCAAGCTATCTCATCGTTGAAAAGTGATTGTATAAGTTATACCAAAAGGAATATCAGAAACACAGTTATGCCTGCAAAGGCAGGCATCTGCCTATACAACTACTAAAGACGAATGAAGAAACGTAATTATTATGTGTATATCGTAGCAAATAAGAACAATACGGTATTGTATACCGGTGTTACCAACGACTTAAGAAGAAGAATCCATGAACATAAAACCAAATTAAACAAAGGATTTACAGCGAAGTACAATGTTTATAAGCTGGTTTACTTTGAACAATACACCGATATCGGTGTAACTATCCTAAGAGAAAAACGCATAAAAAAATGGAAAAGAGAGTGGAAGGAAAGACTGATTCAGGAAAAGAATCCGGGATGGATTGACCTAGCATGTGATTTATATCAACATATTGATCAAGTAAAGAACAACATAGCAATTGGCTATAGGATCGGGAAAGACGGATTCCTGCTTTCGCAGGAATGACGGTAATGGAAATACTTCCGGGAAGAATTTTGTCAGCAATTATTACTCCACGTGAGCTTGAGACTAACTTTTAGTGAAAGCGTAGTTGCAAACTACGCTTAGCGGGGGGAAAACAGAGTTCGATTGACTTGCTCCCGCTAATTCAACCCTTATAACATATTAAAGATTGCAATCCAAGATCAGTGTGGGTGTGAGTGTGAGTGAAGAGAATCAGAGTGATCGCATCTCGCTCTCGCTCCAAACTCTCACTCTGATTATGTGGTCCCAGCTGGGCTTACCGATCGCTTTTTCTGGGCAATTTTTCATGCTTCAAAATTGCTGCGAAAAATGCATCGGCACAGGCTTCTCGCCCAGCTTGCCTTAACCATATTTTCATGCTTTTTGAAAAAGAAAAGCCCCATATTTCTATGGAGCTTTTATCTGTGGTCCCAGCTGGGCTCGAACCAGCGACCCCCTGATTATGAGCATCTCCAGAGAGGGGTGAAAAATAATACTCTAATCCCTATCTCATTGTAAATATGACTGTTATCCAAAAAGTGGAATAGGACATCTGATAATGAATTCCCTTTTCCCATATATTAGTTCAAACATTATTGAACACAAATATGGGGACGATCAGAGTAGTATTAAGGAAAGGAAGGAAACTTAAGGATGGTAGATATCCATTAGCTATCAGATTAACACACAATAAGAAACTCAAGTATATATTCACACCCTATTCTGCCTTGGAAAAGGAATGGAATGGAAAGTACCCTATCTTCCTAAATAGCCAACACCCTAATCAAAATGAACTTAACCAATATTTCATTCAACTTTATTCAAATGCAATTAACCATCAATTGTTGCTTGAAAAATCGGGCAGACCATTTACAGTTAAAGAATTGCATCAGAGTATTACAAGAAAGGAATCGACCAAAACCTTTTTTGGATTATCCAATGAGATTATAGATAAGCTTATTGAGGCAGGAAGGATAGGAACTGCAGAAGCCAATAAAACTGCAATTAATGCAGTGAAAAGGTTCTCAAATGGAAAAGACTTTCAATTTGAAGAAATAAACTTTCAATGGCTTAAAGATTTTGAAACCTATCATTATTCAAGAGGCAATACCTCTGTTAGTTTGGGAATATATTTGAGAGTTGTTAGGTTAGTATTCAACACAGCGATTAAGCAAAACATTGTATCCGAATCGCACTATCCTTTTGGTAGAAACAGATATACCATACCTACAGGTCCAGCTAGAAAAAGAGCCATTTCAAAAGAAGATATTATAAAAATTGAAAAGCTAGAATTACAAAAGGATTCATACCTATGGCATACTAAAAATTATTTCCTTTTCTCATTCTATACAATGGGAATGAATTGGATTGATATGGCTCATTTAAAGATGAAGAATATAGTTGATGGCCGTATTGAATATATTCGTCTTAAAACAAAAAGGAAAACTGCAAAAGCTTTCTCAGTAAAGATTAACAATAAGATTCAGGGAATTCTGTCACACTACACAAAAGGAAAGGGAAAGGAACAATATATATTCCCAATTATCAGACGAACTCAATCACCTACTAATATTCGAGAGGATATTAAGAACAGGTTAAAGAGATACAATCAGAATTTAGAACGCATTAGAAAACTATGCGGAATAGAGCAAAAATTGACATCCTATGTAAGTCGTCATTCTTGGGCTACAATAGCGAAAAAGTCAGGAGTAAATATAAGTCTGATTTCGGATGCACTTGGGCATCATGACCCTCATATAACTCAAACCTATTTAGACAGTTTCGGCAATGATGCAATTGATGAAGTAAATGAACAGATAATTTTTTGAGGTCTCTTATTTGTAAAACTCTAAAGATTAGGCACTTATTCCTTCGATATGTCCCTTTTGTCCCTTATATTGGCTAAACAAAAGCTTATGAAAGTTCATTTACGTAAAAGAGCACTTCGCTCTAAAAAATCATCAAAACCCCGCTATTCCTTATACCTAGATATATATTCCCGTAAGGGAAAACGTAAAAAGGAGTTCCTCGGCATTTACCTTGAACCCAACGATGAGGTATCTTATAGGAATGAAAAGTTGAAATTAGCCGAGAATATTAAAGCCAAGCGGATAATAGAGTTAGCTAATGAGGCTCATGGATTCCCTACCAAAGAAAAGCTAAACCAAAACTTCATTGTCTATTTTGAAAAACAGATGAACAAGAGAAAGGGGAATTCCAAAATAACTTGGCAAAACACTCATAAACATCTTTTAAAATGGTGTGGGGATACAATCCCATTTAGTGAGATTGACCGGGAATGGTTAGAAGACTTTATTAATCACTTAAACACTAAGGTTAGTCCCCAATCAGTAGCCACCTATTTTTCTAAAGTTAAATGTGCTTTAAGTGAAAGTGTAAGGGATAAGATATCACTTCAAAATCCTGCCTTCTTTGTTGCGCCAATTAAAGTTCAACAGGCTAACAGAGAGTATCTGACTATTGAAGAGATTAAGAGGATTAGTAATACTCCTTTTGAGCATGATATTATTAAGAAAGCTTTTTTGTTTTCTTGTTTTACAGGGTTGAGGTATGGAGATATTGCATCACTTAAGTGGTCGCAAATTAAAGAGACCAATTTCAACGGAAATGGGAAATCCTTTGCTATTCATAAGCGACAAGCAAAGACTGGGAATATTAACCATATCCCACTTAATGAAACAGCTTTAAACCTCATCGGGGATAGACCCCAAAACGACACGCTAGTATTTAATTTGCAATCTAATGTAGTGCATATAAGAAGATTACTTAAAAGTTTACTAGAAGCAGCTAAAATCAGCAAAAAAATAACATTTCATTGCGCTCGTCATACATATGCAGTAATGCTATTAGCAAATGGTGCTAATTTGATGACTGTAAAGGAACTTCTTGGGCATAGGGATATTAAATCCACACAAATCTATGCTAAGGTTGTTGACTCTTCAAAACTTTCTGCTGTTGCAGGTCTTCCTACGATTTAGGAAAAATCTTAACTTAGTAAAAATGCTTAACTCATGGATATTAAATCTTACGAATCACAAATTGCTGAACTTCGAAAAAAGGCTATTGAGGATATTGAAAACTCATTTATAGAATATATAAAAAATGATATCCTTGATTGTGGACAAGTTGAGTATCTTATTGGAGAAGAGGATTGGTCTTTGTTTTGGCAGGATATATCTCTTGAATGTAAAAGACTGATTGATAGATTAATCTTCGTTCGAGATGAGCTTGATATTAATGATTTTAACTCATTAATGAATCAGTGTATTCAGATTAAAATTGCTACAGATAAAGAAATACATGAGATAGAAGAAGAGAACCTTGATCAAGTATTAGTTGACATGGGACTTAGTAAGCCTAAGGAAAGATATCTCAATTATATCCATCTTTCAGGCTCTGAAGATCGGAGGAAAGCCATAATTGAAAATCTATATAATAGATTGCATCATAATGGGCTAATCGACCCTGACAATAATAGATTCAATTCTCTTTTTGAGTATTCAGAATTCGAAAAACAAAAAATCCAATGGCATGGTACAGAGAAACAAATCGTTGGATTATTTAGTATGCTTTTAGATAAAAGAATAATACCTCTTTCCTATCGACAGAATTATTTAAAGTTTATTGAATTACATTTCTTGAATAAGAATCGAAAGCCGTTCAAGTCTGATCAGCTTACCGTAGTAAAATCGAATATAGTAAATGATAAAATTGATATCATCTCAGATATCATAGAGATATTAGTTGAGATTAAATAAATTTAAAACTAATCTCAACTAATTGATTATTAGCTCATTTAGCTATTTATTTGCTTATGTAAATCCAAAACACATAAGCGATGAATATTTCATATTACTTCCGTTTCAAGAAAACCGATTCAGATAAAAGAATTTTTCATCTTGTTTCCAAGTATGTATCTAATGATAGCGAGTTATCTAATTTTGATAATTCTCTCGAATTACATCTTAAGCCAGACCCTGAGCTTGAGATTTACATTTTATATTCTAATGAAAAGGAACTAGCTGAAATCTGTTTTCCGGATGATAAGTTCTGTTATGGCCACTTTGCAAACAATAGAAATCTTATCATCGGAAGACGAATCCTAAAGAATTCAGTTATCTACCTAATCGTTATCGAAGATCAGGTTGAGTATTCTGCAATACATTATCAAGCATTCAAGAATGGAAAATACCGTGATGCTATCAGGCAGATTAGAAAAAGCTATAGTGCCTTGATATAAATAGAATATCTAATAATTAAAATTTAATAATAAGGGATAACAAAATGATAGATACAATCAGGGGATATCTTAACCTAGATTCTCACGTAAATCCAATATCCATTATTGATCTCCAATCGAAACTGGATAATCCGAAAATCCAACAGAATCCCCAATCCCATACTGGTTTCCTTAAAGGACAGATAAAGAACTTTAAAATCTCTATCCGTTATTCTTTGTCCGATCTTTCAGACCAATTTGCTAATCAGATTAGCTTTGAGGGTAGCGCTCCAAAGTTTATATATGAGAATAATATAGCTCAAGTATCCCCTGACGATATTCGCTTAGTCCTTGAAGCCCTTTCCGATTCTTTATCTATTACGTTGGATGATGCTAAGATTACGAGATTAGATTTTGGTTTTAATTTTGTTGTTCGGCGCCCAATCTCATATTACATTCAGGCCATTCAAGAATTTCCCCGAATGCAACGGGTCCTCTATCAAGGCCAAACCGTATCTTTCCGAACCTCCTCAAGAATCCGTGAAATCACGTTTTACGACAAACTTAGAGAAATGCGTAAAGACCTTAAATCCCGAGAAACTTTTAAAGCTCTTCCTGATTTCATAAAAGATTTATCCATTTTAAGATATGAAGTTAAACTTTTAAAATGTGGTCGAATTGAGTTTGTAAAAAAACTCAAATTCTCCGATCTCACTGATCCTATATTCTTTAGTTCTCTATATGAAAATTTGTCAGATACATTCAGTAAACTTCGGATTGTCGATTTTGAATTTCCATCTAAATCTTTTGTTTCTCATGGCTGGCTCAAGGATTTTCTGGCCTTTATCGGCCTCCAAAAGTACGGCATGAATGAAGCTTACAACCTGATCAATAGTCACGATTATAATTCCAAGAACCTCGCAGTAGCTAAAAGTCAAGATAGAAGCAAAATAAAGGAGCTAGTATCCAAAAGCAAAGAAATACTGCAGACAAGCGTCAAAACTGAACTAGCGGAGACGCTGGCTGCCTTAAACAACATCTTTATTCAATTCAACTAAGTATTAACAATTTAAAATTTATGTCTTATGAATAAACCGAAAGCAATGTTTTGGTGTGTAGATTACTCGAATACACCGAAAGAAGAAGCAAAACTCGTATTCAGTCTTTTATGGGATTTTCTCAAGTTTCCGACTAATGACAATCCTGAGGTATTACCTATTGATACAGCGATGAAAATGTTTTCTGCAGACGTAGACTTTTCAAATCCTCTTAATGCAAATCTTGAGTTCCTAATAAGGTATTCGGACGGTAACTATGAAAGGTTTGGTTTAACTCGAATTGATCATCAATGGTACAGAGTATTAAATGGCATTGGAGATGAACTTGGCCTTATATCAAAAATCGGTTATGAGATAGATCCTAATTAGAATGGAATATTTATTTGGGATGATTCATATTGAAACCGATTGCCGGATTGATCTCTTAAGATATGAAGTAAAATGTCTAAGAAGAAAATATGGTATTAAAATAGAAATTAAAAATGCTATAATAGAAGATGGAGCTCTCACTTTTATGCTCTATTCAGAAATTCTTCCTAAAAAATTAGACATAGATTTATTGCCTTTAATCATTAATATTTTCAGAGATAAAGAATCCGGAAGAGCTAAAATTATAAATATTAATTAAATCTTTTAATTTATGAAAAATGACGAAGTATTCATTTTGTCAGTCATTAATCCAATCCCTATGGATGAATTAAACTTTATTTATAGGGAATTGGAAAGCTATTTTGGATTCATACCTTCTGAAGAAGGACTAATGAAAGTTGGATATTCATTAATGAATTCAAAAGAAAAAACTTCAATGAAAGAGTATTCATTTACTAATCCTATCCACATTTTAGATCTCAGTGTAAGTGAATTTGGTAGAGTAAATAAATACTCAATCTATAAGAATAAAGGAAGTTATAAAGTTCTGAATTCAGTTGGTGGAAAAATCCATGAATTCTAAACTTTATGCTTTTTTTAATTATAGATTGTATCCTCTAAATTATTTGCAAATGATTAATTCTATGTATACCAAGTGCCTTTTTCATTGTTAATCCGGTAGTGCGTGATTAAGGCCTTGGTTTGTTTTATTCAATTTCTTTTTCAATATCCCTTATTATATCAGAAGGAGAAAGTCCAAGAGCCTTTGATAGTCTAAATATTGTGGTTAACGTAGGCTGTCTAAGTCCTCTCTCCATCAAGGAAATATAAGTCCTATCATAGTCTGCAAGCTCGGCCAATTTTTCCTGAGATAAACCTGCTTTCTTTCTATAATCAGACAATATTTTTCCAAATGTCTTGACAAGCATAATGTAGACCTTAGTCTACATCAAAGAAACTGAGAAATAATACCTTGGGCCACGGACTATAGTCCGAATATTTGATTATATTGCATATAAACAAACTTATACGATATGATTAGGATATTTCCACTTATGATAATCCTCTTTTTAAGTCTCTCACAAGATATTTTGTCACAAGAGGACTTGATTGAAGGGGTTATCCTTGAATCTGAAGTCAGGGATTATAATACCTCAGAAGTACTTGCCTCCAGGCCTCTATCTGGATTTATATCGGTATCTGATGATAAGGTATATGTGGGGATAAAAATAAACGATGATGATATCGAAATAAGCGAATATACTTACGCGTCTGAGATAACAGATATCAAAACTAAGAGCGGATACCCAGCAAAAATCTTTACTGTAAAAGAAATAGAAACAAACAAATTGTTTGATGTTTACATAGAATGGGGAACGTCATCATTCATGATGATGTTTACAGATAAAAAACATGCCTATTACTATTCAGGTATACTCACAAAATGATTTTAATATAAACATCTAAGATATACATGAGAAATATAGCTCTAATATCATTGATTGCAATTCTATTAATATCTTGTGCACCTGAATGCGTCAAAGAAGCAAATTCAATATATCGGCACAAGTACTGGGACGATAATGTTTCGCTGCAAGAAGAGATTTATGAGAGATATGGGGGAATGTACCCTAATAAAGATATGAGTGTTCCCAGCTTAGGAGTTTATTTCTATAATTTCATTGACAAGCCAATGACAATAATTTTAGTGCCTGATGATACTGGTCGAAGGTATATAGATGATTTTCAAAGAGGATGTTTGAAGAAGTAAAATAACCTAAATAATTCATACAAATAATATCATAAAAAGAAGCTAGTCAATCAATTAAATAGAATATATAGTTAGTAGCAATATAATGCGCTAGACTGCTTGAAATCTGCCGTATTCGTCAACTTTAATATGTTCTTATTAAATGCATCAATCAATTTATAAAATGTATCCTATTTTTTTTAGTAAGTCTCTCTTAATGAAGGACACCATATGCCTTTTGCACTGGGATCACTTTTACACGCATATTAAGACGGCCTTCATACCTATATCCTAACTCACGGTATTGTAGACGTGCAGTTATTTTACTAGACCATATTTCGAGCTATCGTCAATGCCACATCCTGGGCTTGTGCGAAATGGTTGGTTTGCTATACCGTTTTGGAGGCCATATGATAATTAACTAAAATACATAACTTTATACCTCAAACCTAAATTGTCAGCAAATGCCTGTACCAGATTTCCAATCATTCTTCAAACCACTACTTGAATTTGCTTCCGATGAACGAGAGCATTCAATAAAGGAAGCAAGAGAATGGATTGCAAATGAAATGCAACTAAGTGAGGAAGACCTTAAAGAAAGGCTCCCTAGCGGAACACAAAGAACATTTGATAATAGAGTTGCATGGGCAAAAAGCTATTTTATTCAAGCAAAAGTTCTTGAGTCCTCAAGAAGAGCGCATTTCAAAATAACTAAGAGGGGGAAAGAACTTCATAGGAAAGGATACGATCGAATAGACATAAAAATTCTTAATCAATATCAAGAATTCATTGATTTCCATGCACCTACAAAAAGTGACAAGGAAGAATCCACAACTCCTCAATTAGAAGAACAATCTTCTACACCTGAAGAAATATTACAGAAGGCTTACTTAAATATTAGAAATGATCTTGCATCGGAAATTTTAGACAAGGTAAAAACAAATACTCCTGATTTTTTTGAAGACCTTGTTGTGGATTTGATGGTTGCTATGGGATATGGAGGCTCACGAGTAGATGCAGGAGAATCAATTGGGAAAAGTGGAGATGAAGGAATTGATGGTATTATTAAAGAGGACAGACTAGGCTTAGATGTAATATATCTACAAGCAAAAAGATGGGACGGAAGTGTAGGCCGTCCTGAACTCCAGAAATTCGTTGGCGCTCTTCACGGGAAACGAGCAAAAAAAGGAGTATTTATAACAACCGGCGTTTTTACAAAGGATGCGATTGAGTATGTGAAGACGATTGATCCAAGAGTAATTCTTATTGATGGAAAGAAGCTAACAGAATATATGATGGATTTCAACTTGGGTGTTACAACCTCATCAACTTATGAAATTAAGAAAATTGATAGTGACTATTTCCAAGATGAAGATTAGGTGTAAAAATTAGACACATTTAGGCTGTTTTGTCACAGATTTGTCCCTGTTGATGTGTTAATAGTTGGAAAACCATTGTATATTAATGAGATATATTAAAATGTTTCATTTATAGATAAAATGAAACGTCAATATACGGTTGGAAAATACACCTAAAAATGATAGGTTTGTTGAGGTGGGGTAAAATATATATTTCAAATATAAATAAGCTTTGTACTTAACACATGATACCATTAGGTGAAGATATACAGAAAATTAAGCAAAATCTGATTGATTTTAGAGATATTACAATACGAGTTTTGGAGTATTTGCCAAATGTACTTAGCGGTTCAAAAGAAAAGAATAATTATATAATATATTCAAGCCATAGTGCCGGTACTACTAAATATCTTCGACCAATTAATAAGAACCTATTTATTGAGAAACCTTCTGAATTTGAAAAAAACTTTAAAGTACTTCAATATGTTTTTCACAAAATTAAATCAAATAAAGAAGTGTTGAATGAGGAGAAAAATATAATAGACACTACAATATACACAATTCAGCAATCGATTGGTGCGGGACTAGATTTAACCGCCCATCCAAACAGTGCAAGAAAACATGTAGGAAATAGATTTGAAGAACTTATAAGATGTATTTTTACTGAGATTGGAATTTCGAACAAACGTTTAGTTCTTAAAATACCTTATAAGAGTGAAAAAGGGAATAAATATTACAAAAGTGAGAATGATGTTGTATTATCGCCATATCCAGATGTAAAGTCCACTTCAAAAAATCTCGACCCTAAAGAAATTGTAGTATCAGTAAAAACGACTTCAAAAGATAGAATGGGGAAAATGTTCTTAGACAAAATCTTGCTTGAAAAATTTGTAAAACATCCTCAAAAAATCATTGGTATTTTCTTGAATGATGTGCAAAGAAAAGATACTGATAATATAAGTTATACTTTAGTATCTGGGTCATTTTTAGTTTATACTCAATTTATAACAAAATTAGATGGAGTTTATTATTTAGACCCTCCACCAACTGCAACAACAAAACCGTATACTGAATATATGAAGCAGTTTTCTGAATTAATTACATCAGATATAAAACTTTTATTAACCCCTTAATTTTATTCGTCTTTTATTAGAATCTAATTCATCTTTTGCATTTGCAATACGAGAAATATGATCATCATCTGATAAGCGAGATTTGATAATATTACAGTACTCCAATTCCAATTCTGTTCCGAGCCAATTTCGATTATATGCTTCGGCTACAGCATAGGTGGTACCAGATCCCCCGAAAGGGTCAAGAATTGTACTATCTGGATTAGAAGACGATAAAATAATTTTTCTAAGTAGTTCTACAGGTTTTTGAGTTAAATGTGGATATTTTTCCCATGCTCCATTTGAAATTGTAGGTATTTCAAGAACGTCTTTGGGTTTTGCTCCAAGTGGATTAGGTTCCCAAGTATAGTCCTTTTTCTTTCCATTTGAATATTGAGAAGTTTCAGCTTGCGTCCTTTTAGGATATTTAAGAGTATGTTCATTATATGGAATTCTGATTTCATCAATATTAAAAATGTAACTTTTAGATTTGCGGAAGTGTAAAATACTTTCATGAGAACGCCCCCAATCATTTCCAAGATTGGCTTTATTTCTATAAAACCATACAAGCCATTTACAACCTTTAAAAAGATGAGCAGCAGCCCATTTAATATCAGCAAGAATTTCAGAGAAACCACAAATATATAATGAGCCTGTATTTTTTAAAACTCTATGAGCCTCAGATATCCATTCCATACTCCAGTCAACATATTCTTTCTGACTAGAGAAAGTATCCCATTCTGCTTTATTAATGTTGTAGGGAGGGTCTGCAAAAATTAAGCCTATGGAATTCGTTTCAAGTTGTTTGAGATATTTAATTGCATCATAGTTGTATAATTTGCCAAAATTTGATTCAAAATAGGGTTGAATAATTTCTGTTGTTTGTAATTTTGTACGATGATTTATTTCTAATTGTAATTCTTGAACTAAGTCAATTACTTGTTCTTCGGAGTAAACACGATAATTATTGATTGGATGTCTTGAACTTTTAAATTTCCCATTATTATCCCATCTTCTTAAGGTTTCTGGGCTAACATCCAAAATTTCAGCTGCTTGACTTATTGATAAATATTTTTCCATATCCTTAAACAACATTACACATGTTTACACAACAAAAATATCTAAAAAAAGATTAGATTTGAAAGAAAATTTGAACAAAGAATAGCGTGAAATACGCAATCAAAAAAAGAGGGCAAAAATTGCTAAGTTTAAGCAAAACAATTTGTAATAAATAGATTAGTAACTTGATAGGTAGGCACTAAGAAGTCTCCTAAATTTCTCATTTCCAAACGTTTTATAGCTCCAGCTGAGTATAATATCAGTAAGTTTTCGTATTTTAAGATGCGTTTTAATTAAGGAAAGAGTAAAATTATGGCATCACAGGATTCAATTCTGCTAACAGAATTAATAAAACAAACAAGAGATGACGTTGCTCCAGAAATGGAAATAGACGAATACTTTGAATTGTTTACGTCAGAACAAATTCTAAAAGACTATGATTTATCATATGATGAACTCCTTGCAGGTAAAATTGGCAATGGAGGAGATGGAGGTATTGATAGCTTTTATTTGTTTGTTAATGATATTATTCATCTTCCTGATTACGAACTTCCGGAGTACACAAAGAATATTGTATTTGACTTATATATTATTCAATCGAAGAACTCAAATTCATTTACAGAGACTGCTATTCAAAAGCTAAACGATACATCAAATGACATTTTCAATTTTGAAAAAGAAATTGATGATTTAAAATCCACATATCATAGCAGTTTACTAACTCATATTCAAAACTTCAGAGAAACATATATAAAACTTATTACAAAACAGCCTAAACTAAATATTAAATTTTATTATTCCTCAAAGGGTGATGAAATTCATCCAAACGTTGAGAGAAAAGTAGTTAATTTAGAAGAGACAATAAGTAAATATTTCAACAAAGCAGATGTTGATTTTCATTTTCTTAAAGCTGAAAACCTACTTGAGCTTTCTCGTACTGAGAAAAAAGAATCCTTTAAAATCACGTTAACAGAAAGCCCAATTACTACAGAAGACGGAGGCTATATATGTTTGGTAAATCTAAAAGACTATTATTACTTCATTCGACAAGATGACGGCTCAATTAATAAATATATTTTTGACGCCAATGTCAGAGATTATCAAGGAAACACTGTTGTAAATAGAGACATCTATGATTCAATTAAAGTAAGCTGTAATATTGATTTCTGGTGGTTAAATAATGGTATCACTATTCTTTCGGAACAAGTAAATTATTCAAATAAAATTCTTACAATTGAAAATCCACAAATTGTTAATGGTTGTCAGACTTCATTTGTTATTTATAATTTCTTCTCTGAATCCGGTGAGGATATACATGAAGAACGTAATATCATGATTAGAGTAATTGAAACAGGAATTGATGAAGTTAAATCAAAGGTAATAAAATCAACAAATAGTCAGACAACTATACCATTAGCATCATTACGAGGAACAGATATAATTCATAGAAATATTGAGGATTATGTATTGCCTCATGGTTATTTCTATGAGAGAAGAAAAAATTATTGGAAAAATCAGAAAAAACCTGTACAAAATATTATCACTATTTCTGCTCTTTCTCAGATGATTATGGCTATGATTGTTCAACGTCCAGAAATATCTAGATCAAAGCCAAGTTCCCTAGTTAAAGACGATTATGAATATCAGAAAATCTTCAATTCAAAGTATCCTTTGGATACATATCACAATGCAATTATCTTACAAAATAAAATTGAGAAAGGATTAAAAAGAGTTGATACTCTTGAAAAGGGAGAAGGACTAAATATAAGGTACTTTGTAAGTCTATACCTTACTTTAAACTTTAAAGAAAAAATTGTTAAACATGTGAATATCAATAAGTCCATTGAATATTTCAATAAAATTGATTTTAATTCAATAACCGATGCTTTGATTGATAAAGCAATTATTGAAGTCTCAAAAATATTTAGAGAACTTGGGGGAACAGATGGTGTTGCAAAAGCAAAATATTTTACTGAAAAAATAATTGATAAATTAATCGAAATAAAAAATAACGCTGCCAACAGCCAAAATAAGTTATAGGCTACAGAGAGGTATGATGGATATGAAAGTAAGTCTACTTTTTTGTATCTTGCAAATCAAACTTAAAGTTGTGCTGTGACTACAGCACCTCATTGATGAATCGTTGGCGGTAATTATTCCATTGAGTATATAAATCATAAGCAATTAAAAAATCAAAATAATTATGAGTGAACTGATTGACATGACCAAAGTATATATCATTGAATCTCCCTCGAAAGATGATATTGAAGCGGGAAGAAATGAAGGTGGAGCTTTAGGCAAAACCCTTGAGCTTGCTACAATTGACAATGAGGTTTTTACAATATCAAGTTTAGATGAGTTTAAAAATGCCCTAAAAGTTATGTCAGAAGAAATCAATAAAATAAAAGGTAAATTAGGATCAGTTCATTTACATTTTTCAATGCACGGCTCTGATGATGGAATTCTATTAACAGATGGAACATTTTTGGACTGGAAAAAATTACACGAGGTATTAAAAGAGTTTAATGATTCTATTAAATATATTGAACTGTCAAGTGGATTAAAAATTGCTCCAACTTATTTATCTTTCTCAGTTTGCAAAGGTTTTTCAGCTAGAGCTATCAAAGAACTAGGAGATGAAAGCCCATATACTGCATTAATTGGACCAACAGAGCCTGTAGAATGGGCAGATTCTTTACTAGCCTATTCAATATTCTTTCATAATGCTATACTTAAGAAAACTGGAACTACAAAAGCACTGAAGAATATGAATGAAACTGTTGGTTTAGACAATGTTTTTCGCGCTGATGGAGGAAAAGGTTTGATTCTAAAAGAATAAAAATGTATAGATTAAGCCTTTCAATAGATTGGTACCGTATAGAAAAATGATACATGCCATTATTTGAGATTAAAAATAAAAAAGCAAAAAAAATTCGCACGAAGGAATTTAAAAACGAGCTTGAATTACACCAGCTTATTGACAAGAATCTTGAAGAAATTTTCGGTGTAAGGTTCATTAAAGAGGAGCATATAACCGAAAAGCATGGTCGGATTGAGACATTAGGTATTGATGAAAGTAATCGACCAGTTGTGATTGAGTATAAAAAAACAAAAGAAAAAAGACAGCTTGTTCAAGCAAATAGATATATGACTTGGATAAAGCAAAATCCTGATTCTTTTGAATTATTAGCGAGGAAAAATATAAGGAATCTTAACGAAGAGATTGACTTCTCAAACCCAAGAATAATTTGCTTTGCTCAAGAATACAGTATAGATGACAAGTGCTTGGCTTTGTCTCTAGGTGCAGAATTGTGGAAATATAGATATTACGAAAATAATGTTCTTACAATAACTAGAGAAGAAGAGCCAGAACAGTTGATTACTACAAAAAGTAAAGGATTCACAATTGAAAAAGTTAAAAGAGAACCTAGACAAGCAAAGAGTGTGGATCAGCATCTTCAAGGAGCATCAAAGGAATTGATAGACTTATTTAATCTCCTTGATTCTGAAATACTAAACATTAGTTCTGAAATTGAAAGATATACCACAAACGCTGAGATTATTTACAAAACTTCACGGAATATCGTCTATTTATCGGTTCAAAACAAGAATGACTGTTTAAGATTGCAATTAAGGACTACTGATGATAAAATTGTAGATGAAAAAAATATAACAAAAAAGATACCTAAGACTCATGGGTATGGAAATATTACAAGACAAGTTCATGTATCATACAAAGATTTAGAAATGGATAAGTATTCAATAGATGATATTTTGAATTTGATTAACCAGTCATATGAATCAACACAGTAAAAAACAAAGCATAACACACTGTATAGTGCTTTAAGACTGTGCAGCTGAATATATCTCAAATGTCTTTTTATTATATTTAATTAGAACTAAATTATTAAAACAAATGGCTAAATATTTAAGAACATCAAGTATTACATCTGAACTCGAAAATTTAATTCGTGATGCAAGAGAAAAACTTTACATTATTAGTCCTTATCTAAAACTCTCAGATAATGTAAAAGAACTCTTGAATAATAAAGAGAGAGAAAAAGTCGAGGTTAGAATTATATTTGGAAAACAAGAACTTGCTCCAGATGAGATGAGTTATCTGGAAAATCTCAAATACGTTAGATTATATTTTTCAAAAAACCTTCATGCAAAATGTTATTTGAATGAGGCAAAAATGATTATTGCCTCAATGAATTTGTACGAGTTTTCTCAACAAAACAATAAAGAAATGGGGATTTTAATAGATACTACTAATGAACAAGATAAAATACTCTATGATGAAGCTGTTAGAGATATTGATTCAATATTACATAACAGTGAAGATTTTTCATATGTAAAGGCACCACAGAAAAAATCTAAAAAAGAAATTGATAAAAGTGTTGATGCTAAGACTAATGGGAATAAACTTGAGGGGCATTGCATTAGATGTAATAAATCTATTAAACTTGATCCGCTAGTACCATATTGCAAGGATTGTTACAATGTTTGGAAAAAGTTTGAAGATGAAGAGTATGAAGAAAAACATTGTCATATTTGTGGAAAGGAGGAGAAAACAACAATGCTCAAACCGACTTGTTATTCTTGCTATAAATCAAACAAAAATAAATTGGAGTTTAACATATAATATTAGCACACAATAACAAGCAGAATAAGGCATGTCGGCTTTATTCCTTCCAGATAATTATATTTAATAAAATTTACTGATGTGGAACAACATTTAGTATTGTCTATTCCATTGGACGAATTAGAAAAATTACAGAAAAAGTGGATCAAAGAAGTTCTTCAGGAATACATTATCGAAATTAAAAACCAATCTGAGCAAATAGACAAAATGTTTACAAGAAAAGAAACAGCTGAATTTCTGAAAGTATCACTTCCAACACTCCATATTTGGTCTAAAACTGGGAAATTAAAATTTTATCGAATTGGTAATCGAGTTTTGTATAAGAAAAATGAAATAATGAATGCTTTAAAACAATCTTAGTCAATACAAGCATATCCCAATTCTTCAACCTAAATAAGGATTAAGTTGGAGAAGGGCATAATTAAAACATTCAGTACTGGATAATCTTGTATCCCATTTTTTATTTTAATCTGAACTTTGCTATTCATACCATATACCTTTTTAACTGCCAAGACTTTATCGCACGCATTAAGGCTTTCTTTGAAGAAGAAAAGAATTCTTTGTAGCTTTAAGTAGGGCAAATCTTAGTGGAATAGCAAAATACTCTTATATGAAAACGTTGACAGCAAGTATGACTGCATAGGACTATGACAAAACCAATTAATGAAATATTACCAAGAGAAATTCAGTCCCAAGTCCGACAGACTCTAACCAATTTCTCAGAACTCATCGATGAATTCGTTAATTTTGGCACTCATGTTTTTAAATGGGTTATTGAACAATCAAAAGGCTCAGATGAGCAAATGCCTTTGATGATGTTTCTAAGAGATATGCTTGAAAAGGCTGATTCAATCTCAATCTTAATAAAGAACTCATCAGTAGATCCTTCAAAAGTAATTTTGAGAAGTCTCTTTGAATTACATCTTTTTGTATGTTATTTATTAGAAGAACACTTTACTGATCGATCTATGTCATTTCTTGTTTGGGACGCAAAAAGAAAAATTAGATTAAACAAAAAATTTGACAAAGACTCTTCAAGTTTTCAGCAGACTAAAAAATTAATGTTGAAGGATAAATCAATAGACTATCCCACTATGTTAGATCATTTGCCTTCAGTAAGGCCTGCTCTTGATACTCTTAATAGTCTATTGAAAAGAGAAGAATATATAAGAATTAACAAGGAATATGAGAGAACTAAAAGAAATGGTCCAGCAAATCCGAGTTGGTATAGTTTATTTAACGGCCCTAAAAATGTCCAAGAATTAGCATTTCGAGTAGAGGTGCCATTTTTATATGAAATATTATATAGAGATTGGTCAGGTAATGTTCATAGCACAGATGTTGTCAGTGGTAAAATTGTGAAGAAAAAAGGCTCAAATGCTTTAAATAATAAGGTCGAAGGCGATATTATACAGATTAGACTGCCAAAAGATGCACAATCTGTTGTCTCATATACTTTAATTCTAATGCTGAGAACATTTATTTTTCTAAGGGATAAAAAAATTCCAGATAAGGATAGTCAAATTAAAGAATGGCATTTATCAATTAAAGATGCAATGAGGAAAGTTACACAGAAAGAAAAAATTATTAAGATCCAATATTAAATAGCAGTCGATAACATCGCATCGTTAAACATAGAGGTGTTGGTGGAATCTAAAAGTTTTGTACTTTGAACGAAAAACGGCTCTCGATAGTTACGAGCACGACTTGGAAAACTGACTACTTTTCATAAGCGAAGAACGTTGTAAACAAATTATTAAAATTAAAACCTAAATTGCAAGATGAGTATTTTTACTAAAGTTGAGACTTTTAGCAATCATGGAACACAACAGGGTATTATCCCTCGATTTGAACTACAAATGATTAACCTATATAAATTCGCATTTTTAGATTCGAAAGAATATGAATTTAACAAATTTATAAAGTATACCGAAGTAGTTGTTCCAGAGATAACTCACCTATATGATATTCATCTCTCCATTGTACAAAAAATCGATACATATACAAAAGGGATGATTTCTGGTGAATTCTGTAACTTAAAAGGAGGGATACCTCACTTTGACCGCACTATAGAATTGCAAGTAATCGATTTAGTAAAGGATTTTTTTGTCAGAGGTCGGATTTTACTTCAAAACTTTAGAAAATCTGAAATAATCGATGATAATTATTTCTGTCTTGGAAAATTATTATTAGTAAGTGACAATAACTTTCAGAGAAACAAACAAGAACAAAAGGATTCAATGCCCGATAACACTTACGATCCCTTATTTGACTTAATTGAAATATCAAAGACCAATTTTTTAAATGAATTTAATAAGATACGAGCGGATTTTGAACATAATCAACAGCAACTAAATAAATATGATTTTAATTTTTCAAATAACACTGTGGTTGAACCTGAAATTGAGAATAAGAAGATTAGTACCGCTATTGATTTTTATTATGAGAATATCTTGGAAATGATAGAAAAACTCATGTGTTATTTTTATGGTATTAAGGCAGGTCAAAGATCTAATGGGAATTTGAAGCTATATCTTGTTAAAGATTATGATTATACGAAAGTGAAAAATAAATATATGTTGTCTCCTTTGAAGTTCGATAATTTGATTGAATGTGACTATAACTAATGGCGACAACTAACAACCTGTAAGGTGCATTGGCTATGTTATGCCAAGGGAGAAAAGAACCTGAGATTCCATATGAAAGTAAATTCAATTAATATAGTACATTATTAAATTTATTGACATGAAAGAATGGTTAACAAATAATAAAATTTATTTTGATACAATTAGCAGAACTCTTCTTGCAATTATGGCTGTAATAATATCATTTGTTTCTATTTCAATATCTTCAAATCAATTGGAAAATGAATATAATTTGAATAAACCATTAATAAAGGTTTCAAGCGAAACCTTTTCTTATAGCGGAGAGCCAAATGATAGTAGGTATCTGATCATTTCAAATGAGGGCTCGCCCATAACTTCATTCTCTTCGAAATTATATACATGGATTAAGATTGAAGCTAATAAATCCCCTTTTGATGCAAATTCTGAAAGACAAACTTTGTATCTCCCCATTTGGGATTATTTTGGAGGTACTGTGTCCTCTAACAATTTCACAGGAGAAATGGAAAGATATATTGGACTAAAAAACAATAATCTTTTGTATAAAATTAGAAAAGAATTTGATGACAAATACAATGAAGAATTTGATTATACATTTCTTTCAATTGTTCAAAAGATTGCGATAAGTTTTAACGACTATAAAGGAGCTAGAGTAAATAAACTCTTTGAAATTGATGTGGTTAGTCAAGGTTATGAAATAAATGAAGATCAAGAGACTAAAGGTTTGATTATTGATTGGAATAACGATAACAAAAAATATTCAATTTATAGTTTAACAGCTTCAGATATTAGAGAATATATTATTAAAAACGGCAGTTAACATGCAGTAATAAAACCTTTGGTATGAAGTAATTATTCAATCATATTGTTATGCATCAACATTCTCTATCCACAAATCTCGACCCAACTAACACTATTGACTTAGACATTAATTGATCTTCAATCCCATTTCAATCCAACAAAAAAACCAACCAGCCGGATATTACTCCAACTGATTGGTTATCAACTGTGGTCCCAGCTGGGCTCGAACCAGCGACCCCCTGATTATGAGTCAGGTGCTCTAACCAACTGAGCTATGGGACCAAATTTTAATGAAGAATGAATAATTAAAAATTAATAATGAAAAAACCCCTTTATCATCACTCATTATTAATTATTCATTGCTTTAAAAAAGGCTTGCAATATTAATGAATTGTCAAGAATTATCCAATTTTTATTTTTTTCACAGAGTCCTTGAAAGTATCTGAAGTTGATAACAATTTAAAGCCGGGAAATTACATCCAGGACCAGTTCTTTCATTTTATCCGAATTGCCGTCAATGATCTCCTGTTTTTCCTCCCGTGTAGCCGGCTCAATATCCGTACGCCATGTATCATAATACGTGCATAAAGAAATCGCTGCGTAAGGAATCCCCAGCTCATGGGCAAGAATGGCTTCGGGA
>Ga0315547_1000410_pt1 | contig 44127 bp, 39 predicted proteins | sample SalMarSW160240MG_2_FD_202542 | JGI IMG/M metagenome (GOLD analysis project Ga0315547, IMG submission 202542) | Salt marsh sediment microbial communities from the Plum Island Ecosystem LTER, Massachusetts, United States - Salt Marsh Sediment SW1601-240 ...
AGTAGCCGTGGGTATCCTCATGTTTACGAAACAGGGCGAAAGGGACCGTTCCGGTAGCATCATCCACAGCCAGGAGCAGGGTGAGCCATGGCCCTCGTCCCTCCAGCCAATCGTGATATACTGGCATACAGTTTCCTAAACCGCGTGCCCGGGTTCGAGTCCCGGCAGGGGTACCATCTTTTTAGCCTCACCAGTTATCCATTATTCGACAAAGCACGCCCGGATATATAACACTCGCTCCAGCAACCCCCCGTTAATAATCCCTCTACAGCAGTACCTGAAGGAGGAATTATCCTTGTGAGCACATAGTAAAACCATAGTGGGGTTAAGCAACTTCCTGACACTGGAACCTGTACCCCACTCCGGGCATGCATACAATATGGTCATGGTCTTTCGGGTCGGGTTCAATCTTGGCCCGCAAATGGCCTATATAGACGTGTAAATATTCCCTCTCCGTTTTGTATTCCGGACCCCAGATTTTACCCAGGAGATACCGGTAGCTCAGAGTATGTCCCACACCAAGAGCGAGTTCCCGTAATAATTTATACTCCGTCGGCGTCAGTTTTAATTCCTGCCCGTCTCTGGTTACCTGCCTTATTAAAAAATCTACCTTCAACTCGCCGCATTTGAAATCAGGCGTGGTCGGGGCGGAATCGTCTACCTTGTTTCGCCGGAGCACCGCTTTAATCCGGGCGATAAGCTCATTAATACCGAACGGCTTGGTTATATAATCATCAGCGCCGAGGTTGAGGCACTTCACCTTGTCCGCGGTATCGCCCCGGGCGCTAAGCCCGATAATCGGTACCTGCGACCACTGACGCAGCTGCCGGAGGACTTCAAAACCGTCCACCCTAGGCAGCATTATGTCCAGCAGAACAAGGTCGGGTGAGTCTTTTTCCACCACCCGCAAAGCCTCGGCCCCATCCCTGGCCGTGAGTACATGCCAGCCTTCTCCAGACAGGTTGAACCGCAGAAACTTGACTATCTTCTCGTCATCGTCAACCACAAGAATATAAGTATGAGCCATTATCACGTCGCCCCGCTACACTAAGGCAGCCTCAACCGACTGCCCTCCTTTTCTTCTATAGGCAGGCTGAAACTGAATTTCGAGCCTTTGCCAACTTTGCTCTCCACCCAGATTTCGCCGTAATGCGCCTCGACAATTCCACGGCAGATTGACAGCCCCAGACCGATGCCCTCTTCAGAATCGTATTCACCCGCGACGCGGTAGAAACGGTCGAAGACTCTTTCCATTTCCCGCGGAGATATACCTTCTCCCTTATCCGCAACACTGATAACAATCGAGTCTCCGGAAATCTCCGCTGAAATTAAAATCTGACCCCCCCGCCCGGAATATTTGGCCGCATTCTCACAGAGATTTATCAGCACCTGTCCGACACGCACCCTGTCCACCAGAACATCCGGCAGGTCCGGGGGTAGCTCCGTACTTACCTCATGGTCTCTGGTAACCTCTCGCAGCGACCTGTCCGCCCACTCCAGTATCTCGGAAACCTGGTACCAGTCCTTTTCCAGCTTCATGGCCCCGGACTCAAGATGCGACATATCCAGCAGATTGCTTACCAGCTTCGCGAGATAATCGGCTTCATGGTCAATGTCTTGAAAAAAGTCTCTCTCTCCTCTTCCTTGCTCCACTCCGCCGAGTTATGCAGAAAGCTGGATGTATAGCCCTTGATGATTGCCAGGGGGGTGCGCAGCTCGTGAGATATCATGGAGAGAAGGTCGGTTTTCAGCCGTTCCGACTGCTTTAAGGCTTCTATCTTGACCTTGACCCGGATAATTTCTTCTTCCAGCCTCTTCCTCTCGGTGATGTCACGAAACACCTGAATCATCGATATACTGCCATCAGGGTTCAAAAGGGGGGCGGTAGCCACCTCATACTCCTTATCGCCTATTTTCCTGTTGCCGACATTTCTGGGTTTCACATTACCATTACTCAAGGTATCCTGAAGAGGGCACTCAGGACACTTCTCTTCTTCGCCCAGTGCTTTCCAGCATTTCCCCTTTTCTTTACCGCAGAAAGTCGTCTCCGCGGCATGGTTCATAAACTGTATCGTCTGTTTGGCGTCAACAATCATCACGCAATCGCTCATACTGTTTAACCACGTTTCCAGGTTTTCCCTAGCTTCGAGGATATCTTTGTACAGGCGTAGATTTTCCAGAGTGGTAGCAATCTGATTAGTGATAGCACCGACCATCTGGACATCCTCGACACTGTAAGGCTGCCCGGAGCGTTTCCTGCTTACCAGCAGCAGCCCCGATATCCGACCTTTACGGGACATCAGCGGAGCGATGAGCTCGGCATCGATTTTTTTCATGAGCTCCGTTTCTTCCCAGATAACATTCTGTAATTGAGGAATTAGCGAGATGTCCTGGTAGCGTAATAATCCTTCAGAAGCCTGCAGCCACCGGAGCAAGGTGCTTTTTGCTCGGAATACCAGATTGGAAGCATCCGCCGTTTCATCCACGGAACAGACCACCCGGAAGTCACCGCTTTTCGATAGCGGCTGGAACAGGTAAACATTCGAGGCACGCAATGCCCCGGCGACCATCTTTACCGTGGTGCGACACACCTCGTTAAAATCGGAGAGGCTCTGGGTATGCCAGCTGAAAGTCTCCAGCGCCTTGAGATAATCATAACGGTCACGGTAAAACCACCTGTCGACCCGCCTCTGGACCAGCCCCCACAACGCGGGAACGAAAAAAGCCAGAACAATCACTATCAACAGATAGAACCACGGGGCCAGGGGTGATTCGTACAGTAGACGAGTTATTAAAAAAAACAACCCGAAAACAGGTACAGCGATTATCGCACTGGTTAAAATATAGATGGTACTCTTGCGAAGGATGATTCTGATATCCAGGAGATTGTATTTCACGATAGCCACCGTGGTTAACAGGCAGAATAAAAAGATGCCGATAACCATACCGGGATAGAGAGGCAACCCGAACAAAGGCAGAACATCAAAAAGACCCCCGATAACAACAAGGACGACACCGATGATAATATAGGCGGCCTGGTTCCGTTCTTCAGGGTACGATGACGTTCTCAATATCCTTAAGAAATTTAAAGCCGCCGAGACGCCTATTCCCAGAGCGAATAACATCCAGATGTAAGCTGCCGGCGTGAATACGGGGGCATATCCGTACGGTTTTATCTGCATACCGGTGATAAACAGTCGGGTCACTGCCAGGGGTATTAAAATGAAGCAAATGAGGTAGAGAAAGGTGATTAACCGCTTCCTGATTTTGCCGGAAGCGTGTACTACCGAGAAATGATAGAACAATACGGCCATAAACGCCCCCAGAGGCATCAACCACCTCTCCCATAACAGGGCAGACTCAATATCAGGGCTTGCCCTCATGCCAAAAATTACCAAGCCCCAGCCGGCCAGACTCAATAGAACTAATGAGAATAGGCGGTGGCTGGAGCTGCGGAAATGACCTCTCATGACTACGGCTGCGAGAACCACGCAACAGAAGGCCTGCACTAACGGCAGCACCACGTAAACCGTCATGCATTACCTCTACCGGGCGGCGGTGCCGTTCCGATAAGGCCTTCGATAACATCATCGGAAGCATTAATATGAGGGGGTTTTAAGTGAGCTAAATCAGCCTCTTTTTTCTTCATTCTCTCATAATACCGCTGGTAACTCCCTGTCGGGATAATGGTGATTCGTACCGATTTTAGTTTAAGCGTGTTCTCAAGATCACTATAATCTTTATTGAGCTCCACCAGCTGCTGGTGAATTAAGCCTTCCAGCTCTTGAACACCAATATCTTCTCTTAGCTCAATGTACAGGTGCAAAACCGGTTCCTCTTTTTCGTATTCTTTGCGGGCAGTCCAGTCCTCAAACTTTATCCCGGTATTGGCAATAGCCTGCCAGAGCGTCTTTTCGTAAAGCCTGGCAAACCCGGGAATGTCAATAATGTCATCGGCGCGACATTCAAAGACCATCTGGGGTAATCTGATTCCCGCTTCTTTATCCTCTAATGCGACTATTTGAATCAAGTCTCCCAGCTTGTAGCGCAGGAAGGGCATGCCGTGGAAATTGGTGATAACTAACTCGTAACGCCGGCCGGGTTTTACCTCATTCAGGAGCACGGTCTGGGGCTGGTAGCCCTTCTCTTCGCGGCTTTTCAGCCATTCTTCCTCGGGAATAAACTCCCAGAAACAGGAGGCGGGGAAGAAGGTCATACTCCTCTTATTCCAGGCTTGAGTGGCAATCGTTCCAGCTTCGGTGGCGCCGTACATTTCCAGCGGTTCCTTGCCCCAGTAATATTTTACCTGCTCCCGGTAAATACTGGTGTCTATACCATAGCACGCCAGCCCTTTGAAAGACCACAGATCTTTCGGTAACATAGCTCTGCCTTCTTTCTTACACCGCAACCAGGCGAGAGCCAGACGCCCCAGTATTTGAGGCTGGAGCATCTGCCGGTCTAACTTCCAGTGCGCCGAGATTTCGGCAAATTTTTCGCCCATTCTCACCATGACACTGTTCATGGAACTCAATATATCCACCCCGGTGCGCAGGGCCATCTGGAAACCTTCCTGAATCCTCTCTTCAAAGTCGGCATGCCCATAGGCGGTCGACGGCGGTATAAGCCGGGCGCCAAGCTGGAGGGCCAGCAGCTCGTTGATAATTCCTGACATATATGGCGGTGGCGGCAAATTATGCAGTACGCGCAGTCCGTGGGTGATGTTAACCTCGCCTTTATTAGCCGCACAGGCAAGGATTACTACAGCGACACTGCACATGGTGAACATCTCAACAGCGCGGTGTGTATAGGGCACCCATTTGGGATTTCCTCCCATGCCCGACGTGCACGCCCAGCAATAAGGTTTTACCGCCAGCATGTCCTCGTCTTTTTTACTCAAGTAAGTGGAGTAATCTTCGTACGTTGTTAATTTGACTAGCTGGCGGAATTCAGATACGTCTTTTGGCTTATAAGGTATGAACTTGCGGGCCAGGGGTCTTTGATAAACCACATCGATTTGCTTCATCAGGAGTTGCTCCTGGATTTCCATGAACTCCAGAAGCGATAAATCAAGAAAGCCGCAATACTTGTTCCAGGCCTTTTCCTGATTTCCCAGCCGTAATAGTTCATCCTCCGCTATCATTAGACTCCTCCACCCGGAATATTACATAAATATTCGTTTAGATTGTAGTCTCGGTGCCGACCACTTTCAAGAGGATATTAAGTTATATTATGTATATTTGTACAGATTTTTTAGAGATTTTTTAGAACTATGCCGGTATTTTCAACATTTTTATACCGCCACGCATCAAAAATATCAACCGATTTGACGGCTCTCCCCCACCCCCTTCCAGCTTTACCACACAGCTAAGTTGTGCTATAATAAAACAGGCTAAATGTGCGTATTTACTATTAATTGGCCGGCCTATCTCATTGCAACCGCAGGCTACGCTGGTTGCACTACTCCGTTTGAGAATGTCCTTTCTTTCTTGTATAATTCCTTGCAGATAAGAGAGACTTTATGACACGAGATACTACTGTACCGAAGAAGACCAGAAAACGGAATAACGACGATTATACCGCCCGTGATATCCAAGTTCTCGGCGGGCGAGAGGCGGTACGGCGGCGTCCGGGCATGTACATCGGCAGTACGGACCAGCGCGGACTGCACCACCTGATATACGAGATTGCCTACAACAGCGTCGATGAAGCCATGGCCGGCTGCTGCGACCTGATTGTCGTCACCATCAAGGCTGACAAATCCGTAAGCGTTACCGATAACGGACGCGGTATACCGGTGGGTATCCACCCGACTACCAACGTCTCCGCCCTGGAGACGGTTATGACCGTGCTCCACGCCGGGGCCAAATTCGGCGGTAAGACATATACCGTATCCGGAGGCCTGCACGGCGTGGGCGCCTCCGTTGTCAACGCCCTGTCCGAGTGGTGCAAGGTCGATATCAAGCGCGACGGCAAGGTTCACCACCAGGAATACAAGCGAGGCGTCCCGCAGGGACCGCTGCAGGTAACCGGCAAAGCTAAAGATACCGGCAGCATCACGACCTTCCTCCCCGATACGGAGATATTCAGCGAAATAAGCTATGATTTTGAGACCATCAGCGAGCGCCTGCGGGAAATGGCCTACCTCAATAAAGGCTTGGAAATAACCATTATCGACGAAGCGAGCGACCAGGAACGCACATTTTACTTCGAGGGCGGGATTACCGGCTTCGTCCGTCACCTTAACCGAAACCGCGTAGTCCGCCATCCCGTGCCCATTTATGTCACCAAGTCAGTCAACAACACTCAAATCGAGGTAGCCCTCCAGTATAACGACGGCTTCAGCGAGTCCGCCTTCAGCTTCGCCAACTGCGTCAATACCGTGGACGGCGGCACCCACCTTACCGGGTTTCGCTCGGCATTGACCCGCGTGCTTAATGACTACGCCAAGAAGAACAAACTGCTCAAGGAAGACGACTCCAACCTGACCGGCGAGGATGTCCGCGAAGGCCTTACCGCCATTATCAGCGTCAAGCTTTCCGAGCCGCAGTTCGAAGGCCAGACCAAGGGTAAGCTGGGCAATATCGAAATCAAGAGCCAGGTAGAAAGCGCCGTCAATGAAGGCCTGGCCCTCTACCTTGAAGAGCACCCCGATGACTCCAAGAAAATAATCGAAAAATGCGTTACCGCCTCCAAGGCCAGGGAAGCCGCCCGCAAGGCCCGCGATTTAATCATCAGAAAGAGCGGACTGGAAACCGGCACCCTGCCCGGAAAGCTGGCCGACTGCTCCGAGAGAGACCCGGCGCAGTGCGAGCTGTACCTGGTGGAGGGCGACTCCGCCGGAGGCTCGGCCAAGCAGGGTCGTAACCGCCGTTTCCAGGCGATACTGCCCCTTAGAGGCAAAATCATTAACGTTGAGAAGGCTCCGCCGGACAAGATGCTGGCCAACAACGAAATCCGCACTATCATTACCGCGCTCGGCACCAGTATTGACGAGGAATTTGATGTCAGCAGACTGCGCTACCACAAGGTAATACTGATGACGGACGCTGATGTCGACGGCTCTCATATACGCACTCTTTTACTCACCTTCTTCTTTCGCCACATGATGGAGCTCATCAGCGCCGGGCATTTGTTCATCGCCCAGCCACCCCTTTACCGTATCAAGAGCAGCGAAGGATTAAAGTGGGTCTATTCCGACCAGGAAAAAGACGAGGTGCTGAAAAACAGCACCTCAAGAAAGACACAAATTCAGCGCTATAAGGGCCTGGGTGAAATGACGGCGGAACAGCTCTGGGAAACCACCATGGACCCGAACACCCGTACCCTTCTGGGAGTGAACCTGGAGGACACCACCAAGGCCGACGAAATATTCCACATATTGATGGGCGACGAGGTCCCGCCCCGCAAACAGTTTATCCAGGCGCACGCTAGGAGCGCCAACCTGGATATTTAAGAGAGTTTTCAGGCAGTCTTAAAGCAACTTAAGAAATTCATCCCTCGTTAGTCCGGCATCTCGAATCAACGCCCGCAACAGCCCGCGTCCCAGCTCTTTATGTCTTGGTACAGAAAGCCTGCCCTTAGATGGGTGAAGCAATATCATGTGGCTTCTTTCAGTATGGTCCCATTGATAGCCTGCCTGACACATAGCTTTGACAAAATCGTCTCCTGATATTACCGGGAGTTGTGACATTAAACGGCAACCTCCACCTCTCGCACCTCGATGATGTTGGGTATCTCTTCTCCATGCCGGCGCATGCTGGCGATATAACCCCGAATGGCTTCTCTGATGTTGGCGATAGCCTCTTCTTCGGTTCTCCCCTGCGAGTGGCAGCCGGGTAAAGCCGGACAACTGACTACGATAAAGCCGTCTTCATCCTGTTCCAGAGTGATGGCGAACTTTTTAGTCCCCTCGATTGTAGTAGTATTAGTACTGCGTATTGGCTCTATTCCATTTATGATTTCTAAGGAGCGGACTGTGAAACCTAACTTTTTAAGAATGTGACTTGCGTATTGCGCTGTAAAATCTCCTGTGTAAGATAGCCCTGTTACCAAGTGGATAGTTTGTTTGATTGGATACCTTAATCCATGAAGTTCTACGTAGTACTTATTCCGGCCATCAAAAGCCTTTGGCTGAACATCCTTGGTCGCATTGAGAATATCATCTCTACTTATTTCGTAGCTGTGGCCACCTATTACGAATCTCATTAAATACCTCCTACCTTCTTCCTTCTTTCCATTATAAAGAAAGGGAGATAATCTGTCAAGAGAGCTATGGATAAGACAGGGCGGCAGGGGCGGGAAAAGATAACATAGAGGGGAGGGGGCCAGAGATAAGGTAACCCCTTAAACCCGACACAAATAAGGTTTACTTCCCCTGAATGAGTGAGAAGAACTCGGCGCGGCTGGCCGGGTTGCTGTGAAAAGAGCCGCGGATGGCCGAGGTAATAACGTTGCTTCCCGGTTTTTTAATGCCCCGCATGACCATGCACATGTGCTCCGCTTGAACAACCACCGCTACCCCTACCGCTTTAATACCCTCCGCAATAGCATCGGCAATCTCGGTGGTCATGCGCTCCTGTACCTGGGGACGGCGGGCCAATGTCTCCACCACCCTCGCCAGCTTGCTGATGCCAACGATGCGCCCCTCTTCGTTGGGGATATAGCCCACGTGGGCCACGCCATAGAACGGCAACAGATGGTGCTCGCACATGGAATAAAACGGAATATCCTTTAATACCACCATCTCCCGGTGTCCCAGTTCGAATCCCACCTCAAGGTCATCCTTGGGGTCTTTCTTTAAACCCGCAAAAAGCTCGGCATACATCTCGGCAACACGCTGGGGAGTATCTCTAAGCCCCTCACGTGAAGGGTCTTCCCCGATGGCTTCGATAATATTATGTACCGCTTTTTTTATTATGGCCTCGTCAAACATACTCCCTCTCCTTGCCGTTGCTAACTATGTCCACCCCAGCGCCTTCTCCACCGCCGCCAGTTCCGCCGGAAGCTCAAGGAAGGAAGGCGCGCCTTTCAAGGCGGCCTCCGTATCCTTGAGTCCGCTGCCGGTTACAATACAAACGATGATTTTACCCGAGAAATTCTCGCTGCGACCCTTCAGCTTGATGAGGCCCGCCAGCGGCGCCGCCGAAGCCGGCTCGCCGAAAACCCCGGCCTCCGATGCCATGATTCGCTGGGCGGCGAGGATTTCCTCGTCGCTGACCATATCGATAATGCCGCCAGACTCATCGCGGGCGGCTTCCGCCCTCTTCCAGCTCGCCGGATTGCCGATGCGTATCGCCGTAGCCACCGTCTCCGGCTTCTCGATGGGATGCCCGCGTACAATCGGCGCCGCCCCTTCGGCCTGGAAACCGTACATCTTGGGCTTTCTGGTTGACTTCCCGGCTTCGTAATATTCCTTAAAGCCCTTCCAGTAAGCCGTGATGTTGCCGGCATTCCCTACCGGTAAAAACAGGTAGTCCGGGGCATCGCCGAGAACGTCGATAATCTCGAATGAGGCTGTCTTCTGCCCCTCGATTCTGTACGGATTGAGGGAATTCACCAGCGTTACGGGGTGCTTTTCGGTCAGACCGAGCACGATATTAAGCGCCCGGTCGAAATTACCGTCGATGGCTACTATCCTGGCGCCGTGAACGACGGCCTGCGCCAGCTTGCCCATGGCGATATTTCCCCTGGGTATGACGATGATACATTCCAGTCCGCAGAATGCCGCGAAAGCGGCCGCGGAGGCGCTGGTATTACCAGTGGAAGCGCAGATAATGGCTTTACTGCCATCCTCCACCGCTTTGGCGACGGCCATCACCATGCCCCGGTCCTTGAAGGAGCCGGTGGGATGGCATCCTTCCAGCTTGAAATGCAGCTCCTTGCAGCCGTATTTCTCCGCCAGCCTGTCGCACCTGACCAGCGGGGTATCCCCTTCCCCGATGGTAAACATGGGGGTTTTGGGAGTAACCGGCAGATATTTTTTATAGTGCTGCAGAACGCCTTTTTTCATGGCTAACCGCCCTCTATCTCTTCGACCCTGATGAAATTGCTGATTTCGTTGACCACCTCGAGCTTTTTCAACTCACCCAACGCCTTCCGCATGGCTTTCTCCACGGCGGGGTGGGTCATAATCACGATTTCCGCCGTCTGCGTCTTGCTATCCGACTCCGGCTGTATGGCCGAGAATATGCTTATGTTATTTTTACCGAAGACGGTGGCAATCTGCGCCAGAACACCGGGCTGGTCGGCGGCGTTCAGCCTGACGTAATACTGCGTTTCGATTTCATCCATGGGCTTGATTCTCTTGCCCGCCACCTCTTTCCAGGTGGATATGCTGCCGATACCCAGGGCGATTTTCCGCGCCGAGGCAACAACATCGGCAACGACGGCGCTGCTGGTGGCGCCGGGACCGGCGCCCTCACCCATGAAGAGCACCTTGCCTACCAGGTCGCCTTCCACCTGGACGCAGTTATAAACGCCATCAACCTTGGCCAGAAAAGAGTCGGCAGGAATGAATACCGGGTGTACTCTGGCTTCGATAGAATCGTCACGCTGCTTGGTTATGGCCAGCAGCTTTATGGCAAAACCCAGCTCCCGGGCATAGCGAAAGTCGCGACCGGTGAGTCGCGATATACCTTCGCGGTAAATATCCTCCGGCCGCACCCTGGTCTGAAAGGCCAGCGAAGCCAGTATAGCCAGTTTATAGTTGGCGTCTATCCCTTCGACGTCGTTTTCAGGGTCGGCCTCGGCATAGCCCAACTCCTGCGCCTGCTTGAGAGCCAAGGCAAAGTCCATACCTTCCCGGGCCATCATGGTGAGTATATAATTGGTGGTGCCGTTGATGATGGCGAAGATGCCGGAGATATCATTGGCAACAAGGTCGTGCTTGAAGGGAGCAATCAACGGGATACCACCGCCGACACTGGCTTCATACAGCAGACCTACGCCGTGCTGCCGCGCCAGGGCCAGGAGTTCCGTGCCGTGCTTGGCAATAAGCTCTTTATTAGAAGTAACCACGTGTTTACCACTTTCGATGGCTCTTTTATGGTAATCCAGCGCCGGGCTTACGCCGCCGATAGCCTCGACGACGATATCAATACCGGCATCACGGAAGAACTCGTCATCATCGGTGGTGAAAAGCCCGGCAGGCATCTGCTTTGCCTGCGGTCTGGATAAATCCTGCGGTAGGACCTTGACCTTACGCAGCACCAGGGGACACCCGACCTTCTCCGCCAGCTCGTCCGCCTTATCCGTAAGAACCCTGGCTACCTGTCCAGCCACAACGCCCAACCCTATCAACCCGACTCCAATATTATTCTTATTCATTTCTATTGCCCCCCGCTTCCGGTAAATCCTTCAACGCCCGGTCTATCGCCCATTGCTGGGATTCTTCAGTCAGATTGATATCATCAACGATGTTCTCTATATCAGCCGTGATTCCCGTCATCCAGTCGTTAAAAAGCTGCTCTATGAGGTAATCACGGTCCTCGCGGTCGATTTTCCTGTCTTCCTCCCTTCCAACCACCTCTACCAACCAGTACCCGCCCTCGGTCCAGTATGTATCATCAAAAATAGGGTCACTCCATTCCCCCAGCACTGTTTCCGGATTAAAAGCATAATCGTCAAAGGAGGCGCTTATTTCTTCAGATACATGTACCAGACCGAGCTCCCCGTGCATTTCCTGGGAAGGACTGTAGTTAGAATATTCATCGGCGATGGGCCCGAGGTCTTCCCCGTCTTCCAGTCGCTCTTTGATACCCTCCGCCAGCTCCCGACTGTTTATCAGGAGAGCCGATACGTTGGCCGAATCTTCGCTGGGCCTATCGTTAACCCTTAGCAGCCAGTAGCCCAATTGCATATACGCATCCGCGTCAAAAAGGGGGGCGCTTAAAGTGCCTATTTCCGCGTTGAAGGCGTATTCAATAGGTATGGCATTATTCAGTTGATATTCATATATGTCCCTGGGATGCCAGCCGAAATCACCCTGGTTTATATTTTTAGAGTAATAGTTCTGGGCGAACTCCCCTGCCAGTGCCGTAAAGTTCTCACTATTTTGCAATCTTTCAGTAATTTCGAGCGCCACGCGCTCGCTTTCCACCAGCATAGCCAGGACGTGCGCCTGTTCATCCGACTTCGGCACCTGCGACCCGAAATAGTCGGTCTTGAGCCTGTCCTTAAGCATTTGCCCTCCCACCAGACCGGCGGCACCATCGTTTTCAGGAATGTCCGCATTTTTCAACGTTTCTTTTATCTCTTTATCACTTACGGTAATGCCGAGTTTTTCAGCCGCCTGTCTAATCAACTCATCTTGAATAATCTGCTGGCTCACGCTGCCAGCCAGCCTGTTTATTTCAGAGGTCCCCTGGTTTTCGGCGGCTATTTTCAGCACGTCAATGTAATAACTCATATTAAATTCAGTATCGTTTACCTTGAGAACCGTCCTGTGCATGGGGACATATTCCCCCATTATCCACCCCACCAAAATGATCACAACAACCGCGGCAATAACCGCAATACCGCCGAAGAATATAATGCGTTGTCGCCGTCTTTGCTTCTGCAGGTGCGATAGCTGCCGCCGGGTAAATTCACGCTTGGGTTTCTCCGCTTTCTTTTTCTTAGCCAAGATTTTTCCCTTCTATCAAAAATTTTTACGGACTGCTATTATATTTATAATGCAAAAGCCGATTCTTTTTCAAACACAGCTCCCGGGAGATACAAGTTAGAAATACCTGCCGCGGTAAGTTTATTATTTTTTCCAGATAATATTTCGCTGCCATTTCGGCGTGCTGCGGGGAAAATCGGTCCTGAAGTGTGCGCCGCGGCTCTCTTCCCTGATGAATGCTGCTTCTGTCAACAGCCGGCCGGTTAATATGAGATTACTTAGCTCGTAAGAAGACTGGTCCGTAGGCGGAAGCAACGACTGCTGCCAGACTGCCAGGGTATCGGCGGCCTGGTTCAAGCCTTCTTTATCACGGATAATGCCGACCTTATCCCAGTGCAACTGCTGCAACGCGGCAAGCCCCGCCGGCGATAGAGCCCGGAGAGCCGGCCTCTGGCCAAGTGAAGGGTATATAGCTTTATTGCCAGGTATGGGAGCAGCCTTCTCTTTGGACTTTGTCCCGGTTCTTTCTATTATCCTCTTGCTGAACACGATTGCCTCCAGCAAGGAGTTTGAGGCAAGCCGATTAGCCCCGTGAACGCCGGTGCAGGCAACTTCACCGGTGGCGAACAAACCGGCAATATTCGTCTCTCCCCAGCTATTGGTCTTGATGCCGCCAATCATGTAGTGGGCAGCCGGCGCTACCGGAATAAGGTTCCGGGTAATATCCAGGCCATGGTCCAGGCAAAAGCGATAGATATGCGGGAAACGCGCGGTAACGGTGTTGGGCGGCAACCGGGTGACATCCAGGAAAACCCTGTCCGAGCCGGTCTTTTTCATCTCGTTTACAATGCTACGGGCGACGATATCCCTAGGGGCCAAGTCTCCTTTCTTATGATAATCCGCCATAAAACATTTACCTTCGGCATTACGCAACACGCCACCCTCCCCGCGCACCGCTTCCGATATCAGAAAGGGAATGACGCCGGACATGCGGAGGGCGGTGGGGTGAAACTGGAAAAATTCCATATCGGCAATCTCGGCGCCGGCGTTAAAGGCGAGGGCAACACCATCGCCGGTGGCTATATCGGAATTGGTATTGTATTTAAACAGCTGCCCGGCTCCGCCGGTGGCCAGAATCAAGTAGCGGCACCCGAACTCCTCGACGGTTCCGGTGCGGCATTCCAGCGCCCTGATACCGGCTACCTTCTTCTTTTCCACCAGAATTTCGGTCGCCAGGAAATTCTCGAGCACCTGGACTCCCAAAGAACGCACCTGCCGACTTAACGTTACTTCGATATACTCGCCGGTGGCATCTCCCCCGGCATGAAGAACGCGGGGCACGCTGTGGGCCGCCTCCATGGTCAGGGCAATCTCACCTTCGAGGGTATCAAACGGCACGCGGTAACCGACAAGGTCGGCGATACGCGCCGGTGCCTCATTTACCAGGATGCGCACCGTTTCTTCGTTGGAAAGGCCATCACCGGCATTTATGGTGTCTTTTAAATGAAGCTCCGGCGAATCATTCTTGCTTATAGCCGCGGCAATGCCGCCCTGGGCGTACTTGGTATTACAGTCGTCAATGCTGCCCTTGGTAAGAACCAGAACGCTGCCGTGTTCCCTGGCCAGTAAAGCCGTATAGAGACCGCCGATACCGCTGCCCACGACAACATAGTCATACCGGTTCATCTAGACTTTCAACCCCTTTAAAATATACCCGGCGATAATACTCCTCTGTCTCTCCAGCGTAAACTCGATGGCTCTGTCTTCGAGGGCATGCCGGCACAACCTTTCCATGAGCATTCCTTTTATATAGGGCGGCCCGTTGAAAACATGAGCAACCCTGTCAGCGACAGTTTGAACCATCTGGGTGGTATACAGTTTGACCATGACGGCGTTATGCCTTATCGATTTACCGATATCCGAGTTCCAGGCCGCTTCATAGACCATGAGCCTGGCGGCCTGGATATTCATGGCGATATCGGCCAGCGCCGCCTGGATGCTGGTACGCCTGGAAACGGGCTGTCCGAAAGTCTCCAGCGATTGCGCCTGGGCGGTAGCCTCATCGAGCAGCCGGCGAGCGATACCCACGCACCGGGCGCCTCTCACTACCCTTCGCCGCGGGAGCCATTTCTCACCCAGGTGAAAGGCTTTACCTTCTTTCCCCAGGATATTTTCCGCAGTCACCCGGCATTTTTTAAAGACCATAGTCATGGGCTCCTTAACCTGCGCCAGCCACCCGGTCTTCTCGTCTCCACCGGCAACGCTGAATCCCGGTGTGTCCTTATCCACCAGAAAGCAGGTAATACCCCTATCCGTGCTGGCGAAGACCACGGCAAAATAGTCGCCGCCAGCCCGGGACAGTGATAGTTTTTTACCTTTCAGCAGGTAATATCCGTCCTCTTTCTTCGCCTTCATCTTCATGCCCGAAGGGTCGGCGCTGCCGTCCGACTCCATCAGCGCCAGATAGGGTTTCTTCTCATAATTCAGAGCGGGCAGCAGGAATTTTTCCCGCTGTTCCTCATTACATTCGAAAAGAATGGGGGTTACATCCCCGAAACGAAAGGGCACTACCGTCTGGGCCAGTTCTTCCTCGACCAGACAGACTCCGAGGGTGTCCAGCCCGACACCCCCGAGCTCCTCCGGAACGCCGACACCCCACAGTCCCATCTCCCGGACCATCTTAACGAGTTCCGCCTCTTTATCTGCGGGGAGGTAAGAGCGGGCATCGCTAAGGTCGGCGGCACGCCCCAGAAGGTCTCTTTCCAGCGGCTTGAGTCGTTCGTTGACAAAGTCACGCGTCAGACTCTGTATCATCTTTAGTTCTTCAGATAGCTCGAAGTCCATGCGCATCTCACCTTATTAATTCAGTCGGAACTGACGGCTTCTTCAAGAAACAGGTCGAGGTCAGGCTCATCTTCATCGCCTATCCTGCTTTCAAGGCGTGACATCACCTCTATCATGCGGTGATTGACGATATAATTTTTAATGGTTGTGTCCACCTGAGGACAAACGAGGACGCAGGCATTACACAGGTCGCAGTCCTCCCCGACGATGCTTTCCAGAGCCATGGAGGTGCGTTGTTCCGTTTTTTCGCGGCGGGAGGGCTCCCGCGATAAAAAGGGGCAGATATCGACGCAGTTGCCGCAGCCCAGGCATTCTTTGTGTCCGCTGATGTCCTCGGCGATATTCAGGGAATGTGCCATACCGAACCCGCTGGAGAGAAGACGGCACCGACCTACCGGAGGGCACCGGGTATTCAGAATTTCATTTAAAATGCCTTCAATTTCTTTAATATCCCGTTGCGCAGGCAGTGGCATAGAACCTTCCCCCGGTCGTACTTAAAAAATTAATCCGCCTAAATCTCCTGTCTGGTATAGCCATGGGCATGCCTGACATAATCCGGCAGCAATCGCGGTGAGACCGTACGCTTTCCGGCGAGCCCCACCCGTCCCAGTTCCTTCTGCCACCGGCGCACGTGTTCCAGGGTCGGGCTGCCTCTTTTGACCTTCCTGGCATACTGGGCCGCCGCCCGACCAGCCCGCCGCCCGAATACAAACAACTCCAGGGTCGAGTTGCCGATAAGGCGGTTCCGCCCGTGCACACCGCCGGTACACTCGCCGGCCGCGTAAAGCCCGGGTACATTGGTGGCGCCCTCGGTATCTATCCTGATTCCGCCGTTCTGATAATGCAGGGTGGGATATACCAGTATCGGCTCGCAGGTAATATCGATGTTAAAGCGGCGGTACTGCCGCACCATGGCGGGCAGTTCCCGGGCAATGGTGCCTTCGCCGCGGAGAATATCAATCATCGGCGAGTCCAGCCAGACGCCGACCTCGCCGTTGGGCGTACGGAGTCCGTACTGGCTTTCCCGGCACTCGCGGATAATGGCCGAAGCTACGATATCCCGGGGTTCCAGGGGCATGATGAACTGCTCGCCGCGACCGTTGACCAGCTGCGCCCCCAGCGTCCTGGCCTTTTCCGTGACCAGCTGCCCTAAAATCTGCAGTGGATAGACAGCGCCGGTGGGGTGATACTGCATGGTATCTATGAAAATAAGCTCGGCGCCGGCGCGGTAAGCCAGCACCAGTCCGTCGGCAGTGGCGCCGTAGTGATTGGTGGTGGGGAAACCCTGAATATGCAATCGGCCGATACCGCCGGTAGCCATGACTACCGCCCTGGCCCTGACGATAATAAGCTCTTCGGTTTCCAGGTTGAGCAGTATGGCCCCGGCTATCTGCCCTTTATCATCCAGAATCAGCTCGATGGCCGGAGCAAATTCCAGGTAATCAATACCCTTATTCTTCAGTTCGTCGCGGAGGACGCGCATTTCTTCCAGTCCGGTATAGTCGCGCGCGGAGTGCAGCCGCCGCCGCGACGTGCCGCCGCCGGAGAGTTCGTACATGGCACCGTCCGGGGTCTTGTCCCAGTTCACTCCCAGCTTCTCCAACCACTTAATCGCCGAGGGGGCGTCCTTCACCAGGACTTCCACGAGCTCCGGGATATTTTCAAAGTGGCCGCCGCCGATGGTGTCGAGATAATGAATCACCGGCGAGTCGTTGGGACGGTCGGCAGCCTGGGTACCCGCCTGCGCCCCGACGGTATTGGCATCCCCAAGGCGGAGCTTGGTAGTGACAAGGGACCTGGCCCCATTCTCGCTGGCCAGCAATGCCGCCGAAGCCCCCGCCCCGCCGCAGCCGATTATCAATACATCGACGTTATAATCGGGCCTGGAGGGGTCTATTTTATCCGGGTCGACACGGCTGCTGCCTTCCAGCAAATCGGCCAGTTCCACGGGCGTGGAATCGCCCTTGTTGATGCCCACCTGCAGCTGGCGCATGCTCGTTTTTATGTAGTCGGGGTGATACTGCCGCAGGAGGTCGGACTTCTCATCTTCGTCAAGGCGCGGGATAGCTTCGATGAGCCGCCTCACCCGCGTATCTTCCACGAGATGAATGCTTTCTTCTAAATATGCCGGGTACATCTAAGACACCATCATTCCCATTGTTGTTCCAGTGCCGGCTCCATATCGCGCTCGGCGTAGCGGCGGCGCAGCTCTTTTTCACCGGCCTTTTTCAGTTCCGCTATCCCGGCATCAAACTCGCCGGATTCTATTTCGGATATTCTTTCATCAAGGTGCCCGGAGACGGGAGTAAGGTAACGCCCGTACAATCGGCGACCGAGAAGGGCTACATTATAGGGCACGAGGCCCTGCGGACACCGGGCGGCGCAAAGGCCGCACATAACGCAGTCGAAAGACTTATCGGCTACGGCCCGGATATCGCCCCGGATGGCATCGGTCATAAACCACATTACTTCCAGTTCCTGGGGGCAGGCCTTGGTGCAGGTATTGCACCCGAAGCACTTTGTTATATCAGGGTAGAGGGACTTAATAGTATCGATGCCGGCTTCGAGCTTCTCCAGGTCGTAGGTGGCCTTTACGGCGGGGAAGAAGGGCACCTGAACCAGGCACATATCCGGCTCTACGGATTTCTGGCAGGCGAGGTCATACCTTAACTGGGGGTCGTTTTTGAAGTTATAAATGGTGGCGCAGGCGCCGCAGAAGCCGGCACGGCAGCCGCAGCCGCGCAGCATACGGTAGCCGCTGTATTCCAGCGCCGTCAGGATGGTAAGACCCTCCGGGACCTGACAGTGCCTGCCCATAACATAGATATCTATTAGCCTGGCCTGTTCCGCCATTCAACTCCTTGGCCCGAGTCACGCTTGATATCAGGGTCTCGAGCCTTTATCCGTTACGAATTATTATCACCTTATGGTGCCGAGGGGGAGATTTGAACTCCCACGCGCTTACGCGCACCACCCCCTCAAGATGGCGTGTCTACCGATTCCACCACCTCGGCACAATTTCATGGCAGGAGTGAGAGGACTCGAACCCCTGACCGGCGGTTTTGGAGTTCTAAGCCTACTATCCCACCCAGTGCTATTAGATAGCATACCGCCTTGTCTGGTCTGGCGTCAAGCCTGATTTTGTATCTGGATGTGCCGCCCCGTGCTACTGGGTGCCAAACAGTTTGTCGGCAAAATGTCGGCAGAATCCTTCCTTTTTCTATGAGGTCACAACATAAGCAATTGTGACATGTATTGAACAAAATGCAATATTGTCACATTAAAGATCTCGACTGAACAATATGGATTTCTGTTAAATGGATAACATACAAAGCTTCTATTATCGTTACGTCAGAAGGCCTCTAAATAGAATATTGTCACTTTTTGGCTGGATAGTTGCCACTTAATCATCCTGGCTTCACCATCATGTATCCTAAGCCGGGTCTAGTAAGGATGTATCTGGGATTTCTGGCATCATCCCTAAGCTTCCACCTGAGGCGGCTCACATTTACTTGAATAAGGTGAGAGCCACCGATGAGCTCCTTGTGCCATACCTTCTCCAGTAGCTGGTCAAGTGTGACCACTCTATCGGCGTTACCCGCCATATAAGACAATAACCGGTACTCCGTGCTGGTTAGATTCATTTCCTTGCTACCAAGGAAGACCCTGTTTCGGGCAAAGTCTATTACCAGGTCACTGGCATGGAATACAGGCTTGGAATGCGCATTCCATCCCCCAGCACGGCGTAACACTGCTCTGACCCTCGCCATAAGTTCGTTGGCCGCGAAGGGCTTGGTTATATAATCATCGGCACCGGCATCCAATCCCTGAACCCTTTCTTCATCGCTGGCCATGGCGGTAACCATGATTATTGGTATCTGCGAAAATTCCCGTATGCGGCGACATACAGCATACCCATCCATATCCGGCATCCTGATATCAAGCAGCACTAAACATGGAGTTTCCCGATCCACCACGTCAAGGGCGGCTTCGCCGTCACTGGCTGTTAGCACCCGGTAGCCCTCCAGCTCCAGCGTACGCTTCATCATGCGTAATATTCGAACATCGTCGTCAACTACCAGCACCGATGCTTTAAATGATGCCATCCTACTGATACCAATTTTCTTTATTATCTTTATTATCTTGTCGGCTAAACACTCGTGACGTAAAGAACTGCATGTTATTTTCGGTGTTGATTACCCAGAACGACACGATTACCGCATCACCCTTATCGTATTCCGGGTGTGTTATATTGGTCCACCTCACGGTATTCTGGTTAGGTACCGCCCAGCTTGTTGCGGTAATGCTATCCGGCGATGCATAATCCGGAAACACGTCATACATCGCCGGGTCGTCGGTGAGGTGCGCAAATTACTGAGGTGTCAAAAGCTGCTCGCCGATTAGAGTACCTGCCGGACTATACTCAGGTTGACCTATTAGACACCTCCATCATGTGCAGTTATTGATTAAAATATTTCATTTACCGGAAGTCAGGGTACCACCCAGGTTCACGTTTGCCGGCGCGTTGGTCATGGCTAACCATGAATCTCCAGATATAGAGTATCTCCAGAAGGCGGCGGTATTAGCTCCTTGGAAAGCATAGAGGTAGTCGAAACCCGGATAGGCGAGGGCGCCACCACTGCTGACGCTAGCTAACGTGCTGGTCAGCGCCGTCCAGGAGTTACCCGCAATATCATATCTCCAGAATGCATTGGTGTTCATACCCTGGAAAGCGTACATATAGCTACCGCCATCATAAGCCAGGGAGCCACCAGCATCCACGTTAGCGGGCGCGGTCGCCAGCTCCGTCCAAGAGTTACCCGCAATATCATATCTCCAGAACTTGTTTTTGTTATTGCCCTGGAAAGCGTACATATAGCTACCGCCATCATAAGCCAGGGAGCCACCAGCATCCACATTAGCGGGCGCATTAGCCAGCTCCGTCCAGGAGTTACCCGCAATATCATATCTCCAGAATTTGTTTTTGTTATTGCCCCGGAAAGCGTAGACATAATTACCACCATCGAACCGTAGAGCGCCACCGCTGCTAACATTATCCGGTGCCGCTGCGAGCGTTGTCCATGTATTGCTGGAGATATCATATCTCCAGAAGCCATCGAGGTTGTTCCCCTGGAAGGCGTAAATAGAGTTGGCGCCGTCATAGGAGAGAGAGCCACCATCCCCTACTGTGGCCGGAGCGCTGGTCAACGCTGTCCAGGAATTTCCTGATATACTGTATACCCAGAAGGCGGTCTGTCCATTGCCTTGGAAGGCATACACATTATTGTTGGCGGCGAAGGTGACCGAGATAGTGTGGTCAGCCGTCACATTGGTGAAGGTGTAACTGAGTGCCGGTGTCACCGGAGAACCGTCCACCGTCAGGGCAGCAACATGGTAGCCGGAATTCGAGTTCATGGTAAAGGTCTGGTCAGTGCCATAGGAGACGATGACAGCTCCAGAAGGCGATATCGTACCGTTAGCGCCGGCGCTAGCCGTAATCGTCACGGATGTCGTGAAGCTCTGCTCCGCGCCATAGGCTGTGCCTTTGCCTACAGCCTCAGCCATGAAGTAATACGTAGTCCCCGGCGTTAGTCCTGTCAGGTCAAAGTAGAAGGTGCCGGTAGTATACATGACCTGCGCTGTCGTCGTGTTGGGATAAACCCCGGGGCTGGTGCCCCACTGTAAGGAGACACTAACACTGGTGGCTGTGCCCAGCGAGGTCAGATTGCCGTTCAGCCTGGCTCCGGTGGGGGTGATGTTGGTGGCAACATTGGTCGTGACCGTCGGTGGCGTGGTTGATCCCGTGAGGCTCGCTGTCCAGCGCATCGTCGGCTGCGAGGGGTCGGCTTCCGAGGGGGTTGACATTATTGAAATATAATCACCGGCGTTAAAATTCACAGAGTTAGTGAGGTCGGAGCCTGTGGTATCCGTGCCCGAGATAGTGCACGTCACTGGTGTGTCAGCACCATTCTTGCGGACAACAAAAGTGTACGATTTGCCACTGCCGGGGCTGTCATTTAGGATGACGTAGAAGTTGGATACGGCGCCATCCACAGGCATGAACTGTTGATTCTCGGCCTCAGTTTCGCTTACGTACGAGTCATACATAGATACGAAATTAATATTATTTTTGTCTAGGTTATTGCTACCGGTTGAGCCACCGATGATGGATGCTGGGGGAGGCACGAATGTGGTGCTGAACTGAACCACACCAGCATACAATGCATCTGTGATCACTTCTCCTCCAGTAAAGTATATCTGTCTTATTGCTGTACTGGTAATAACAATCTGGCTTTGTGTTTGGTTGACTGATACTGTTGTATCATCAGTGTCCGTCCCGGCGAGAAGCTGTTCCCAGACTTCTGGATAAGCCGTGTCTATGGTAATGGTCACTGATTCAATCTTAGAGGAACCAGGAGACTTTGAGAGCGGTTTTATTGCTATCGACTCCGTTCCCATGGATGAGGACGCCGTCAAGTCCCCTGATAAAACCGGTAAACAAATCTCGTCACCTATGATTAGTGACTGCTCGTCTGTTGTGGCATATTCACTCCCATAGTCCCTGATTATCAGTCCGTGTTCGTAGACCAGCTTCGGGCTATCAACAGTGCCCTGCACCTCATAGATGATTCGGTTTGAGTTATAGCTCTGTGTAATCGTTGGGTTACCCGGGACATCAATAGTATATTCAATGCTAACCGACACGTTTTCAGAAGTCAGCGAGCCGGCTATCCCTGTACCGGGATTCGCCAGGAACATCCGGTTGGGATAGCGTACGCCCATGTGGAAATCACTGGACTTGGGTGCTTCGTTAAATGCTACATCCTCCACATCTGATTTGAATGTTATCATGTCATTATGGACTATATTGAGGTGCTCGTATTCTACATCCTTATTCCAGTCAGGCACGAAGAAAGCCTGTATCGTGCCCCACATCGTTGCCACAACCAGCAGCATCAGCATGGCGCCGATCACCACGGAGACCCCTCTTTCCTCTTTCCACAGGCTCCGAATTCCGGCTCTCATCTTGGCCATGCCTCCCGGAGTACCCTCACCAGTCTGCCAAGTATATTCTCTTCCCGACTGCGGAACACGAAATCGGCAAGCAGGGCCACCATTCCCGCCAGGAAGACGGCATCCAGGATACTTCCACCCCCTACTGATACCAGGGTAGGCTTCCCCCAGTCATGGCTAGCTAACTTGTGCAGGTTAAGGAGGTCGGCTCCAACCAGCACCCCGATTGTCGCTCCGGCATAGGCCAGAAGGGCTGTATTTAAATTACTCAATCCTTTCATTCTCCGGAACATGAAGGCAATCCCCGACGCCAGAATCGGCGGAATGGCAAAAAGGTAGATTACCACCCCCAGACCAGACTGAATAAAGGCATAGAGATAGGTTACCGCCGTAATAATGACTGCCAGGAGGCAGAAATGCTTCCAGGGGATACGTCTGGATGCCAGCATATTAAACGTAATTATGATAGGGATGAAAAAGCCCACGGCATTGACCCCGATTACGATGCGACCGAAATGAACTATTGGCACATCGAACACCTTCGCAGTAGCGAACACAGTGCCGAATATGCTACCGGTAAGCTCATTAATGGTCATGCCCACCACGGGCAGGGCGGCGAAATAGGCAAGCAGCGGAAAGGCCACCAGCAATATCACCTCCACCAGTGTGAATCCGGCTACATGAAGGTAGAGCCCCAGCAGCCCAGCCAGGATAAGAATAAATAATATCAGGATGATAATAAGAAGGATAATACCGAATTGGTCGACCATCTCTCATCACGCTCCGGTGTGAACAACTTACATCAACAGGGTATAGGCGATAACCGCCACTATGATAAAGAAAGCCGAGTGCTTGAGACCGGCTACCACCTTCCCTTCACCCATCTTCCCGGCGACAATACCGGCAAAAAAGCCCTGTATCACCAGGGCATGGAAGAAAAGCATATTGTATTTAGCCAGATCTGCATCAGACACGGCAAACTGCCCCATCCCACTCGGCAGGGCTGCGCCGGAAGTAGCTTCGGACGCCTCCTTCATCATGGGGAGAAAGACGTAACTCATAATCATTATCACAGCCAGGAAAACGAAGTAGCTGATGTAACAGACCATAAGGTATGGCTTGGTTTCCGAGCTTCTTCTCTTTTCCAGGGTCTTTGTCTCCTCCACGTCGGTGGCAACGCCCTCCAGTATCTCACCTAACTGGCCACCCATCCTGGATGCCTCGATTAGGGTAAACACTGTTCTTCGGATAAGCGGGGTGGGGTATTTTTTGGCGAAGTGAAGCAAAGCGTCATCAAAGGAAGTACCCCATGAGATCATATTATCCATCTGCTTTATAGCCTTGGTAAGCGCGCCGTACTGTCCTCCCGCAGCCATGCTCATCGCCCTCTCTATAGTCATTCCCGATTTTACGGACAGGCTAATATCGCGCACCATGGCCGGAAACTCTGCTTCTAATTTCCCAATTTTTCTCGTCTCGTAGAGGTTAAAAAAGCTCGGAGTCATAATAAACAGTAGAAAGGCCAGAATCACGATGTTCATTGGGTCGATGCCCAGGTAGAAGGCAATAGCAGCACAAGCCATAGCAATCCCGCCCGAGATAAGATACAGCAGATACTGCCTCTCCCTCATTGTACGCAGTGGGGATTCAAGGAATCGTTGCAAGGTGGACTTACTTCGGTTGCGCTCTATTGCCTCAAGAACCATGTCCCTGTTCATGCTATTTTATCCCCTCCGGTGCCAAAGCATCGGTAAGCAGCACAAACATCATTGAGCCCAATGGGATATACCCATATATAATCACCATCAGAATCATCGGACTTGCCCCGCCTAACATCATCATGGCAGCGAACATGACGATAACAAGGATTGGTGCTGCCACCAGCCCGATGATATAGACCTCAGAAATCAGGCCCAGAGTCTCAATAAACTCGGTAAATTTCTTCCGGTTTTCTTCCATGGCTTCCCGCGCCTTACTGACAAAGTAGGTTCCCATTTCGCCTCCGGAGAGGGCATTTGTCATCGCACCCTGGATGAATGTCCTCAGATGTGTGGAAGGAGTAGCCGAGGCCAGGTTGCGCAGCGCGCTGATAAAATCAAAACCGAGTAGCTCGACGTCTTTGACCACCAGCTTCGCTTCCTGGCTTATTTCGCCGAAGAATTCCTCCGTCTCGGCAAGCTTCCTGAAAATCAGGTAGGGAATGACACCCGTGGTAGCCATAAACGACATCCAGCTGATAGCATAAGGTAGATGGCCGTCAATCTTCCCTTTCCTTTCCCAGCCCTTAACCCGGGGATAGAGCATAAGGAGGAGGAACATAGTCAGAAAACAAGCGATCGACACTAAGACAATCAGGCTGAAGTCAGCTAAAATCCTTAGCAGGTCTGTATTCGCCACGCCACTTATGAGGAGGAATCTCCATATTAGCACATAGCCAAAGAGGAGGGACACCACCTGCATCAGGGTGACGCAGATAAACGATAGCACAAGGGAATACAGGGTGGAAATGGATAGCAATCTTTCTACGGTGATATACATTCGTGCCTTTACCAGATCATTGGTCAGGAAGGAGAAACGAGTTCGCCTTTCCCTGTAGTAACCACCGAAGAGAGTCAGAGCCACTGTACCCGTGTTCACAGTATCTCTCCCTGCAGCAGGTTCTTTTCGACCTCATCTGGACGTACACTGTAGTCAAACAGCAGTCTGCTCAGTCTATAGAAGTCGTTTACCTTGTTCTCACACAGCCAATTCATTATTCTCAGCCGCCGGGCATACTCTGCCGATAGTTCCTCCTCGCTCATATTCAGCTTTTCCATGGTTTCTATGAAGACTTTAGACTCCCCGCTGAATTGAAAGTTGCCGGTGGCGAGTCGGAAGACCACATTCGTCTTTAGGGTCTCATTATCAAAGTCAACACCGGTCACCTCTGTCACGTTAGTACATCTCCTGGCCCTGATATCGTCTACCTTTACCATACTGACCATCGCCACGATGTCTATGCTGTCAAGCAGCATTAGCGGAACGTCTATGGGTGGCTTCGTCAGCCTCTTTACCAGCGACTCCACTGAGTCGGCATGAACCGTGGAGAAGGTGATATGGCCGGTGGCCATAGCCTGGAAAAGGGTAGAGGCTTCCTGTCCTCGCACCTCTCCAACCAGCAGGTACTCAGGCCGCTGCCTGAGGGCAGTTCGGAGCAGATCAAACATCTCAATTGAGCCACGCTCTTCGGTTTCCTTAGTGACAGAGGGTATCCAGTTCTGGTGAGCAAGGTTTATTTCCCTGGTATCCTCAATGCTCACTACCTTGCAACTGGGCGGTATGAACATGGAGATGGTATTAAGGAAGGTAGTCTTCCCCGATGCAGTGCCACCGGCAATGAGGATGTTAAATCCGTTTTCTACCGCCATCCATAAATAGACGGCCATCTCCACGGATATTGTCCCGAGGTTTATCAGGTCTACCGGAGTGAAAGGTGTCTCCCTGAATTTTCTAATAGTAAAAGTGGAGCCTCTGGTGGTAACTTGGCTTCCTATACTCAGTTGCAGTCGGTCATGGTTAGGCAGCGAGGCATCGAGCAGAGGCTTGGCCATAGAGATGTGCCTGCCTGACCTCTGCGCCAGCTTGTAGATGATGGAGTCCAGCTCCTCCTGGGTAAAGGTGGTGTTGGTCTCCAGCGACCCGTACTTCTGGTGATAGACAAACACCGGAATCCCGGCGCCGTCAGCCGATATGTCTTCAGCCCTCTTGTCTCTCAGTATCGGATCAAGCCTGCCGTAACCTATCAGGTCTCTCGCCACGTAGTACATTATCTTTTCCATGCTCGAAGGACTCAGGCAGATGCCGAATTCCTTGGTTATCTCCTGGACCTTTTGCCTCAGGAATTCCTCAGGTCTATCCAGCGAGGCAAAATCCAGATTTATTACCTCATAGAGCCATAACCTTATCTCCTTTAGTAGCTCTTCCTCACCCCTGGTCAGACTGACCTCGTAGACCTGATAGGTATGAGGCTGGCTCGCTTCAATGCCAATGTAGGCGTAGGGTTCGTTCACCGGATACACCTCCAGGAATTTTTCCCTGTCTATCTCCGGCGCCAAACCCGGCTCAGTGGTATCCTCTATAACTACAGACTTTCTCTCTTTGGGTGTTTTGCTTTTCTTTTGTTTCCGCGGCCGCTGCTCGGCGAGTACTAGCTGTAGGGCTTCCTGAGCCTTTATTTTCGCATCCTCTTTGGCCGCCAGCGTCTCCGCGTTTAAGCGTATCGGCTCGCTGCCCTTGAGCAGCGTAGAGCCGCACCACTCACAGTGGTCTAAACCACTGGGTATCTGGCCGCAATTGGGACATATTATCCCTTTGCCTGACAGTCGGTCTTTTTGATTTATGGTCACTGTCTTCATTTATCCTTCCACGGCCAATGTCTGCGACCGCAAGCAAGCGGATCTCTCCAGCCGGGCGCAAGCTCATAGTGCCCCCTGCCTGGTCACAGGCCGACCAGCCGAGGTGCCTTCAGCACCTCGGCTGGTTCAAGTATTCGTGGCATATTTGCCTCGTTTTTAGCAATTGTCCCTAGCGTACCAGCACATTGGTATCAAGCAAAATCGCGTCACTACCAACATGGACAGCGACGAAGTGATACCAATTAGCGCCAATGGTAGTATTGGCCGTGACTGTTTGATTCCCCACATCTAAAGTCGTGCCGGTCGATATGGCGTGGTCACCCAATTCGCCTTGCGACGAGAAGTCTGCGGAACTCTCCTTACCCAGTGTTAGCGAGCCCTTCCATTCGTCGACCCCTATGTTTTCCCCGCCACTGTGCTTCACGAGCACCGAGACCTGATCGGTCGGGTCATCAATCACCGACAGCGCAATATTAGGTGCCTTGGGGGTGTTCCCGAGGTATCCGTAGGCGAAACCGGCTACCACCGCCCCCATGACTACGGTTATGGCTACCATCAATATCACGCCGATTACCGGGGACACGCCTCTCTGGTCTTTTTGAAACTCCTTTAAGTATTTCATTCCATCCTCCTCGTTTGATTAGAGTAGTTGTAACGGTTGTTCAATCATCTCTAAATACCATAGGCTACCACCTTCCTTACTGACCACAGTGCCTGTGTGGCTCTTTTTCATCATCCCGGGCACCGTCCTCACACGCCCGCCATGGCCATTACAGTGTCGAGAATTGTTGTTGGGTCCGCCCCTTTGTTGAGAAAGAGAACCGACTTGGTAAAGTAACTGTCGGCTCCCCCCTGATAGCTCCTGATTATGTCCTTTCCTTCATCCGAGGCGGTAAGTATCACTACCGGTATGTCCCTTAACCTTTCCTCGCCCTTTATTTGTTCCAGTATCTCTAGACCACTAACCTTCGGGAGTTTGAGGTCAAGGAGGACTAAATCCGGCCTGGGATTAGCCGCCCTATCGGTATAAGCGCCGCGGTTACGCAGGAAATCGAGTGCCGCCTTACCATCTGTAATCCAAAACAGTCGTGGTTTCAGCTTCCCTTTCTCCAGGGCCCGCCTCATAAGAACGCCGTGCTCCTCGGTGTCCTCCACCATCAAAATATTAATCTCCCTTGGCATAATCATAATTCCGCCCTCCTTCCTATGAGTTTGGTCAATCGTCCTTTCAACTCTTCACCTGAGGTAGGCTTCTTCATATAGGCCTTGGCTCCTGCCCTGACGGCTTCAACGATTATGTCCGGGTCGTCTATGTCCTCCGGCATCAGCATGGCAACCGCCGCGGAAGGATTATCTTTTGTTAAGGCGCGTACCACGTCGATACCACCTGTACCGTCCAGTTTCAGGTCTATCAAGGTAATATCAGGGCTGTACTGGGCAAACTTTTCCAGGGCCTCGACACCGTTTTTAGCGACGGCAACGACCTCAAATCCAAGTGTTTCCATCGCATTGGAGAGGAGGATGCGCGTAAAGGTGGAGCTATCGGCGAGAAGTACTTTAATCTTTTCCATTGTTATTGTCCTTTTTTATGCCGCTCTGTTCAGGCAAGGTAAAGCACACGGTGGTTCCCTTTCCTGATTGACCCTGTTGCACCCATATCCTTCCCCCGTGTGCTTCAATAATTTTCTTCACCACAGCCAGGCCGATACCGCTCCCTTCACCATCTGCTGTCCCCCGGTAGAAGAGATCAAAGAGCTTTCCCACCTCACTCGCGTCAATCCCGGGCCCGTTGTCGCGCACAAAGAAAACGATTTCGTTCCTTGAACGGTAGTGACCTATCTCGATTTTCAGAGGGATGGTTTTATCCCGGTATTTAATGCTGTTCTGAACCAGGTTGGTCAGCACCTGCTTTATCCTCGTCCTGTCTATGCAAATTTTGGGGAACGTCTTCGCGATGGAAACTGTAAGCCCGATCTTGCTTATTTGCTCGTTAAACTCCGTAATCACTTCCGTGACTATTTCGCCAAAAGCAATACCATTGGTTCGCTTTATCATCTGTCCGGAACGGGAATATTCCAGGGTATCATTCAAGAAACCCTGCATCCTCTTTACGCCGGACTCGAGCAGGCGTATATCCTCCTGCACGTTTTCTGCCTTCTGGTCTTGCATGTCCTCCCGGAGCAGGCGGCTGAAACCCTCGATGCTTACCAGGGGGCTTCTTAAATCGTGGGCAATGCCGTAGCTGAATGCCTCCAACTCGCTGACTTGCGCCTGGAGTTGCCGGCTAAGCCTTTCCTGCGCTTCCTCCGCCCATTTACGCTCGGTAATGTCACGCATTGATGCGAGGTAGGCATCTTCACCTTCCCATTCTGTCTGTACCACGGCCATCTCGCCGGTGCCAGGCCCCCCGGATGTGCGAACGATGTCAATTTCGGTCATCTCACCGGATGTCATGGGCAAGCCAAACATTTCACCCAGCAGTTCTTCCTTCTTTCGGCGAAGGATAGATTCTAAAGTCTTGTTGACAAAAAGCGTTATCCCCTTTTTATCAACAATGATAATGCCATCGTTGCTTCTTTCTACTATGTTGTAGAAATTGGTTCGGCTTTCCTGTAGCGCACGCTCCGTATTCTTGCGCTCGGTGATGTCTCTGACTATAGCCGTGGTGATGCACGTATCGCCGACCTTTCTTGATGACAGGGAGAGCTCGACGGGGAATTCTGTTCCGTCTTTCCTGAGACCATAAATCTCCGTTACCTTGCCGATAATCGGGCCGGAGCCGGTACTGATAAAATGGGCAAATCCTTTTTTCTTTTTCCCCTGGAATCTCTCGGGGACAATCTTCATCAGGGACTGCCCCAGCATCTCTTTTTCCTGGTAGCCGAATATCCTGGCCGCTCCCTGGTTCCATACAATAACCATCATCTCCGGGTCAATGGCTATCACGGCATCGATTGAGGTGTTGATAAGCTCGCGGTATTTCTCTTCGCTTTCTTTCAGATCTTCTTCGGCCCGCTGGCGCTCGGTGATATTCAACTGCTTTTCCAGGGCGCGGGTAATTGCCAGAGCCAGTTGGTCATACTCTATCGGCTTGGTGATATAGTCAAAGGCGCCCGCTCTTAAAGCCTGGATGGCGGATTCAACCGCGCCGTGCCCGGTAATCATGATTACCTCTGTCTGCGGCATCTCCTGTTTTATCTTCTCCAGTACTTCCGTGCCTTCCATACCGGGCATCCTGATATCCAGGGTAACTACTTCTATTGGGCCTCGGTCTTTGTCTTTTATACCCCGCAGTATCTTCAGCCCCTGCGGCCCGCTCCCGGCGATATAAACCATGTAGCCTTCCAGGATGAACAGCTTCCTCAACCTTTTACGAATAACTTCTTCGTCATCAATGACCAGTACTCTAGGTTTCATCCTGGCTCTCCGCTATTATTGGAAACTGGACGGTGATTTTCGTTCCCCGGCCATCTTCAGATTCGGCCCTTATGTTTCCTTTATGGTTTTCGATTATGCCGTAGCTGATGGACAGGCCCAGCCCGGTCGCCTTCCCTACTTCCTTGGTGGTAAAGAATGGGTCAAACATCTTTTGACAGGTTCCGGCAGGCATGCCGATGCCATTATCGGAAATCTCCATATAAACCCAATCTTCATCATGTGAAGTCCTGATTTTCAGCTCCTTTGACCAGCCTTTCCGCCTCTCCGTCTCCCATTCCCCCTTGGCATCAAGGGCATCCCGGACATTGGTTATCAGGTTAATCGCAACCTGTTCAATTTGATAGGATTCGCCGATGATGGGGGGCAAATCAGAAGCTAAATCCCTGGTTACTTTGATGTCGTGCAGGCGCAGCTGCTCATCCAGAAGCTTCAGAGCGTTTTCAATGCTCTCGTTGACGTTCATCCGGGAAAACTTGAACGTATCCTGTCGGGCAAAGGTGCGAATGTGCGTAATAATACGGGACATTCTCCGCGCGTTGCCGCCGATGTCCCCCATAACCTCTCTGACCTCTTTTTCGTTGAGGATTCCCTTGTTGGCCAGCTTTTCCACATTGGTAACCGCCAGGGAAATACCGGTTAGCGGCTGGTTTAACTCATGGGCTAGGCCGGCGGACATCTCACCCAGGGTAGCTAGTTTAGAAGTCTGGAACAGCTGCGTCTGGGTCTGCGCCAATTCGCTGGTTTTCTCGTGGATTCTCCTCTCAAGTTCCTCGTTCATCTTGGCGAATATTTCTGTGGTTATTTTTTGCTCGCGGTGGCGGTAGAGCTGGTTCCGATATAGCATTATTTTTTCAATAGCCTTCTCAATGGCGATAAGGAGTTCTTCAAGGTCTATCGGTTTCCGCAGATAGTTTGACGCCCCCTGGCGGAGTGCCAGCACGGCTTTTTCTTCATCGCCATGGCCTGTCATTATAATTACTTCTGTATCTCGATGTAATTTTTTCGCCCTCTCTAAAAGCTCAATCCCACTGATACCTGGCATCTTGATGTCGGTCAGAATGACGTCAATCTTCTTACTGCGGATGGTTTCTAATCCTTCCTCTCCGTCATGTGCGGTAAAGACCTCAAAGCCTTCTTTTTTCAGGAACTTTTCAAGCCTTTGCGTCAATTCCCTGTCGTCATCAACAATAAGCACGGAACTCTGGTAGCTTAGGTTCTCCCTCTCATCCAGCTTCTCCAAGGCTCGGCCCAGGGCAGCCTCCAATTCCTCCAGCTTGATAGGTTTTTCCAGGTAGTCAATGGCGCCGTCACGCAGCGCTGCGATGGCGACCTCCTGAGAGCCGTGGCCGGTGATCATGATTACTTCGCAGTTTGCCTGTATCTCCTTAGCCTGTTTTAAGAGTTCCAGGCCGTCAATATCAGGCATGCGGATATCGAGCAGGATGACCGAAATCTTTTGCTCCTTTAGCATCGCGAGAGCGTCTTTAGCCGTATGTGCGATGTGGGTGGAGAAAAAATTGTGTCTTAATTCCTTCCCCAGCTCCTTGCAGATTACCGGGTCATCATCAACAATTAACACTTCTCTGGCCACTTCTATTTACCTCCACCGGTGATGATTAACACCTTTTCTCTCTTCCCTTCGTTATTTATTAGAGAGACCTTGGCCATGACAACCTGTTTGGGCACGCCGAGGGTGATTATGCCTGTCTCTCCTTTCTGATAGAGCTTGGACACGCCTTCCCTTATCCCTTCGACGCCGATATGTTCCAAGCCTGATTTCTTCAGTAAATCCTCATCAATACGCTCCGGTTTGTATCCGTAGAGCCTGACGAAATGATTATTGACAAAGTCCACATTCATATCCCTATCGGTTAATATAAAGGGGAGAGGTATGGTATTAATCAGGTTTAAAGCAAAATCACGAACACTTATTTGTGAGCTGTCCCGCATCTCGATAACAAGTTCTTGTTGCTCGGTTATTTTGGCGATAATCTCCTGGGCTAATTCCAGCTCGCGCACTTTATATAGGTAGGCGCGCTGCAATTGCAGCTTTTCCACCGCTTTCTGCACCGCAATAATCAGCTGGTCGAGGTCTATGGGTTTACGAATGTAGTTGTTGGCGCCGTCGCGCATGGCTTGAACGGCAGTGTCTTCGTCACCATACCCGGTGAGCATAATCACTTCACAGCTTTGGGAGAGCCTTTTCACCTCGTGGAGAACCTCCAAACCGTTTTTCCTGGGCATTTTTATATCCGTTAATACGATATCGATTTTATTCTGAGAGAATATTTGTATGCCTGCCTCGCCGTCGGCGCCGTTAAACACCACATACTCTTCCTTTTCAAAGACCCTGACCAATTGGTTTCTGGTGTTGCCGTCGTCTTCTAAAATGAGAATAACGGGTTTAATGCCTACTTTTTTCCGGGTGGTGATTTTCTCGCTGGCGCGTCCCAAGCTGAATATAAGCTGGTCCAGGTCTACCGGCTTTTTGATATAATCGAGGGTTCCCTGCCGCAGAGCTAGGATGGCGGTGTCATACTCGCCGTGGGCGGTGACTAATATCACCTCTGTTGACGGCGAGATATTCTTCACGGTGTGCAGGACCTCCAGCCCATCGACATTGGGCATCTTGACATCGGTAATCACGATATCCGGTTTCTCCCTCCGGAACACCTGCAGGCCTTCCAAACCATCAGAGGCAACCAGCGTCGAATAACCCTCTTTGTCAATAGCCCGCTTTAGTAATTCCCGGGTTTTTTCCTCATCTTCGATTATCAATACTTTTTCGGCTGCCATCTATTCACCTCCTGTTATTGCCTCGATGACAGGCAGGATTATTGTAAAGGTACTCCCTTCCCCTTCTTCCACCGCCACTTCAATCCTGCCGGCATGTTCTTCGACTATTTTTTTGGAAATGCTTAAACCCAGTCCTGTTCCCTGCCCGGGCGGCTTGGTGGTGAAGAAGGGTTCACAGATACGCGCCTTGACATTGGAGGGCATGCCCCCGCCATTATCCTTGATGGCAACGGCCACTTCCTTTTCATTTTTCAGGTAGCTTTTTATCTCGATTCTTTTGCCCGTCTCCCTGAAATTTTCTAAGGCGCCGCGGGCATTGTTCACGATGTTGACGAATACCTGTTCCAGGCTAACGGCATCCGCCGAGATTCTGGGTAAATCCGGATCTAAATCCTTGATAACCTCGATATCATGCACCCTGAGCTGCTCACCAAGGAGCACAAACAGGTTGTTTACCGGGTCGTTAACAGATATTTCTTCCCTGGTCTTGCCCTCAATGCGCCGGGTAAAGATGCGCATATGGTCGATTATCCCGGTCATTTTGTTGACCTGCTCGACTACATCCTTGAGGTCATGAGGCAGCGCGGCTGCATCCAACCTGTCCTTATCAATGTCGCGCAGCAGAGATTGGCAGATGATTTTCACGTTGTTCAAGGGCTGGTTTAGCTCATGGGCGATACCCGAGGTAAGCTCACCAAGAGCCGTCATTTTTTCATTCTGCACGAGCATGGCAGACGTATTTTTTAATTCTTGATATGCCTTTTCTAACTCTTCCTCTGTCCGCTTGCGCTCGGTGATGTCTATATGGTTGCCCAGAGCGGCTCGCTTGCCTTTGTATCGAATGGAAGTCATTGTCTCTATAACCACTCTGGTTTTACCATCTTTGGTAACAATCCGTAACTCATAGGGGGAACTTAACTCACCCTTTAACCTCTTAGTTGCTTCTTGTCTGACCATCTCCTTGTCCTCGGGACAAACAAGACTCAAGGATTCTTTGCCTAAAAGTTCATCCTCAGTGAAGCCCGTATCCTCCACAAATCGCGGGTTTACGAAGACAAATTTTCCATCCTGATTAATATAGGCCCCAATCGGGAGATTATTAGTGAAAGTCTTGAGAAATCCATCGGCAGGCTGGTACTCAACGGCATAATCCTGAGAAGGTGAGAGTGATTTGCTACTCATTATTCCCTTGCCCTTTCTATCCGTATTATTAATACTTTTGAGCATACTTAACCCTTCTAAGTAAAGTCGTTATTCATCACCGGATATGGGCATTTTATTTTTTTCCATAAACTGAAGAAAATCATCCCTTTGTATCCGGTAATGGCCTTTGGGAAGCCGGAAAGCCATAAGACGTTTTTCTTCAATCCAGCTCAGTACCGTTACCGTGCTCACACCGCAATGCTCGGCAATGAAGCTGGTGGTAACATATCTGGGGCACCAGTGTTGGTCTCTCGTCTTCAAGCCAGCCTCCTCATTAGTGTTTTGCGAGATTATATTAATCTTGGATATCTTGGGTATCTAACACATCTAATGATTTTTACGTATTTACTCTATAAAATCTGAATCACTAGACTATCACAAAGGGTATGCAGAATCTCACAGATTAATCACTTTTAGAAAAGAGGAGATCGATATGAGTTCGTTGAGCTGAAGCATGAGGATATTGAAAATATTGAAATGGAAAAGGGGAACTTGCCAGGAACATTAGCGGCAAGCCCCCCTTCACTTAGCTGTTTATTTACGATTAGCTATTATCCCTCTTTTTCATTCACCCCCACTTTCTCTTCCGCAAACAGCTCATCAATTCGCCCCAGTTCACCTTGCTGGATACGCGTTGGGTTACCTGATATAATACCGGTAATATCGCGGAAAGGTTTGCCAATATGCATCCCCGTGCCATCGATGGTATATTCGCGGATGTCCTTGTCGTGCATGGAGCCGCGCATCTTGAGCACGGTCAGCCCCCGGCGCATCTCCCCGTACATTTCCACGTAACGCAATAAAATAATGGAATCGGTAATGGTAGAGATATGAGTCTCGGTGATTGATGTTCCGCCCATCAGGCTGGGTGTGGTGGCGGTGAAAAGGCCGGCAACCTCTCCATGCTTGATAAAGGAGGTCAGGCCGATGACAAATTCACGGAAACCCTTGATGGACGAGACGCGCTCCAGCGCCGACAGGCTGTCAACAACCAGGCGATTGGGCTTGAAACTATCAATCTCTGACCTGATCTTGATAAGATGGTCTTCCAGTCCGGCTGTCTCCGGGTACTCGCAGACGAACTTCAGCTTTCCTTCCTTTTCCATCTGCTCGTAGTCAAATCCCCAACCGGTGGCATTACGAATAAGTTGCTTCCGGCTTTCCTCAAAGGCAAGTAACAGGCACCGTTCGCCATTTTTTGCCCCGCCGGCAATGAACTCGGTTGCCATGAGCGTCTTGCCGTTACCGGTAGCACCGGATACCAGAATGATGGAATCACGGAAGAACCCTCCACCACACATGCTGTCCAGCTCCGCATTGCCGGAAGTAATGCGTATATCAGACGACTTCTGCTTTAGTTTCATGGCAGAAAGCGGAATTACCACGATGCCTGCACCTGGCAAGATGGTAAAAGGGTACTCTCCCTTCTGGTGAGAGCAGCCGCGGAATTTGAGAATCTCTATAGTCCGTCGGCGTTTCTCATGGTCAAGGGCATTCCGCAGGATGATGACATTATCGGCCACGAATTCCTCCACACCAAAGCGAGCGATTTCGCCGTATTCATGGATTCGTTCTGCAGTCAGGATGGAGGTGACATTCATGCTCTTCAGTGCTGAGGCAACTCGGAATAGTTCCTGACGCACCGTAGCTCCATCGGCAAACTGGGTAAAAATGGCACCCAGGGAATCCATGGCAACGCGCTTGGCAGTCACTTTTTTAACGGCATGTTCGATACGGGCTACCAGAGCGCCTAAATCCCATTCTCCAGCCGTAACGGACTGGCTCCCCACGTCGGGTGAGGCATCAACAAAGGCGAATTTGCCCTCGGCCACCCATTTTTCAATATCCCAGCCCAGGCTCCTCATGTTACGGCAAATGTCGGCCGGCGATTCTTCAAAGGTGATAAATACGCCGTTTTCCTTGAATTTTACGATACCCTGCGCTATGAACTCGGCGGCAAAGACTGTCTTGGAACTGCCGGCGGTACCGGCAAGGAGAGTTGTGCGGCCCTTGGGCAGACCGCCACCCGCCACAAAATCAAATCCTGTAATTCCTGTTTCCAGTTTGTTTATTTGCGATCCATTTTTCTTGACACTCATTTTCCGCTTCCCCCCTTTTTCTTAGAATTTTGGAAAGGTTCCATGTTCAGTCCTACCAGTACTTTTTCGGTATCAGAGAGGTCGCCGATAACCCGGGCAAGAGGCGGCGGCAACACTTTGATAAGGGTCGGCGTCGCCAGGATCTTCTCATCCTCAGCCAGTTGCGGCCTTTCCAGGACATCAATAATGACCAGCTTATAACGCCCCTCTAGTTCGTTCTTGCAGATGCTTTTCATGTTGGCAATGGCACGCTCCGATTTAGGCGTCTGGCCGGTGATATACAGCTTCAACACAATTTTGTCCATCATCGTTTTCCCTCCTTAATTGATGCACTATTCATTTTCATTTCTCCTCCTGCCGGCTTTTTCTGCCAGTCTTTACGGCTGCGGTGCCTATAGCATAGGTGCGGTATTGAGATACCAGGTGACCCATGAGTTGAAGCACCATTACCCTTCCTTCTTCGATATAAGCCTGTGCCCGTGCATTGTTATTAGCACTACCGGTTTTTTCCTTCAGGGCGGCAACATAAACCTCCACGACATCTCTCGGCCCGGCCTTTAAAAAAACCAGCTCATCGGCAATATCCTGCAGCTTCCCGGAGATATCATGCCGTACTTTAAAAGCCCGCTGCTCCAGGGCCAGTTCCATTAAATCCTCATAGCGGCTCACTAATTGCTTAAATGTGTCCGGGGAGGACTGTTCCAGCGGTTGCAGCCCAAATGCCTGGGCAGTGGCGGCTGTCCCTTGCGTAGGGGAAAACCTTGCCAGAGATTTAAGCTCCTGCTCAAGTTGTTTTATCCGGAGATTTGCCTCCTCGACCTTTTTACGCTCGGTAAGGTCAGCCACTATTTCGATGAAGCCGACCACCTTGCCGCTCTTGTCCCTGGTCAGGGTGAATAGAAGCTGGGCGGGAAAGCTTTCTCCATTCTTCTTAACCTTCTCCCCTTCGGAGGAGAAACGCCCTTTCTCTATAAGCTCGTTAACTATCTGCTGTAGCTTCCCGGCTTCAATAAACTCCCTGGGGAAGAATATATCTATACTCTGTTCGCCGATAACCTCCTCCGGGTCATAGCCATATATCTGGCGGGCTCCCTCGTTGAAAGCGATAATATTGCCGTCGAAGTCCGCGGCAATGATGGCGTATCCGACCAGGCTCTCCAGCAGAGTGGATACAAAGTCCGTATTCTCGCGGAGTTCCTTTATCCGCTCCTGAATCAACAGGTTGCTGGTTTCCTTCACTGTCATAATTCCACGTCCTCTTTTTTACCGGCAGTTTTTATAATCACCTTACCCGAATCCAGGTAAAACTCGACATTACGTCCGTAACTGCCGCCAACTTCCTCCCCACTCAGCGGTATTTGCTCCCGTTGTAGTATCTGCCTGATACTGCTGACGTTCTGTTTTCCGATACCGGGGCCCGAGCCATTGCTACAGATAAACATCTGGGCGCCTCCTATCATCTTGGCTACAATGTCCTGCAGCAACGCTCCCCGGCTATACAGTTTCCCGAGCAGGGTGACAATCGCCGTATCGGCATAATGATAGGGAGAGCCTCGCCCATTTACGCTATTAGAACCGGGCAGCATGATATGCGCCATCCCGCCTATTTTCCTGCGGGGGTCGTAAATCGTGACGACGACACAAGAGCCTATACCCTGTGAAGATATAATTTGTGGCGCGGTATTCACGGCTCCCTCTCCCATTTTTATCGTAATATTACACTGAGCCATAAGCCTTCTTTGCCTGTCCCAAAGCATCAATCATTGGTTTTACTGACTCAGAGGAAGGAATTATCAGCAGTAGAGTTCTAATGTGATGTTCTTCTATGACAAATTCGTTTTCAATCAGGATGGTCGTCTGAATCTGAAGGCTGGTCTTTATCAACGCTTCATCAAGAAGCGGTTGAATCATGTCAATGGCTAATACCGGGACGGTGTGATAGATGTTTAACCCGCAGAAATCGTGAATGGCGGTTAAATAAACTCCGCCAAGAATATTGCCAGTCTCAACTACTGCGGAGGTTTCATCTTCTGGTTTCTGCCCAGCTAATTTGCTGAGTCCCGGCTGCGCTTTTTCTGCTATGCTTAACAGCTTTCCCTTGGATTCTTCCGGCACGATGAAAAACATGGCACCATCTATGTCACCGACCATTCCCATCCTGACACATGCTACCAGCGAGGCAGGATTGTCCAGGATAGAGGCTACCTGCGCAGCCGGCAGGACATGCACCTGGGGTATTATCAAATCTACCGGGCACTGAAGTAGCTGCTGCAAGGCGGTGGCGGCGTTACCGGCTCCTATGTTCATCATTTCTCGTATGAAATCCAGCTGTTCCTCGGTAAAAAGTTGTGTATTTTTACTCATGTTACATACTCCTCTTTCTGTAGAGTCGTGAAGCCCAACAATCCGGGAACATCCAGGAGCAATGCTACCCTGCCATCCCCCATAATGGTGCCCCCGGAGAAGCCCGTGAAATGCTGCGCCAGTGTGTCAAACGGCTTAATAATGTTGTCCGCCTGGTCCACCACCGTGTCCACACCGAGGCCGATTAGCCTGTCTCCGCGATTAACGATAATGGCAATCATCTCCTCCAGGTTTTCCTGGTCAGGAATATTTAGTATTTGATGCAATCTGACAAAGGGAACAACTTCATCGCGGAGAACCAGTGCTTGCTCATTATGAATATTTCTTATGTTCTGGGGTTTGACTTCGAGTGTTTCCTGAACAATGTCGGTTGGAATGGCAAAAATATGCTGGCCAACGCCTATCATCAGCGTTTGCATCACTGCTGTGGTTAACGGTAACCTCAGGGTGAAATTTGTTCCCTTGCCTTTATCTGTGATTATGTTTACCGTTCCCCCAAGCTGTTTCACCGAGTTTCTGACTACGTCCAGCCCCACACCTCGCCCCGATACCTCGGTTACTTTTTCGGCGCTGCTGACCCCTGATTTGAACAGCATATCCAGGATGTCCCTATCCTGCAGAGACTCGGCCTCCTCTGGTTTAATCAGCCCTTTTCTAACGAATACTTCCTTTATTTGCTTCGGTTCAATACCGGCGCCATCATCGGCAACACTGATTGATACATGGTTTTCCATTCTGCTTGCAGCGAGCTTTATGGTGCCCGCTCTCTTCTTTCCCTGTTGCTGCCGGGATTCGGCGGTCTCAATGCCATGGTCAACAGCGTTTCGGAGCAGATGGAGCAGGGGTTCGCCAATGGCGTCCAGTACCGCCTTGTCCAATTCTATTTCATTGCCTTCAAGGATAAGCTCTATCTCCTTACCGGCTTCTCTGGCTAAATCACGCACTAATCTCGGGAACTTCTGGAAGATTTCACCAACAGGCACCAGGCGTGCCGCTGACACGTTTTCCTGTAATTCGTTAATCATACGGTCCATCGCTGCCAGCACCGTTTTTAACTCCTTACTTGCACTGCTGGCAATAATAGTATCAACACGTTTCTTGTTAATGATAAGCTCGCCAACGATATTGAACATGGCATCCAGCAGGTCCATATCAACCTTGACGGTATGTATCTTCTCCAGGGACAGCGACGAGGCTTTCTTTGGTTTGCCGGCTGCCGGCTTTTCATCAAGTTTGGGCGCACCCGATGACATTTTCTCTATCTTCCTGACGATATCTTTAAAGCCAGTTCCGCCGTGCCTTCCCTCGGCGTGTTCCTTGACCATCATTTCAAGCTTATCGATGATTTCAAAAAGGACATCAATAGTATCTTGTGTAACTGTCAGTTCATTTTTTCTCAGGCGGTCCATGAGGTCTTCACAGGAGTGGGCCAGTTCGGCGACATCGGAAAATTCCAGCATCGCTGACGAACTCTTGAGGGTATGAACATGCCGGAATATCTCGTCCAGATGTTCTGTTTGGCCGGGGGCTTTCTCCAGAGCAAGCAGGGCTTTGTTAATTGCCTGAAAACCTTCCCGGCAATCAGCCAGGTAATCATTAATAAATATTGAGATATCCAGTTTATCCTTGTCGGGCATTTTTCTTTACTCACCCTTTGCTCTTTATATCATTCTCAAAATTGCCCGGGCTATTTGGGGCAGTGGTACAATTTCATCAACGCAGCCCATTTCAATAGCCGCTTTGGGCATGCCAAAGACGACGCAAGTTGACTCGTCTTCAGTAATGGTGCTGCCACCTGCCTCCTTGATTGCCTTTAACCCGCGGGCCCCATCACTCCCAAGCCCGGTCAGGAGTACCCCGAGAGTACCATCACCGTAAACCTTAGCAGCTGATTCCATCGCGTAATCGATAGATGGATAGATATCCTGAGCCGATTTTTTCCTGCTCAAGCGTATTTTATTGACACTTCCATTCGCCATAATCATGGTGTGGTAACCACCGGGTGCAATCAGAACTCGCCCCGGTTCTATAATTCCCTCCCTTTTAGCGATTGAAATCCTTAGTGGGCAGTCCCCTTTGAGTCTATCTACAAATGGAGACATAAATTCCGGGCTCATGTGCTGAACTACGATAATTGCCGTGGAAATATCGCGCGGAAAGCTCGACAGGACCCGTGCTACGGCCCTTGGCCCGCCAGTTGAGGCTCCAATGACGACTATTTTTTTTCGTGTTGCTATCCCTCGCTTTTGTGGTTGATAGCGCTCCACCGGTAGTGGCAGCCTCATTTTACGTACATTGACGCTGGCGGCTGCTTTCACTTTGTCAATAATTTCTTTGCCTAGCTTATCAATATCATAAGAGATAACACCGGATGGTTTCGCGATAAAATCCACCGCACCATATTCAAGGGACTTGATGGCTATTGCAGCATCTCTCTTGTTGAGAGCACTGAGCATCAAGATGGGGGTGGGGCACTCAGCCATAATATGCACCAGTGCCGTAAGCCCGTCCATTACCGGCATCTCAATATCTAGAAGGACAACATCGGGATGTAGCTGATTGATTTTTTGGATGGCTTCCTGCCCATCTGCAGCGGTACCAATAACCTCTATGGACTGCTCCGAGGCCATAATATGCGCCAGCGCTTTCCTCATAAAACTGGAGTCATCAACAATCAATACCTTAACCACGAGACACCATCCTGATTCGCCCAATCGTTACGCAGGGTGATTACTTGCTGTTTGAATTTACCCGTTATTGCCGTCTAGAACCTTGTTAATTTCGTTAGCTATCTCGGTTGGCTTAAAAGGCTTTCGGATGTATCCTGCCGCACCGATCTCATGAGCTTCTTCCTGCTTGTCTTCATTACCTACGGCGGTCACCATGATGACCTTTGCTTTCGGGTCTGCTTTAGTAATTTCCTTTAGTGCCCAAAAACCGTCCTTTCCTGTCATCAGGAGATCCAGGGTGACAACATCAGGCTTGTATTTTCGGTACAGTTCCAGAGCCTCCTGCCCTTCCTTAGCCGTACCGACAACGGTATGGCCAGCATGCTCAACGACGTATTTTAAAGAATTCCTCATAAAAGAGGCGTCATCTGCTATTAATACTGTCGCCATTATTCTGCCCTCCTTTTTGGCTGCCTCTCCCCGGTATCCACGGGTGGTTTAGTATCTAGGACATCGGCTTTCATCTTTTCTGGCTTTTTTACAGTTTGCACCTCATCGGTCACCGGTTCCGATGGTGGCACAGCGTCAGGCTGAACTGTGATTGGCTCCGGCATTTCAACAGTCTGCACCTCATCGGTTACCAGTTCCGATGGTGGCACAGCGTCAGGCTGAACTGTGGTTGGCTCCGGCATTTCAACAGTCTGGATGTTATTAATTGCTTGGTTGATCTCATCCATATTAATTAGCGCAGCGCCAGTCAATACCTTGTCCAAGTCGAGTAAGATAATCAGTCTCTTATCCAGCATCCCTATGCCGGTGATATATTCTTTCGACTCGGTTGTGGACGTCGACTCAGGTAGATTCTGTACTGAGCTATCCGGGATTTTAACTACTTCCTCTACGGAGTCAACAATTATTCCGATAGGATAATTATCGAGTTCAACCACGATGACACGCGTGTCCTCGTCATGCTCTTTTGGTTCGAAGCCGAACTTCTTGCGGAAATTAATAACCGATGCAATTCGCCCGCGAAGATTCATGATACCTTCAATATATGGCGGGGCATTGGGTACATGTGAAACCGGTAACACCTGGGAAATTTCCTGCACCCGCATCGCCTGGACGCCCAATTCCTGTGACTGGGCGGTAAATACCAGGTATTGATCTGCCTCAACTTCTTCGGCAACCAGTTCTTCATCTTCAGTAACTTGAACTGACATATCACTAACCTCCGTTATGCGATACTTTCTTTGCGGTTACTTTTACTTTTGCTTGAGGTACCGCTGCCTTCTGCTTTTTTGCAGCTATGACTGTTTCTCGTTTAGTTGCCTCTGTGTCGTTCTGCCTGTCTTCCTTGAGCTCAAACCGACCCACAGTTTGCTGTAAAGTCTCTGACATGTCTGAAAGTGTTGAAGCTACGGAGTTAAGTTCCTGCATCTTGGCAAGGAGGTCCCTCGCACTGGCCGACAATTGCGTACCGCTGGATGACGTGTCAGCGGCAATACCGCTAACTTTATCCAGGCTCTTCGAGACAGCATCAATGCTGGTTTTTTGGGCTCCAGCAGATGCAGCAATTTCTTGAGCCGTATTGGAAGTATTTTCTACAGATTGGTTAATTTCGGTAAATGATTTTGATGTCTCCTCAATAGAACGCCTTCCAAGCTCAACATTACTCGCCATTGTATTAATCGTTCCAACGGTTGCCTCTGTTTCTTTCAGTACGGCTTGAACCAGGGTTGATATGTCTCTAGCCTGGTTTTTACTGTCAGCGGATAGGGTCTTGACCTCCTCAGCAACAACGGCAAATCCCTTACCCTGTTTACCGGCACGGACTGCCTCGATCGCTGCGTTGATAGCCAGAATGTTCGTTTGAGTGGCTATGTCTCGAATCACATCCACTATCTCTTGGATCTTCTCACTGCTCTTGCTAAGCGAATCAATCCTGGTCACGGATTCCTTTGAGCCTTCGAGCATGAGATCAGTGTTCTTAATGGTTTCTCCCATAGCATGGCCACCGGCTTCGGTGACCTTGTTAGCCGACTCGAACATTTTAATCATGTTCTCCACACGGGTAAGTGTATCGGTAGCTGTCTCCCCAACCCCCCCACTTTCTTTGTACGCTTCGGCTATCAATTGTGCCTGATTTTTAGCTCCTTCAGCTATTTGCTCTACGGCGGTTGATAGTTGTGTTGCCATTGCATTCATTTCCTGCCCGGAGCTTATCATGTTTTGGGAAGCTTCTCCGATACTGACCCCCGCACCCGTGAGCTCTCTTACGATGCCTCGCAGGCTCTCTAATGTGCCATTGATGCCGTTGACCATAGAGGCAAATTCACCAGACGCTTCAGCTTCAACCAATCTGGTTAGGTTTCCTTCGCCTACCATAGTCATCACGCTGTTAATATCTCCGATAACCGCATTGAGATTATCCACCATTCCATTGAGGGTGTTTTTAAGTTCCAGGATTTCACCTTGTGCCTCAACGGTTATCTTCTGGGTCAGGTCACCATTGGCAATGGCAGTGCTGACCAGGGCGATGTTTCTCACCTGATTGGTCAGATTAGCTGCCATGGTGTTCACGTTAGCGGTCAGCTCCTGCCAGGCACCAGCCACACCGGGCACTTCTGCCTGTGCTCCGAGCTTGCCTTCGCCGCCGACCTCTCGGGACACGCGGGTTACTTCCGAGGCAAAGGAACTGAGCTGGT
>Ga0315547_1000411_pt1 | contig 44087 bp, 43 predicted proteins | sample SalMarSW160240MG_2_FD_202542 | JGI IMG/M metagenome (GOLD analysis project Ga0315547, IMG submission 202542) | Salt marsh sediment microbial communities from the Plum Island Ecosystem LTER, Massachusetts, United States - Salt Marsh Sediment SW1601-240 ...
ATACTAATCCCTATATTAGCCAGATATATAATTATTATGTCGAAAAGGGGAAAAATAGAATGGCTGCCATTGGAATAATAATGCATAAGATTCTGCGAATAATCTATGGAATGTTAAAAACTAACACCGCTTATAATTTTGAGATTGATAGTGAAAATAGAATAAAAATACATCATAAGAAAAGAGATTTATCCTTTACAAATAATAGTCGTCGCTATCAGACGTTTGATCCCAAAGCACCAACATCCAGGCGACAGGATAAGAGAAGAAAAGAGCGAGAGGAGGCCCATAATGTGTTTACATTAAATTCGGGCTCATCCACCCCGCCCAATAAAAGAAAGGTAAAAAGCATTGCAGTATAAAACAAATAAAATATTTTGAATTTTGTTGTTGACTTTAATCGGAATAACTTTGGGAGAATAGTGGAATAATGGGTAAAAAATCGGAATGGGTTATTTCTAAGATGACCTTTTCCATTTATAACCATCATTCCTCCGAAAGAATCTTTCGGTCAGGCGCCCGACTGACGGGACTTTCTCCATCCGCCTGGCGGAATCCACCACTCAACCATTTCTCTTCTCCTCTGCTCACTTTCCACCTTCCTCAGCCTCAGCCTTTTACTTCTTACTTTCTCCTCTACTCCACCCTTCCAGTATTCCAACATTCCCCCGAAACAGGATCAAGAAACATCACTCCAGTACTCCAGCAGTCCAATTCTGTCATTGCGAGTCTTTCCCGTCTGTCATTGCTGGCGAACTAAGGGAGCGTCGCAATCTGCCAGGGTAATTACCTAACCTGGATAAACCCCGTAGAATAACTATCCCAATGATCGCTCAGCAGAATAAATAGCAATATTCAACGGGGTAAACCAGAATATCAAATTGCAAATTTCAAATTTCAAGTATCCAGTAATTAGTATCTGCTCTGTTTTGAATAAATATTGATGGTTACAAAATTTTCGTTGCACCAAAGGAATGCCTATGGCACATTTTTGCTCCGAAGGAGTCCCTATTGGACAAGAATATGAGAATTAAGGGACTATCCAGGACAGATTATTTTCCGTCAGCAGCCGGATTCCTGCAGGACGTAACTTCGCTCAACATAGTGACGTTAAAAACCTTTTATATGATCCCAACACTACCAGCAGGAATCCACCCTTGCTTTCCATCTATCAATTCAATTTTGTACCAGTCTCTATCCTGGTCTAAAATATTTACTTTAGTACCCTCGTGAACAATAAACAATTCTGTGCTACTTCCTTGAGGAGCTGCTAAACTTTTTACACTATAATCAATAATAATCCCATAATCATGATTTGTTTCAATTCTGTATCTTTGTACCATTTCCGGAAGCGCAACTAGGAAAACAACAATTGAAGCATACATTATAAATCGCACCAAGAATCGAAGTTTCCTAAGGTCTAAATTCCAACTTAGTGTAAAACTTAAAGCAGCTACTATAGCAGAGAGAGTTACCCAGATTGCCCATCCTCTTGATGAAAAAAGATTAACAAACTTTTTGTACCAGCGAAAAAGGAAAAACTCAGGTGGAGTGTCAATTCTATCCTTAACTCCAAGATTCGCTATCTTAAGATTAACGGTAACATTCTCATCATTAGGGAGCCATTTTAAAGCTCGTTCATAATTAAGGATAGCCTGACCTATATTTCCTGATTTATAATAAGCATTTCCCAAATTGAAATAAAGGGTTCCACTCTCATATCCCTTTGCTATAATAGATTCATACCGGTTAACGGACTCTTTATAATCTTCATTGAGATAAGCTTCATTACCTTTCTCAAACAAAAATAATATATCGCTACTTTCCCCTGCGTACAGACAGTTTGCCAATAATATAAGAAACACTATTTTATTTGCAATTCTACCCATACTATATAACCTTACTCAAACTGGATATAATATTTTGGCTCTCCTCAAAAAGAGACTTGCAATCCGAATCAGATAAAGCTCCAGAAGAAAATCTTTCCAAATCCAACCTCTTTAGTAAAGAATCAGTATTTTTAATTATTTCTACATCAACATTCCTCTCTTTCAGTTTTATCTCTATCTCCTGTCGCCCAACACCTGAAGTTGACAATCCTAACCTATCAGAAATGTATCCGATTATAGCATGATCAAGAAACGAGAAAAAAGTCTCCTTATCGCCAACATCCATTACTTTTTTTGCTTCTTTTAACCCCTTCTGTGCAGTAGACGAGGCTTTTCTCCTTCGAGCAAAAGCAACATTTGTCTCCATTTTTTCAGTCCACCAGCGAAATCCAACGGCACTCAATACAATAATCAGCGTAAAAGTATTAACAATCCAAAACCACGCTTCAGAAAAAATTGATGAATTGCTTCTATACCAGGTGGGATTCTCGCGGCTGATAAATCGAATATCTTCACCTAACAGAGAAATTTCCTCTTTTCGCAGACCAAGATTTTGGGAAGCAAATAATTTCTCTTGAGAACGAACATTAATATTAAAAGTCCTGGATACTGCTCTATGATACTTTGCTTGAGAAGGATCAAAATATGAAAAGAACAGCGCCGGAAGTGTAATATTTCCAGCCCTGCGCGGAATTAAGACATATTCATATACAACTGTTCCTTGAATCTTATTTCTCTTATTGTTTACATCTCTTTCAACTTTAGGCTCAAAAACCTCCACCGACTTAGGAAAATTCAGGTCTGGCAGTTTTAATGCGTTAATATTTCCAATTCCACTTATCTTATATTTTAGTGTGAGCGCCTGGTCTTGAGTAGTTTCCAAAGTATCAATTGTACTTTGAATCGAAAATTTTCCAACAGCTCCGGAAAAATTAGACAGTTTCCCTTCTTCCGGAAGTGGTTTTACAATAATCTTAATTGGCTGGGATGCAACTGTTTTTATTTTTGTGCTGCCAAAAAATGAGTCGCTAAAAAAAGAATCATCAAAGAAATCATCAAAAAGAGATTTACGTCTCTGTCTTGGAACTATTACTTCGCAGTCAATAATCATGGGATCAATTGTAAGCTCTCCGGTTTTAGTAGGGAAAAACGCTAAGCGTTGGATACTTGCTTTTTTATAAACAATACCATTAACAACTTCAGTTGTCACATCAGGGTTATTTCTTGTTGGAAACTCCTCCATCCAAAAACCTTGCGCATCAGGCAATTTTTTCCTGGAAAAAGTCTTCACATTCTTATAGTAAAGATCAAATGAAACATCAATTTCTTCACCCTTATAAACTGTCGTTTTTGATGGCGTGGCTTCGAGATAGAGTTCATGTTCGGTTTTAGGCCTAGCAGGTTGTTGTGGAGATTTCTGTGGTTGCTGCGAATTTTGACCGGATGCAAATTTCCTGCTTTTATCGACAACCGTAATAAAAATTGGATTGGTTTTATATGTCTTCCTTTTATGTTTAAAGCCAATAGATTTAATCTCCAATTTACCTGTTCTGGTAGGTGCTAAACGCCATTTAACTGTTTTTGAGGAAGTCATACTTCCATTAATTATCTGAATACTACTGGATTGTGATGGTCCAGAAATCACAACAAAATCATCACCTCCCGGAGTCGGTATATTGGGAAAATCAGTTGTTCCTTCAACCTCAACAGTAAATGTAATAACATCATCAGCAGTAATTTGTGTTCTATCGACGTATGCCGACATTTTAATATCCTTAGCAAAAGAAAAAGACACAAATATTATTAAAAGTAAAAACTGCTTAAGTATCATTGAAGAAATAATTCTATTTACAGTGGGGTATTTTACCTTCAAAACTACCAATCTTTTTCTTTTTTTATTCCTGAATATTTTGTTTTCATTCTTTCCTGCATCAAATTCTTTTCATTCTCTTTTAAAGCATCCAGGATTTGAGCTGCATTTCCCTGGTCTTTCTTCTTTTTCTGCTGCCTGGATTTTTGTGATTTTTGCTGTTGTTGACTCTGATTCTGTTTTTCCTTGTTTTGTTGATTTTGCTTCTGTTTCTCTTCGTTCTGTTGCTTTTGCTGTGATTTTTGCTTTTGTTCGTCTTTCTGCTTTTTTCTATCATCTTTTTTCTGGTTCTGCTTCTGATTTCTGGACTGCTGCTGTTTAAGCATTAATTTTGCCAGTTCTAAATTATGTTTAGCATCAAAATCCCTGGGATTAAGCTCCAATGCACGTTTATAAAACGGGATGCTATCTTCTATACGATTAGACTTAAAAAGAGTATTACCAATATTATAGAAAACCGCAGATTTTTCCTTAGGGTTTTTAATTGATATTGATTTTTCAAACTCTTTAAGCGCTTCCTCTACTCTATCCGACTTGTAAAGAGAAGCACCTTTGCCAAAATGAGCCTCCTCCCAATCAGGATGTTCTTTAAGAACTCTGTCATATCTTTTTAGCGCTTCATCGTACTTTTTACTCTCATAGAGTTTTACGCCACTATCTTTAGGAATTGCATACCCAAATAACAAAAAGAAAAAGGCAATAAGAAAAAATGATTTATCGTAAAGCGATTTCATATCTTAATTAAATTTTTCTACAACTGTTCAAAATCTCATTCTTCATGTTTTACATGATGAACCTTTTCGGGAATAAATATTTCGGATATCATTAGAAACAGACCAATAGCTAAAAATATTTGATACCTTTCCTGATAATCGCTGTATTCATGAGATCGAATTTCTTTCTTTTCCATGCCAAAGATTTCTTTGTAAATCTTCTCAAAAACGTCAGATTCAGTTCCCATATTGTAATATTTACCTCCAGTCGTGGTAGCAATTTGTCTCAAAGTTAATTCTTCAAGTGAAGTTGTTACTACTCTACCTGCCCTATCCCTTTTGAATCCTGCCTCACCTTTATCATAAACAGGTATAGGCGCACCAGTCAAAGTTCCAACTCCTACTGAATAAATAATCACTCCTTCATTTGCTGCTTCTTCTGTAACCGAAGAAATATCACCTTCGTGATCTTCGCCATCTGAAATCACAATCACAACTTTATGTTTCTTCTCTTCAGTTTTAAAAGTTTTAAGGGAAGTTCCAATAGCGTCCGCAATTGCAGTACCTTGCGTTCCGATGACTCCGGTATCTACTGCATCCAAAAACAATTTCGCTGCGCTGTAATCAAGCGTCAGAGGACATTGAAGATAACTCGTTCCGGCAAATGCAACTAATCCAACCCGGTCACCTCGAAGTTTATCTATAAACTTACCCGTCTCATATTTCGCCCTCATTAATCTATTTGGCTTAACATCTTCAGCATTCATACTTATGGAAGTATCCAGAGCAATAACGATATCTATGCCTTTTCTTTTAACTTCAGTAAGTTTCTTACCAACTTGCGGACCTATTAACGCTATTACAAAAAATAATAGGCTGCCAAGGAGCAAATATTCCTTTAGATGTTTCAATCCGGGATTAAAGTCATCCAACATTTTCCGGGAAAGTACATCACCAGCAAACAGAATTATATCCCGATTTCTACGCCCTCTTGAATAAATTAGTAACGCAATAAATATCGCTACAATAGCGAAAAACCACATATATCCCGGATTAGAAAATTTTATCATTAAGGAGTTTTCCTCCAAAAAGTCAAACCTGATCCCCAACTTATCATTATTAGAATCAGTCCAGGAATCAAAAACAGATGATACAAATCTTTATAATTGACATATTCTTTAACTTTGATCTGAGTCTTTTCCATCTGACTGATTTCTTTATAAATAGTTGAAAGACTTTTTTCATTTGTTGCTCTAAAGTATTTCCCACCTGTGTTTTCTGCAATCTTATTCAAGACATCCTCATCAATTTCAACATCAATCATTCTGTATTGAACACGTCCCCCGGGATAAACGACAGGAAAAGGCGCCTGTCCCCTCTTACCTGCACCAATAGTATAAATTTTAATATCAAAAGCTTTTGCCATGTCCGCTGCGGTTCCGGGGTCCAGTTCACCTGCATTATTACGACCATCTGACAAAAGAATCATTACACGGCTTTTAGCCTTGCTATCTCTTAAACGATTTAAAGCATTGGCAATTGCCATACCAATCGCTGTACCATCATATTTCTCCTCAATAATATCAACCTGAGCAAGAAGCTGCTCCAATACATCATAATCAATTGTTAATGGGCACTGCAAAAAACTTTCTGCTGCAAAAACCACCAAACCAATCCTATCATTGCACCTTCCCCCAATAAAGTTACTTGCTACAGTTTTAGCAGCTTCAAGTCTATTAGGTTTAAAATCAACGGCACGCATTGAGCTGGAAATATCCACAACCAGCATAATATCTATACCTTCCGTAGTAAATTCCTTTATTGTATTGCCTTTCTGAGGACGAGCCAGAGCTATAATGAGTAACGCTATGCCAATCAGTTTTAAAGCAAGAAGTGAGCTCTGTTTCCACTTCTGACTCCTTCCCGTAATTTCTAAAATTGATTTAACAGAAGAATAACGGAAAGTTGACTCTAGCTTCTGTCCTTTCTTTCTATACCAGAATAAAGTTAAAGGAATAATAGTAAGGAGTAAAAGAAACTCCCAATCTGCAAAATAGTACATAACTTCTTTTAATTCAACCTCTTCATAAAAGTATAAATTAACAAATAAAAGTACTTTAACCCAACTTAAAACTAATCAAATCTTTAAAAGAACAACCGATTTATTAACAATATGTTTTTCTACCGATTTTGTTCCTCAAAAGTACCTTGAAAAGGTATCAAACCTTTTCAAGGTACTCAATACACTTCTAAATGCACGTCTTGTAGGACTGATCCCTGTGTCAGGACTGCACATGATAATTGTAACCCTATTTGCCCCGAGGGGATGATCCCTTTCAACGTCCTGGCAGCCAGTTCGATCGTTCAGGATGGACAAGGTATGCTTCCGATATTTGTCCATTCCCAAAAGGCACTTTTTAGTGTATTTCCCAGCAAGATCTTCCCAGGGAATCATCTTGGAAAGGCGTATCCATTTATTATCAGGAGCAAGTCTGCCGGAAAAAGGCAATACGAAATCTTTTATTTCGATTTGATTGAGACCATCAAAATTGACCATTTAAGGCTCCTCCCTTATCTGACAAATGCAAAGGCTTTGTTAAATATCGCCCTAAATGTATGCATTTTAACCCTAAAAATCAAGATATAAATAATTGTTTATACAATATATTACATACTATTTCAGGAAGCCCTATTTACGAATAACCTCTTTCACTTTTTCTATTAATTTTAAGTTAGCTTTTTAATCCCGAGTTCCTTTATTTTCCTTGAAAGATTCGGCTGTTGCATTCCTAATTTTTTGGCAACAAGGGTGATATTCCAGTTGAATTTATTTAATTGATTCAAGAGGTAATTACGTTCAAATTCTCTTTTTATTTCGGAAAAGTTCTTGGTCTCTGAAAATTGAAATAAGCCGTCTTTTTGAGTAGTTCCTATATTCAGATGTGGCTTCACTTCTGCTTCAGAAATGATTTCCCTGGCTGTCAATATATATAATCGCTCTACCAGGTTTTTTAATTCCCGCACATTACCCGGAAAATGATAGTTATTCAAAAGATTAATAGCATTCTCAGAGAATTTTTTACAGGTCACTTTCAACTCCCGCGAATAATACTTCAGATAATAATCTATCAGAACAGGAATATCATCTTTTCTGTATCGGAGAGGTTGAATTTTAATTGGTAATACATTTAGGCGGAAAAATAGATCCTCTCGAAACGTATCGTCTTTAATCATTTCTTCAAGATTCCTATTTGTTGCTGCGAGGATACGCACATCAATATCAATCGTTTTATTAGTACCGATGCGTTCGAATTTACCTTCCTCGATAACCCTTAATATCTTTGCCTGTACTTCCAGATTCATGTCGCCAATTTCATCAAGGAATAACGTACCTTCATGTGCGATTTCTAATTTTCCTAATTTCTTTTTCTCTGCACCTGTAAATGCACCCTTTTCATGTCCGAATAGCTCACTCTCAACCAGATTAAGAGGAATCGCTGCACTGTTAAATTTTACAAATGGTCCATTATTGCGTTTACTATTATTATGGATTGCATAAGCAACCAGTTCTTTACCTGTCCCGCTTTCACCACATATTAGTACTTTCGAATCAGTAGCGGCAGTACGCTTGATTACGTCCCTGATATGATTTATTTCATTGGAAATACCTATGATACGGTGTTGAGCATCCCAATCCTCTTTTTCTAAAAAATATTTTTGTGATAATTTTCTATTTTCTACAATATTTTTCACGGAGATTGTTATTTGAGGAAGTGATAAAGGTTTTTCTAAAAATTCATACGCTCCCATTTTCACTGCCTTTACTGCTGTTTCTATATCGCCATGCCCGGAAATCATGATAACGTCAGTTTCAGGACAACTCTTTTTCACATTTTCTAAAACATCTATACCATCAATACCGGGAAGTCTTACATCCAGAAAAATTAAATCAATGACTTCTCCTTTTAGAATTTGTAAGGCTTTTTCACCGCTATTTGATACAAAGACTGTATAACCTTCATCTTTTAATATATTTGTTAGAGATGTACATATATTTTTCTCATCATCTACAATCAAGATTCTCATTTAATACTCCAATTGAAAATGTTATTCAGATAAATCATACCTATCAGGAATAGTTCCATCATTCTTCTTTAATGGGACGAAAATTGTGAATTCTGTTCCCTTACCTTTTTCGCTCTTAACTTTTATTGTGCCACTATGATTTTCAATAATGCGTTTGACTACTGCCAGTCCCAATCCTGTTCCCTTTCTTTTTGTTGTAAAGTAGGGCTCGAAAATCTTTTCTATGTCTATTTTGTCTATTCCACTCCCGTTGTCCGTGAAAGCTATTATAAAATTCAGATTCTCAAATTTTGCCCCTATAGTAAGTTTCCCATTTTTATCAATTGCCTGAAGAGCATTCTGTGTTAGATTAATAAAAACCTGCCTCATTTGCATTTTATCACCGTAGAAATCCGGTAAATCTTTTTTAATTTCTTGATGGATATTATGTTGATTTTTGTAAAGGTTTAATATTTCATTTAATTGTTCACTAAGGTCGTAATAACCTGGATTCGGTTCGGGCATCTTTGCAAAATCTGAAAATCGCCTAACGAGCATTTGCAGGTTATTAATTTCCTCTTTAACAATCTTTATTGTATCACAAAAAATCGTATCAATGTTCTCGCTATTTTCAAGATATTTTTGTTCTAAACGCTCAATAGATAATCTGATCGGAGTTAGTGGATTTTTTATTTCGTGCGCCATAACCCTGGCGATTTCCCGCCAGATAAGTTTCTTTTCCGCTTCGATAATTTGTTTTCTGTTTTCTTCCAATTCACTGACCATCTGGTTGAATGACACAATAAGATTATTAATCGGCGAAAACCTGTTTTCCTTTAACTGAATTTGTAAGTTACCTTCTGTTAATTCTCCGGTGGCGTTTTGCAGACGTTTCAAAGGTTTTGTGATGAGATTAACCGACACAAGAAAAATAATCAGAACCGACAGGGATACAAAAACAAACATGTAGACTGAATAGATAATAATTTCGTGTTGATATAGTCCTTTGGCTATTTCAATCTGTTTAATTTCAATTAACATATTCTCAATTTGCCGCTTATATTTCTCATCCTCCTCAGTTGATAATTTATCTTTATATTGTGAGTATAGATTACTGAGTTGACCATCCAGTTTCTCGATGGGAATCCGTCTCAGGTAGTTCTGGTAACTTCTGATAAAAAATGTTCTCATGAAAAGTATGGAAAGCATCAACAGAATGAAAAATAGAAGGACTATCTGAATTCGGAAGGAGGGTATTAAATTTTTTAGTTTCATTGAAATCTACAAATAATTTAATTGTTAAAGAGCAAATAAGGATAAATCGAAAAGATTTGATTCCGTCACGGGCTGGTTGTTATTCCAATAGAGCATCAGATCGAAGTTTTCAGATAATTCATAGAATGTGATTTTATCCATGTATGCAGTGATGCGAACATAGTATTTTTTACCTTCCTTAAGATTACTGGTATTGAGAATTTGATGGCGATCAATTCGGGCAAACTCAAGGTGGACGTCATTTATGGTGCGAAGCTGTAACGATGTTTCCTTTTCAGATATATAAAGTACAAACTTTTTGTCAATCAAATTGTATCTAAGTTTATGGTAGAAATTCTGCTTTAATTTTGGCTCGGTTCCTTTTTCAGAAAATAACTCTATTTTAAAATTCAGTTTTACTCCCTGACCGGACTTAAGAATTTCATCGAATTCCTTTGTGTAGCAATTTGCTAATTGACCCGAGAAATACATTTTATTTTCGTCGATAAAGAAATCAACATTTTCAAATACAGCATCTGTACCGGAAACGAACGGGAATATCAGCGATCCAATCGCTATCACTGAAGATATCAATTTGTCTAAAATGCTCTCGAACATACAATAATCTCTTTCAAAAAGTATATTACTTTACTGGTTTTAGCAAATAATTTTTAATATTCATTTTTAATTCTCTCCTTTTAATGAAGGATTCCCCATATTAAGAGAGGATTTATGATACAAAGAGTATCGGGATTACTTAAAATATAAAAATGAAATTTTTTATCTACCTTATTAATGCAGTTTTCAACTTATTTAATAAAAATTGCGCCTTTTGTTTTTACAAAAAGCGCAACTATAAGGATGAAAATCTTAGATTGTCACTCACAAAACAATTAATGTATTGAGTCCATCTTCTAATCCAGATTAAACCACGGGCCAAGTGAAAAGGTATAACCACTAAAGGATGTTTCTGGCGAATCCTTAATATAAAATTCCTTATCCACAGCTTTAATATTCCAACCTTTATGACGAGGAAATCCATACATATATCCAACACTGGATTGAATTCCAAAGTTATCACTGAATTTTAACGCCAGTGTCAGTCGTGGCTGAATCAAGTAATACTTTTTCTCCAGTTTCAAGTAGTTTTCTCCGGTATCAAGTAGGTGATTGTTCAATTCGTTCCAATTAAAGGTTCCGTCTGTTTTATACAAACTGATAGAAGTTCCCCCTAATCCAATTGTGGCACCGCCATATATGATAAAACGATCCATAATAGGAAAGCCTCTATCGTATGTAATTCCCCAGAATCCAACATGGTAATCCATCTGTTTATTTTTGCTTGAAACATCTGCATCATTTTTAATGTTTCGATGAAAAGAATTCGATGCCCATATTATTCCGGTTATGCCATTATCCTCTTCATCATCACCAACAAACTGGAACCCATTTAAATAGATACCTTTATAATTCCTATTTTTTACTTTATAATCTGATGTCACTTCACTAAAGCCGATCTCACCGAAGAATTCGGTCAAATCGCTCCAATCGGGCATATACCATATTGGGATCCAGTTAAATGGACCGAATCTAATATCTCCATAAAAAATTCTTGATTTTTTCCACTCTTCGGTCTCTTTTTCATGCAAATCAGTTAATTTTCCATCAGGTTGAAGAATAACATTGGTCTTACAGTATTTGCCATCACGAAATAGTGTTACCGGAATTCTTTCGCCAACCTGTTTCTTTTTAATTAGCCGTATAAAATGGTCATTGTGGAAGACTCTTTCACCACTAAATTTTGTGATGATATCGCCTTGAAGGATTCCTCCGAGATCGGCTGCTCCAGCTTCTTTAACCGAACCAACGAGCGCACCGTAATTTTGATCATAGTGTTTCTCATAAGCCGTTTGGAAGTTTAAATCTCTATAGAAATTAATACCAATTCTGGGTTTGAGCTTTCTCTCTTCCTTTAAAAAAACAGTATCCAGATCAGTGCTTCCTAATTCTTCTTCATCTAATATCAACCTTTCAGATTCAGAAATAGGACTCATTACGTCAGCGCTGTCTGGAAAAAACTGTGCGAAAAGATAGCAGCTATTCAGACATGTGAAAATTATTAATGCTAAAATATTACGAAAAAATAATAGGGTATCCTTATTATTCCTAATTAATTTCATTTGTACTTTCATCTCTATTCCCTTTCATTTAGCAATGTTGATAAACATTTAAATATCCAGTTTTAGAAACCGATCCAGGGACCGATCATTATCGTCAGACCATTAAGCGATGAATTCTTTGGTGTATTACTAATGTCATATTTTTTCTCAGCGAACACATTTTGCCAATCTTTTCCTGAATAACTGAGCATGTATCCGGCTTCTAATTTTAGCCAGAATACCGCGGCAACTCTATACATTACACTAATTTTCGGTTGGAACACGGCATATTTTTTCTTTAGTTCCACAAGATTGTAATAGGATTCGGATAGTTTGGTATCAATTTGCTCCCAATCAAAACTACCCTCCATTTGTGATACTAATAGCTTTTTCGAACCCCAACCGAACATGAATCCGGCAGATGTGATGAGCCTTTCAGATGGTCTAAATCGTTTATCCAGGGTTATTCCACCAAATTTACTGGTAAATTTCAAATATCTTGTTACGTCAGTATCTGCAGCAAATGAGTAACCTGTGCTTTTTGATGTGTTCCGCCCAGCATACATTCCGCCCAGGAAGAAACCACGCCCGATTAAGAAACTTAATCCCCCGCCATGATGGATAAAACCTCCTGGTAGTTTGGAGAAACCCGTTGATGAAATAACATCATCGATAGCTTGATTGTTGTGCGAAAACCAGACGGGCATATAACCGATTCCACCAAGTCCTTTTGGCTTATATGCTTTCGTTTGATCAGGGCTGATTTTACTCTGCTCAAGGAGTTTTCTTGATGTAATTGTAAGGGATACTGTATTCATTTTACCATCGCGAAAATATGTCAGCGATGCATCATTGCCAATCTGCTTGGTGGCAATAAGATTTTCCAGATGCTTTTTATACTTTACTTTCTGCTCGTCAAATTCTACGATGATATCGCCATCTAAAAAACCCCCTTGCTCTGCCGGTGTGCCCTCTTTTATTCCAGTAACAAGCGCTCCGAAGTTATTCTCGTAGTGCTTTTCATAGACATCCTTAAAAGTAACATCACCCAGGTGAAGCCCTAAAAATGGTAGTTCACACTCGACATCCTTTTCTTTCTGACTTTCAAACCAGCTTTCTATCTCTTTAGCCGCCAGTTCATATTGATTTACAAATCCAACTTTAGCAACACGTATCGGACCAACCTTGATTTCCTGAGCATTGAGAACTTCTGCTAATGCAAGAACCCATAGTACAAATGCAGAGATCAATAATATATCTGAAAGAAATGTGAAAAGATTTTTCAAAAAAGATTTCGAGTTGGAATGTATTAGAATCATCGTTTACTCCTTTTTTAAAATTCAAATGTCACCTATCATAAGAGCAAAGCGAATGCCAGATTCTTCGAAGATATAGTTCTCGACGGGGAATTATAGTTTGATGCCATCTAACACTAAAATAGTATATTAAAATCGTATGAAATTGATATGGAACTATATCAGAATGATATGGTGTTTAATTTATTACTACAAGATTTTTTAGCCATCCAATTTTCATATTTAAATATAATACAGATAGCCCTTTAAAATATTGAACGCCGTTTGCAGGATTGTAGAAAACCGAGTAATATCTCCGGAATGCAAACATACGCCAATTTCACCCATGCCGTTCATCATTGGAGAGGGAAGAATTAAGAGCCATATCGCACCAGCCTCTGATTGAGGAAATGCAGGATAAGACATTATTATTAAAACGATCTATATGGAACTGAATTGTTTCATGAATTTTCCCATAAAATCTAATGGCTAATTCAATTGCCATACCCTCTGTATAGTCATTGGATAAGTTAACCCTGGAGCCTCTTACAAAATTCTTATAAATGTCATTCTGAATGTAATGAAGAATATACTTACAGTCTCGCACAATAGATTCTTCACTCCGCTCAAGAATGACAAACCAGTAATAGATTAATTTTGCACGAGGTTCCAGGATTAAAAAATTTTCTAAGAGCAGGTGCTTACGTACACCTCTTATTCAATTTTATAATTGCTGATACATTATCAATTTACCAAAAACAAAAGCAGATATATTTGAATCAATCTCTGTACTTTCTTCCCTGAACTTTTTAGCAATTTTTTCATTATCAAACACTCCATCTGAAACAAGAATCGGAGTCATTTTATAGAGACGAATTTTGTCTTCACCATCGTCAACCCCGGTATGCGCAAATCCGGAATCTTTATGCCAAGTTACAGCGCGTTCGTTTTCACTTTTATCATAACACAGTTGAAATCCTTCAATTTCACCATAGTCATTATACCAGATAATCAGATCAAAGAATTTATCCGAGAACCAACGCCTGTAACCTTCTCCCTGTATTTGTCGCACATGCTTAATTTCAGACAGCATAGTATATTATTTCTTTCTGGATATAGATTGATTCATTATATTCATTAAAATCTCATGAAATATAAAGAGATTTAATCGAAAACCGGAAGAATCATTTCCTAATGAATTGACTCATTCGGGATTCTATCCTGTTCTGAAATTTCTACCACTTTCCTAAAAACTCGCATAAAGTTACCACCCCAGATCTTTTCAATATCTTCTTCCGAATACCCTTTCCTTACCAATTCTTTGGTAACATTTATCATTTCAGATACATCATCGCAGCCGATGAGACCGCCACCTCCGTCAAAATCTGTACCTATTCCAACATAATCAACACCGACAAGTTTGATAACATAATCAATGTGATCAACAAGCTTCTTCACAGTAGTTTTTCCTTGAGGGTATTTCTTCATAATTGCTTGACGTTCCTTACGATATTCTTCCTTTATCTCAGAGTCTTCAATTTCATTCCAGGGTCCATATTTTCCCTCAAGCTCATCTAACGCCGCTTCTCTTTTGCGATTCGGTCTTTCCTTTTTGACATATCCGGTATAAAAACACATTTGTATAACACCGCCTTTTGAGGCCAGCGCCTGAATCATTTTATCGCTCATATTCCGAGGATGATCGCACAACGCCCGAGTACATGAATGACTGGCAATCACAGGAGCTTTACTCACTTCCAGAACATCATAAAAGGACTCATCAGAAATGTGCGAAACGTCAATAATCATCCCAAGGCGATTCATTTCCTTAACTACCCGCCTCCCAAAGTCGCTAAGACCATGATGCTCCGGTCCATCGGGATCGGTTGATGAATCACATATATCATTATTCGTATAATGACAAAGAGTAATGTAGCGCACACCTTGATCAAAAAAGTATTTGACGTTCTCCAAATCCATGCCAATCGGAAAGCCATTTTCCATACCAATATAAGCCGTAAGAAGACCGGCTTTATGATTCTTATAAGCGTCACCCGGTTTAGTACCTAACGAAATAATGTTACCATATTTTTCACACATTGCTTTTATGACTGAAATCAATTCAACCGCTCTTGCTTTTGCCCATTTGTATTTTTCCGGTGTGCGTTCTCGCTGACCCACGTAGGCAGCGAAAAATTCTACATCCAACCCTCCTTCTTTCATGCGAGGCAAATCAATTTTACTTCCTGTGATTTGATCAGATTCATGACGAACTCCAATATCCCAGGTAGAATCAATCATTAGTAACGGAGTATCGCTGTGTGTGTCAACTGTAAGAATTCTATCGTGAATTAATTTTGCCTTTAAAGTGATTTCCTTATCCTTTTTTCCGCAACTAAAAAGAGTAAGAACAAAAAGCAAAAGTAAATAAAATTGTAAGCGGTTTTTAATTATCATAAATGTCCTCCCTTCTTTTTCTTTTTAAAGTAAAGCGACCACATCGCTTTCAACTTTCACCCCCGATAGCACAATTAAATTGCCAAACTATCGCTTCATCGTCAACAAAGTGATTTTATATGAAGAAATGAAAACCTTTTAATTACCTTTTCCCAACGGGACTAATCCGGAGCAGTCGGGTCAATTTTTCTTATATTGAAGTACCCCGCCTCGAAAAGGTCATAACAGGAAAGCTCTGTTTTCCTACGGATCGTATGATCGGAAACCTCCAAACCTGTATTTATCTCCTGTTAATTTACTTCAGATTAACTTTTTTATTGAATAAGGGTGAAATGCGGAACAGCGTTCCGCGGTACAAATCTAAATCTTTTCCCCAACGGGACTCCAGCGGTAGTCGTGACAATCTCCCTGATCCCTATACACTTCGTTACTAGGGATAAGTTCATATATCGGTGATTATCTTGTTAATTCTTCACATCGGGCAATTCTTTCTTCAAAAATCTAAAATCTGCCCCGCAGGGACTCCCGTAGAGCAATCTGCCTCATAGAGACCCCTTTGGGGCAATTTTCAATTTGAAATAAAAGCATTAAAAGACCCCTCCTCTACGCAACTTGTAATATCACAGGTGCAAGTAATGAGAATATCTTTAAAAACCAATTTTATTCTTTGGTTTTACCTGCCTTAGATTCTTCTTTATCTGTAGATTTTTTCTTCTCTTCATGTAAACGAGATTTCATGGATTCTATCTGTTTATCAGTATTAATAGTATCATCAATCTCATCCTGGATATCTTTTGTAGCCTTTTTAAACTCTCTCAGGCTTTTCCCTAGACCTTTAGCTAATTCAGGTAGACGCTTTGCACCAAATAAGAGTAATAAAACCAACAAAATTAACAAAATCTCCCAAATACCTAAATTGCCCATTTTATCTTCCTTTCCGTTTTTATCTCCAGTATCGCAAAAAATAGTAAACAATAGCGATACCTATTATTCCTACTAGATTCAATTTCAGGGTAAATCCTAAAGTTATTGAAAACATTATCAGGTCGATAACCCCTGGACCTATTATTATATCTATTGAGCGAAGAAATACCTCTTTAACCACTCCATCTGGAATAGCCATCTTTAACAGTTCTCCAAATAAAGAACCAATCATTGCCCCTAAAAGAAGAGTCCCTATTATAAATAAAAGAGAAAACTTTTTCTGAATTTTTTCCATATTAATCCTACTACGTCACTTAAACTTTTACTATATAATATATTGTATGATGATATTGTCTTTAATCCAACATATAGTGCTAAATTTCATAAGTTACGTTGTAGGGTTAATTTTTCCCTAACAACGAGTTAAAAATTCCCAAGCCATCCTCAGAGCCAAGTATCTTTTCTGCCGCTCGCTCCGGATGGGGCATCATACCGAGAACATTTTTATCTTCATTCAGAATACCTGCAATATTTAACATAGAGCCGTTTGGATTTGCCTCCGGAACCACATCACCATTCGACGAACAATATTGAAATACTATACTATCTTCTCCTTCAAGTTTCTCTATCGTCTCCTTATCTGCAAAATAATTACCACTGTAGTGAGCAATAGGCATTTTCAATACCTGATTACTCTCATAACATTTTGTAAAACAACTCTTATTATTTGCGACTTTAATATATACGTCCTGGCATCTAAAACGAAGATGATCATTTGTAATTAAACTTCCAGGTAGTAATCCGGCTTCGAGTAATATCTGAAAACCATTGCAAATACCCAAAACTGGTCCCCCTGAATTTGCGAATTTTACCACCTCTTTCATCACTGGAGAAAATCTTGCTACAGCCCCAACTCTTAAATAATCACCATAAGTAAATCCGCCAGGGAGAATAATCGCATCGAAAAAATTTAATCCCGTCTCTTTATGCCAGATGTACTCAACCTTAGCTTTAACAACTTTCTTCAAAACATGATAAGTGTCATGATCACAATTTGAACCTGGAAATACTACAACGCCTAATTTCACTTAGAAACCTCTTCCAATTGAAATTTGTATTTCTGAATTACTGGATTGGATAATATTTTATCACATGCTTGCTTTGTCAATTCTTCAGCCTTCTCTCGATTTACGGTATCACTAAAACTTATTTGAAAATATTTCCCCACTTCTATTTTATTAATATCCTGATAACCTTCCGAAAGGATCCCTTCGTGAAAAGAAATCAAAGCATTATAGATTGCTTTTGCTTCAGGGTCAAGAATACCAGTCTTATAAGAAACAATCACTTTGGCTAACCACATAGATTATTTACTCCTTCTCCTCATTGAAAAATGCAATCTGGGCTCCTCGTATCCCACCATCCATATTAGTAATTGTGTGATAATAAAGGCTCCGAAAACTGGAAAAATTGTGTAGCCCGGAAAAACAATCATTAGTAAAAAGACAACAATCACGAAAATACTTTTTGCAACAGTAAAAGTCCCTTTATGAAAAGAAATTTTCGGTAATGAGCTAACTCGAATATGACTTACCATAAGAAATGAAAGAACAACAACCATTGGTAAAATAATTTTCGGTTCACCATAATTACCAAAAAGTTTATTGTGAAACCAGATAAAAGAGCCAATTGTTATGGCATTAACAGGAACGGGAAGTCCTGTATAATATAGAATTTTCTCACTTTTGGCTTGAACATTAAATCTTGCCAAACGAATACCTCCAAATAACAACGGGAAAAAACTCAGTAGCCCTCCAATGAATCCTAACTCCGAAACAAATAGAATATTTATTAATATAGAAGGCGCTACACAAAAAGAGACAATATCAGCAAGCGAGTCGAATTCTATACCAAATTCAGATACTTGTTGTAATCGACGAGCTACTTTTCCATCAAGCCCATCAAAGATTGCCGCAACTATCATTAACATTATCCCGGTAATATATCGACCATGAAAAATCTCTAAAATCGCTAAAAATCCTGAAAATAAATTAAATATAGTAAAAATACTGGGTATAAAAGACCTCTGAACTTTCATAAAATTTCTCCAATAATACTTTCGCCACCTTTTACTTTATCCCCCAATTGAACTTTTATCTCCACATTCTCTGGTATAACCAGGTCTACCCTTGACCCAAACATAATCATTCCATAACGCTCACCCTTATTTATAGCATCTCCCACTGAAAGATAAGATACAATTCGCCGTGCGATTAAACCGGCAATTTGGGTAACTGTAAATTTTAATCTGTCGCTTTCAATTGAAACTTCACTCCGTTCATTTTCAAATGAAGCTGCCGACTTATAAGCTGCCTTGAAGTTACCCTTTTTATAATTCACTTTTCTCACTATACCACCAAACGGCATTCTATTTACATGCATATTAAAAATAGACATAAAAATGGAAATGCGTTTACCCTTGCCAACAAAGCCATCATCAACATTCTCAATTGCAATAATCTTTCCATCTGCCGGTGAAACAATAACGTTATTTTCATCCGGAACTAACCGATTTGGATCACGAAAAAAATACATTGTAAAAATAAATAAGATAAGCAAAATCCAAAAAATTACTTTCAGCAAAATGCTGGCTGATAGAAGAGTAAAAATGGATAAAATAAATGCTATAAAAAAAACCGGTAGTACTACTTTTATACCTTCTCTTGCTATCATCTTTAATCACCAACGATCCGTGTCATCATCTCCTTATAAGTTTTTTCCACATCACCAAGATCATGTCTAAATCTATCTTTATCCAATTTTCTATTTGTCCCCTTTTCCCAAAATCTGCAAGTGTCGGGCGATATCTCATCAGCCAGCAGAACCTGACCTTTGAATCTCCCGAACTCCAATTTAAAATCTACTAAAGTTACATTAATTGAGTTAAAAAATCCTTGCAATATTTCATTTACTTTAAGAGCCTGTTCTCGTATTATATTTGTCTCCTCAGCATTGGCAAACCCAAGAGAAATAATGTGATCTTTATTCATAAGAGGATCATGTAGGGCATCATTTTTAAAGTAAAACTCAACTATTGGTCTATTAAAAATTATACCCTCTTTTATTCCATACCTCTTACATAAGCTGCCGGTAGATACATTTCTAATAACCACTTCTACAGGAATTATCTTTACATTTTTAATAGCCATTTCATTATCAGATAATTTTTTTTCAAAATGGGATTTAATCCCATTCTTAGCCAGTAACTCAAATAGGTAGGTACTTATCGCATTATTGGCTAATCCTTTTCCAATAATTGTTCCCTTTTTAATACCATCAAATGCTGTTGCATCGTCTTTAAAATGCTGTATCAGTAAATCAGGATCATCTGTTTTAAACAGAATTTTTGCTTTTCCCTCATATAAACGCTCACCTTTTTTCATCTCTGCCCCTTCTTTTTAGCTCGTTTAAATATACCATCAATACGTTCTAAAACCTTTTTTAAATCAAACATCTGTTCAATTTCATCAGGAGTCAAATACCTGCAAAGTTCTTTGTCTCTGATTAGAAGTTCTTTGAAACTGATGTCTTTATTCCAGGCTTCCATAGCATTTCTCTGAACAATTTGATATGCATCCTCACGCGAAAGTCCCTTTTCTATCAATGCCAGTAAAACCACCTGCGAAAATATCAAACCTTTCGTCTTCTCCAAATTCTTTATCATGTTATCAGGATAAACTATAAGATTCTCAAGAACTCTGGATATCTCATACAATAAAAAGTCAATGCAAATACAACTATCCGGCAGAATAACACGCTCAACTGATGAATGAGAAATATCTCTCTCGTGCCATAATGTGACATTCTCCATTGCAGATTGAGTATAACCACGTAACAATCTTGAAAGCCCACATATTCTTTCAGTAAGTATTGGATTCCTCTTATGTGGCATAGCGGAGGAACCCTTCTGACCTTTGGAGAAATACTCTTCAGCTTCCCTAACCTCAGTTCTTTGCAGATGTCGTATCTCTGTAGCAATCTTTTCGATACTTGCACCAATCAAAGCAATAGTTGAAACAAAGAAAGCATGACGGTCTCTCTGAACAATCTGATTACTTACCGGCTCCGGCTTCAGCCCCAAATTTTTACACACCATATCTTCAACTTCAGGGTCAATATGCTGATAGGTACCAACAGCACCGGAAATTTTTCCTGCTTTAACTCCGGAAAGAGCAAGTTTGAATCTTTCGATATGTCTGAGCATCTCCTCTTTCCAGATAAGAAATTTCAATCCGAAAGTAATGGGTTCAGCGTGAATTCCGTGCGTCCTTCCTATCATTAGAAGGTCTTTGTATTCCCTGGCTTTATCATCAAGGATATTTATCAACCGCTCCAACTTATTTAATATCAAGCTTCCAGATTCGGATAGTTGAAGCGCTAATGCTGTATCCAGAAGGTCTGAAGAAGTCATTCCTCTGTGAATATAACGGGCAGACTCACCAACATTTTCTGAAATATTAGTTAAAAAAGCGATGACATCATGTTTTACTTCTTCCTCAATCTCGGATATACGCTCAACACTGAATGAGGCTTTATTTTCAATCTCATTAAAATCGCTTTTTGGAATAAGACCTTTCTGATGTTGAACGCGACAAACTTCTAATTCAACCTTTAACCAGGTCTCAAACTTATACTGTTCAGACCATATTTTACCCATTTCCGTGAGTGTATAACGAGCAATCATTTTTTATTCCAGTTCTAAATTAAACTCAAGCCTTTTTCTTCCTCTAAGTAAAAAGACTTTTATATTATCTCCAGCCTTTAGGAAATTCCCCTGAATCTCTGCAATTATATCATCATCAGTATGAATTTCTTTATCATTGACCTTTATAATTACATCACCTACTTTTATTCTAGCCCGATGAGCTGAACTACCCCGTTTAACTTCTGTTACTATCACTCCAGATGTCGAGGGTAAACCCAGATAACGAGCAAGAAAGTTATCAATATTTTGCACAGATAAGCCCGTTCTATCTACCTTACCATGTTTCTTTAATTCCGATACAATTGACTTTACCCTATCAATAGGAATTGCGAAACCTATCCCAATCGATCCCTCGCTGTAATTACTTCCAGTGAAAATAAACGTATTTATCCCAATCACTTCGCAACTGGAATTTACTAACGGACCACCACTATTACCGGTATTTATGGAGGCATCAGTCTGAATCATATCCTGATATATCCTACCACTTTGTTGGCGACCGAAATCGAGATCGCAACCTGAAACAATTCCAACTGTAGCTGTTGGTTTATAATTAACATTAAAGAGACCAAAAGGATTGCCAAGAGCAACCACCCATTCTCCAATTATTATATCATCAGAAGAACCCATTCTTGCATAGGAGAAATTCTTCCCTTTAAGTTTTAAAAGCGCTATATCCGATACCTGATCACTTCCAACTAATTTAGCTTTATATTCTTTTCCACCAATCAATGTAACAATAATTTCCTCGGCTCCTTCTACAACATGAGCATTTGTTACAACGTGGCCGTCTGAGCTAATTACAACTCCAGAACCCAGACTCTTTACCCTTCGCTTGTATATCTGCTCAGGAAACAACATATTCCACAGAGGATCATTGAAAAATGGTCTGGTGACATACTCCTGAATTGCAGTTACATTTATACCGGCAACTGCTGGGCTGACTTCTTTTATTACCTGGGTAATGGCATTTTGTCGGGAAGTGTTGATCTCAGCCTGATATTTTCCGGACTGGGCTTTAACAGCAGAAAAAATGAATAGAAGAAATATTACTGAGCATATGTAATTAAACTTTCTCATTTCTCAACCTTTTCCCAATCTTTAAGAAATTGTTCAATTCCTCTGTCCGTTAAAGGATGCTTTGCCATTTTCTCCATAACAGCAAAAGGTATAGTGCAAATATCTGCACCAATCATCGCTGCTTCAACAATATGAAGCGGATTCCGGATACTTGCAACAATTACTTCAGTATTAAAGCCATAATTTTCATAAATGGTAATTATTTTTCCTACAACATCCATTCCTGTGTTATGGATATCATCAAGCCGCCCTACAAACGGACTCACAAAAGTTGCCCCCGCTTTGGCTGCTAAAAGTGCCTGAAGTGGTGAAAATACCAATGTTGTATTCGTCCGAATTCCCTCTTTTGACAATATTTTAATTGCCTTCAAACCTTCTAATATCATTGGGATTTTAACTACAATATTTTCATGAATTGTTGCTAAATCCATAGCTTCTTTCACCATTCCTTCCGAATCAAGACTTACAACTTCACCACTTACCGGACCATCTACGACTTCACAAATAGAACGTAAAATATCTCTGAAATTGCCCTTTTCTCTTGACAATAAGGTTGGATTCGTTGTAACGCCATCAAGTAGCCCCCAGGATTGCGCTTCTCTTATTTGGTCTAAATTTGCCGTATCAATAAATAATTTCATTTGCTTTTCCTAATTAGAAATTTTAAAACTACAAATACACTAAGATCTATCGCTATAAAAAACCGATTTTCACTATAGAATATCATTTAATCTTTAATTTTTCCCATTAACTGCCATCCGTCAATTGCCGGATTTCGCTTCGCTCAACTGCTTACTGCTTACTGTCATTTCTCAATATTCTACTTTCAATAAAAACAAGCCTTTCGCTGGAGCGGTATAAACTTGCATCTCTCCCGGCTCATTTTCAAGAAGATTTTTAAAATCTGAAATAGTGTATTTCCCTCTGGCAACTTCCATCATAGTACCGACCAACATTCTGACCATACTATGTAAAAACCTATTACCGGCAATTTTATAAATTAGCATTTCCTCTTTTTTAATCCATTCTGATTCATAAACTATACAGACCTTTGATTTTGATTCAGTTGCTGAGCGGCACAAAGAAGTAAAATCATGTTTGCCTTCAACCAATTTTGCACATTTAGTAAGAATAAAAAAGTCAAATTCAAATGGTGGCAGCCATGAATAATAACGGTTAATAGCAGATGGTTTCTCCAAAACTTGATAGATATAAGTACGTTTTACAGCAGAAAATCGAGCATGAAATGACGAATCAACTTCTTTGCACTCATGAATTAATATATCTTCAGGAGTTCTGGCATTTAGAGCATCCTTGATAGATTCTGTTGACAAGGATGTTTCCAGATCAAAGTGAGCAACCTGATTTAGTGCATGAACCCCACTATCCGTTCTCCCTGAACCAATTACTGTAACTTGCTGGTTTTTATTCAAAGGTTTTAAAGCCTCCTCAATAGCAAACTGAATTGAACATCCATTTGTCTGTCTCTGCCAGCCACAGTAGTTCGTTCCATCATATTCAATATCTATTCTAAATCTTCTTTTCATATCTAACTAACAAACAAAATTACCAAACTTGAAAATACAACACCGGTAAAGGTAAAAAAAGCATCCTCCATTTTAAACTTCAAATGTGAATAATATGTGCGTTTATTACAAATGCCATAACCTCTAATCATCATAGCATCAGCAAGTGTTTCTGCCTTTCTGAAACTAAATATCATCAAAGGAATAAGAGTTTCTCGAACGTTTAGAATTTTATTCCGTACTGACTCTTTTTGATCCTTAATAAAAGTTTTCCAGCCCTCATCTAATCTCCAATACTCTTCACGCATTATTGGGAAAAACCTTACAGCAATAAATATAACCTGAAACAAATCATCAACGGGAATATTTAAGCGGCGAAACGGTTTTAAAATGGAATAAATGCAATCAAGAAACTCAAGCGAGTTAATCCAATTTATTAAAAATGCCATAAAAAGAAGGAGATTACCCAACCTGAAAGTAAATTTGACAGGCAGTAAAATCTCCTTCCAATCTATATAGTAAACTCCCTCCTTAAACAAGGTCGAAAATACATTTGTTGAAAAAATTAAATGTATCAAAAAAGTAATCGGGAGGAATATAAGCAGATATTTAACCGATTTAAATGTTCTGATTAACGAAGACAATACTAGCTTCGTCAGTATAATGATTACCATAAAAATACATATCTGTCCCAATAATGATTGAGTGGAAAAAATGACTGCAATTCCACCTATTGCCCAAATCAGTTTTGCTCTCGGATCAAAATTCATTATTTAATCTCTTCAAATCCGTTTTTCTCATGGAAATGCCTATCCCAACGGGATCCCTTCGGGACGGCAAGGATCCGTCAGCCGACGGAGACCAAATGGGTTTTAATTCTTCAGCTCCTCAAAAAGAAAAATTCAAAGAAAGTGTTACTCCATTTGAATGAGGAACAATATACGCACTAAGATCAGAATTTGGTTTTTCAATTCTATTTCTCGTAAGAGCAATAACATCGAATATACTGATAATTCGATTTACAACAAGACCGGCGACAGCAAACGAGGCATTTCGAAGAGCAACGCTACCTTTTATTCTTATTTTGTCGAATTCTTTGCGTGATTGCTCGCTATCCCACGCCCAGAAATATTCATCATTATCAAGATATAAAGCACTGCTTTGTCTATATCTGAGTTTCTGCTCATTATACTCATATATATTCATGTAATTACCAATATCTTTAAAATAATAATCATCCTTATTTGCAGGATTTACTTCAGCATGCTGAGCAGCATAAGCTCTCATATTATCATTCATGGAACCGGCATGAAACTGAAAAGCTACATAAGTAATCCAGAATACCAATTCTGAACTGTTAAAACTATACCCTCTTTTATGATAATCGAGGCTATGCTCGCCCCATCCAGGCAAAACAATAGATTTCAACAATAATGTTCTGGCTTGAGAAATACTCAATTTATCAGATGAGATACTATCAATTTGACTTGTAAAATTATTTTCAGCAAATAGCATATTTGACCATATAAAAATAAATAGAGATAACAAGACAAATGTTCGAATTAAGATCTTCATACTTTTTTCCTCCTGAAAAAACATATTATCAAAAATCCGACCGATATTAAAACACACAAACATCCAAACCAGTTCCCAAACTTAACATACAAAGTTTTAGGATTCCCTTGCTGGATTTCAGCTGACAACCAGCCCAATTCCCCAAGTCCAATTTTTCTAAGTACTCTACCGTGGGAATCTACAATCATTGAAATGCCCGTATTTGCTGACCTTACAACAGGAATCCCATTCTCAATTGCCCGAAATCTTGAAATCTCTGCATGCAGAAAAGGAGCTGACGTAAATCCAAACCATGCATCATTTGAAACGACTATTAGCATCTCCGAACCTTTTCTGGCACCATCTCTTACAATATGAGGAAATGTCGATTCATAACATACTACTGTTGTGAAAAAAAGTGTTGTATCAGAAGATTGCGACGCTGTAACCTTTAAAGGGATTTGAAATACATTAACTTCTTCTCCAGCATCAAAGTTCCCCTGTCCCATGTTCAAATTATTCAAGTTGGGGAAAATACCCGAAAGCGGGATATATTCTCCAAGCGGAACAAGTATAATTTTGCGATAACTTTCGATATTATGAGAATTTGGACGCAACAAAAAAACTGCATTATATGCTTTATAATCCTCGGAAGAAGTCCACTCATAATCAGGGACGCCGGTCACTAAGGAAACATCTAATGCAGAAATATGCTTAATAATCTTATCAAGTGAATGATACCTATTTCTTCGAAGATATGTAGGAGTTGCCGTCTCCGGCCAAACTACTAAATCCTGAGGGTTTACCCCTACCGAGTCTGTTAGATCGTGTAAAAGCTGCATATTATCTTTATAGGACTTCCTTTCCCACTTGTCATTAGGGTCTACATTCGGTTGAATCAATCCAACGTGAACAGTTCGACTATCATTCTTCTTCCCAGATTTATGAAGCACAGATAAGCCATAAATTTCAGGTACCAGAAACAGCAGTAGAATTGCAGTAATGTAAGTAAACTCCCTCTGCTTATTAATCGGATTAAAAATAATGTTGTAAATGAGAATATTTACTAAAACAATCCAGAAACTAACACTATATGGCCCGGTAATTGAAGCAAATTGAATAAGTTGAATAGCATTAGATTGAGTATAGCATAGATTATTCCATGTGAACCCCAACGTACCAAAAGACCTTATAAATTCAATTGCTACCCATATCACAGGAAATGACCATATCCCGGCAGCTTTTCCAAACCGTTTTCCAATTATCCCGATTAAAATACCGATAACTCCATAATTCAATGCAAGAAACAGCACTGCAGAAATCATAGATAAAAGTGCCCAGTACCACTCAGTACCTTTATTGAACGCTAACCAATATAAAATCCCAAAATTAAGTATAACTCCGAAGAGAAATCCCTTTTCAAAACCAAGATAGAACTCATCCTGAACAAATACGAAGATTAAAGGGATCAAACTAAAATATGCCAGGAAACCCAGCGGAGATGGAGGGAATGCCGCTACTGTAAGCAGACCAGAGATTATTATCAATATCCACTTTGGTAATCTATTCAATTGCTCTACCATTTTTAAATTAGTGCCACCTGTTTAATCCATCCACATTTAGTAAAAATAATTGTGAAATATTGGGTACTATTATAAAAAAGAAGAATTTAATTTCTTTTTTCTGTACTTATTTATTCCTAATTGTCCCAATAAGTTTGCTACAAATTCGGGTTAAAATTCTTTGTATCTAAATATGTTTGAAGAATTATTGCAGCAGCAGTTTTGTCAATTTCACCTTTATTATGACCGGTCTTTATCCCTTTTTTATGAAGAACTTTAATCGCTTCAACCGAAGACAATCTTTCATCAACTTCCTCAATTGGGACTGAAGTTTCATTTTTAAGTTGAGATATAAAACCTTTTACTTCCTCCGTCTGTGCTGTGGAATTTCCAGATAATGCTATTGGTAAACCTATTGTGATTAGTTCAACTTCATTTTTAATTACTTCTTCTTGAATCAAAAGAATTGCTTCTTCAATATTATGAGATTTAATAGTCTTTAAAGGCGATGCAATTATCTGCATAGGGTCAGACAATGCCAGCCCTATTCTTGCCTTACCATAATCGATACAAAGAATTCTACCCAAATTTTTCTCGAAAAATAACCTAAGCTTTCTTTAATGCCTCTTTTATAAGTACCCCTGGTTTAAAATGAGTTTTTCGCCTCGGTGGAACATAAACCACTTCATTTGTACGAGGGTTACGAGCTTTTGGTTTTGCTTTTGTAGGTTTAATCTCAAATACTCCAAAGTTGCGAACCTCAATACGTAAATTTTTGTCGTCTTCACAAAGCATTTCCCTTAATGCTATGAAAACTCCATCAACAATTTTTCCCGTCTTACATATCTTTTCCCCTGCAACTTTTGCCGTACGTCTTACGACATCCTTTTTCGTGTAAGTTTTAATACGCATAAGTATCCTCCTTTTATTTACGTTCTACAGAAATTATTCCCTGCACATTTTGTAACTTTGATATAACCTTATTTAAGTGGTTTAAATTCCCAACCTGTAAAATTAGCGAAATGTGAATAATTGTTTCATCCACATTTCCGTCGATACTGATGATATTTGTATTGGTACTTGATATTGCCTCAGTTACATCCTTTAGAAAATTTTTCCTTTCCTGCCCCATTATCTTTATTTGTGTAATGAAAGATTGTTTACTGTCGACATCCCAATTTACATCTATCAATCTCTCATTTTCTTTTAAAAGCGCTGGCAAATTACTGCAATCGCTCTTATGAACTATCATCCCCCTTCCATGACTAATATACCCTATTATTGGATCACCTGGAATAGGGTTACAACATTTTGCAAATGATACCATTAGATTACTTACACCATGAACTTTTATTCCCTTTACACTTCTGCGGGCAGTTTCAAGGAACATCGCATCAAAGTCAATTTCTTTTAGTTCAACGTTATCACGTGGAAATAACTTCGAATATATTTGGGGAATAGTTACAATTCCACTGCCTACAGCAGCATAGAATTTATCTAAATTATCATATCCAAATTGATCAAATGAGCCCTGTACCATTTTTAAAAATCGCAAACTTTTACTTCTTTTATTCTCTTTCTCCAATATCTCTTTCCCGAGTTTAACACTTTCCTCAAACTGAGTTTTTCTAATCCAGCGTTTAATTGCTGCAATAGCTTTTGCAGTTTTAACAAATTTCAACCACGCATAACTCGGTTTATGTGCATCCGATGTAATTATTTCTATTGTTTGACCACTTTTTATCTCTGAATTTAAGGGAACTATTTTCCCGTCAACTTTTGCGCCTATACATCTATATCCTATTTCCGTATGTACTTCAAATGCAAAATCAACAGGTGACGCACCTTTTGGAAGCCGGATAAGATCGCCTCGCGGTGTAAAAACAAAAATCTCATCTTTAAAAAGGTCAATTTTTAATGTTTCCATGAAATCTTTCGGCTCTTCGGATTCATTTGTAAGAACATCAATAAGGTCTCTTAACCACTTTACATATTTATCAACTTCATCAGGTTTTGTGCGTCCCTCCTTATAACGCCAATGTGCAGCAATACCTTCCTCTGCTACCTCATTCATCTCCTCAGTTCGAATCTGTATCTCAACTATTTTCCCGCCAGGCCCATAAGCAGTAGTATGAATTGATTGGTAATAATTAATCTTATGATTAGCAATATAGTCCTTAAATCTATCCATCACCGGTGTAAATAGGTCATGAACGATTCCCAAAACAGCGTAACAATTTTCTTTTGTATCCACAATTACTCGTATTGCCAATAGATCATAAATTTCCTCAAAAGGTAGATTACGTGATTTCATTTTTTTATAAATGGAATAAAAGTTTTTAGGGCGACCAAAAATCCGAGCAGGGACATTTTGCTCAGCAAGAGCTCGTTTTAAAGGTTTAGTAAAAGTATTTATATATTTTTCTCTCTCACTTTTCTTTTCCTTAACCTTCTTTTGTAAAAAGCTATAAGAATCTATGTCAAGAGTTTTCAGTGCAAGATCCTCCAATCCTGACTTTAGTTTGAACATACCAAGCCGATGCGCGAGAGGAGCATAAACATCCCTTGTTTCTATAGCAATTCTCCGCTGCTTTACCGGGGGTAATGAAGTCAGAGTCTGCATATTATGATATCGGTCAGCCAATTTAATAATAAGAACACGTATATCCTGAGCAACGCTAAGGAGCATTTTTCGGAAATTATCTGCCTGCTTCTCTTGTCTATTTCTGAATCTAATCCCACTTATTTTCGTGACACCTTCAACTAATTCTGCTACTTCAGCACCGAATTTTCTTTCTATATCTTCGTATCTAACCCCTGTATCCTCAATGACATCATGAAGTAATCCCCCAGCAATAGTTACGGAGTCCATATTCATTTCAGATAGAATTTTGGCTGTACTATAGGAATGTTCAAAATATGGTTTTCCGGATTTCCTTATCTGCCCCTTATGTGCATCACGGGCAAAAGTGTAAGCTTCCCATAAGAAATCCTCATCAATAGATAAGTTATTAGAGCTTCCCTTTTTTGAGCGAATAAGAGCATAGAACTTTTTAGGTTTCTTATTTGTTCCTGAAACAACATTATTGATAGATTTAGCGGTCATTAGAAAGGAACACTCTCCATCTCTTCATGTGAAACTGCTATATTTTCAAATTTTGCATACTCCTTAATGAAAACTACATCTATTGTGCCTGTAGGACCATTTCTTTGTTTGGCAACGATAATTTGGGCCTTATTCTCATCTTCAAGATATTTTTCATCTTTGCCTGCTCTCCTGTCATAAATAGATTTACGATATATAAATAAAACAACGTCGGCATCCTGCTCGATAGCACCACTCTCCCTTAAATCAGACAGTTGAGGTCTGTGATCTCCACCTCTCATTTCTACGGCTCTTGAAAGCTGAGAAACAGCTAAAACCGGAACATTAATTTCCTTTGCAAGCGCCTTAAGACTCCGCGATATCTCGGTAATCTCTTGCTGTCGGTTTTCAGCACGTTGACCTTTTATAAGCTGAAGATAATCCACTATAATCAACTGTATATCATGTTCAGCCTTTAACCGGCGTGATTTTGCCCGTATTTCCATCATTGTTAAAGTTGGAGAATCATCAATGAAGATAGGAGCTTTTGAAAGACGTCCTGTCTGCATACTCAATCTCTGCCACTGCTCCTTCGGCAACTTACCAGTTCGTACTGCATGGCTATCTACTCTCGCTTCTGCACAAAGAAAACGCATTGCTAGTTGATAGTCAGCCATCTCAATACTAAAAATACCAACTGGTACATTGAACTCTACTGCAGAATTCCTGGCAATTGTCAAGGCAAGCGCAGTCTTACCCATTGAAGGTCTTCCGGCAAGAATATCCAGGTCTCCAGGTTGCAAACCGGAGGTCAAATCATCTAAATCGGTAAGCCCTGTCGGAATACCCGTTGTATACCACTTCTTTTTATGGATTGAATCAATATGTTCGAAAGTACGGTTCAAAACATCGGTAATATTTTTAAAACCACCTTTTAACCTGCTTTCTGAAAGTGCAAATATTTTTTGTTCAGCACGATCCAAAACATCATAAGCAGGGTCTCTTGCTTCATATGCCTCATTTTGAATCTCATTGGATGAAACGATCAATTTGCGAAATATAGACTTCTCGAGGACTATTTTAGCATAATACTCAATATTAGCCGCAGAAGGAGTAGACTCCACAAGTCCCGTGATATAATACGCACCGCCCGCTTTATCCAGGGTTTTCTTGCTCTTTAAACGATCTATTACACTAACCTGATCGACAGGTTGTCCCTCATTAAATAAATCCTCCATAGCTCGAAAAATAATCTGATTGGCGTCTTTATAAAATGCTGTATGATCGAGATATTGAAGCGCTTTACTAACAGCTTCTTTATCCAGCATCATAGCACCTAAAACCGATAACTCCGCCTCATCCGCATATGGCGGAACTCTCACATAATTACTCTCATTTTGAGGCATAATCAACTCCTCATTTTTAAATATAGAGTTTTTGAATTTTTTGGAAATCTTCCCATGCAAACTTCTTCAAGTTCGGATTTCTTAGTAAAGCAGCTGGATGATATGTTACCATTAAATCAAATCCATGATAATTATAAATTCGACCTCGCATCTGATGTAAGGTATATTCAACGCGTAAAAGTGTCTTTGCAGCTACCAAACCAAGACAGATAATTAATTTTGGCTTAATAATCTGAATTTGAGTAAGAAGATACGGTTCGCACTTTTCAATTTCATCAGAGTGAGGAGTACGATTGTCAGGTGGGCGACACTTTAATATGTTAGCAATAAACACATCTTCACGCACCATATTTATTGCTAATAAAATTTTATCAAGAAGTTTCCCTGCTCTACCAACAAATGGTTCACCTTGAATATCTTCATTGTAACCTGGCGCTTCTCCTATAAATAGCAAATCGGCATCAGGATTTCCTGCACCAAAAACTGTATTTGTTCTCGTTTCCCAAAGATCACACTTCTTACACTGCTTAACTTGTTCTTCTAATTCTTCCAATGATATGTTTAATTTACTTCTATCAATCAGTACTTTTTTATCGAAAAAGATCTCATCAGTAAATAGCTCTTCTTGCTGCTTGAAATAATTTTGTAAATCTTTCTTCAAATCGCCCATATAATAGTCTAAGGAAACTTTCTAATTGTTAATTTCTAATTGATAATTGATCATTAGTTACTTTCTACTTTAGACACTTTAGACACTTTTCCGTCAGTAGCCGGATGCCTTTGGCAAGTTCACTTTTAACTTTAGGCACTTTTAATTGTCTATTGTCAATTGTTAATTGTCTATTATCTTACAGGTCTCTCTTGAAATTGATTGCTTTACATGCCACCTTGTTGAATATGCTTCGCCCCCGTACAGTCGCTTCGCTCTTTATCCTGATAGGGATCTCTATGAGATGGGAAAAGCATTCCACAGGGTAAATCTCGAAGAGACCCTCACGGGGCTGCCTACTGACTACTGCCACTGCTACTATTTCCTACAACTGTTCGAATAATCATCTCCGCTATTTTCCTTTTAGTATCCTTTTTGAAATACCATTCATCTCCATTAGCAGAGAACATTGCAACTTCATTAGTATCACTCTCGAAACCTACACCTTCTTTTGAAGGATCATTCCAGACAGCAAAATCCATATTCTTACTTTTAAGTTTTTGAATTGACCGATTTTTCCCCTCTTCAATTTCTACACTGAATCCAACAATACATGCTTCTGGATTTTTAGTGCGAAATGAAGAAATAAGATCAGGAGATAGGACTAAAGGTATTTTTTTAAGTGATTCGGATTTCTTAATTTTATTTACACTATAATTAGCAGGACAAAAATCTTCTACTGCAGCAGACATGAAAAGAAAATCCGTATTATTTGCATTTTCATTTAAAACTTTTCCCATTTCCTTCGCCGATTCAACGCGGATTACTTCAGCACCCGATGGTGGCTCAAGCATTGTCGGACCTGTAATAAGCAGAACATCGCCATCTTCTTTCACTGCTTCTTCTGCAAGTGCAAATCCCATCTTCCCTGTAGAGCGATTCGATATAAATCTGATAGGATCAATATACTCCCTTGTAGGACCTGCGGTTATAATTACTTTTTTCCCTTTGAGAAGATGTTCCCCATTTAATCGAGCATCCAAATATTCAATGATAATCCTTTCATCAGCCAGCCTGCCTTTCCCTTTATTATTGCAAGCCAGATCACCTTCCTCTGGTTCTATAAATCCATAACCTAACTTTTTTAGTCTCCGAATGTTTTCCTGTGTAATTGGATTTTCATACATATTCACATTCATAGCAAGTGCAAATGTAGTTTTATTACCAGCAGCAATAATAATAGTACTCAGAAGATCATCAGCAATACCATTAGCCACCTTTGCAACAATATTGGCAGTTGCAGGACAAACCAGAATAATATCTGAATCATTTGCAAGGTCAATATGTCTTGTTGATACCATCCCACCTGAAAACATATCAGTTAAAACCGGCTTTCCGGTAAAAGTTTCAAATATCAGCGGAGTCATGAACTGCTGGGCGGACTTTGTCATAACAACTCTTACCTCTGCACCCTCATCATGAACAAGCCGACGAAGAAGAAAAGCAGATTTGTAGATAGCAATACCCCCGGTAAGACCTAATAGAATCTTCTTATTCTTCAAATTCACTATCAGACTCTTCTTCCTGATCTTCCCCAGCATACCTATAATTCAGGTTACCACAAAGCATTTCATTCAGTGCCAGAGTTGTAGGTTTTTCTACTTTATCCCAATCAACTATCTCTTCCTCCTCAGGAGTTTCTTCAAAAGTCTCTTCCTCATCTTCATTTAAGGTCGGTAAGGGATTCTTTGCAATTCTAAGAGAATTGATCTGTCTCGTTCTTTTCGCTGCAGCTACTACTAACTCAAATAAATCACCCGACCTTTTCTCCAGTTTTGAAAAAGGTATTGTCTCAATCATTTTCTTTTTCTCTCCTTTATGATTTCAATAATTTCTTCTACCGTCTTATCTATTTTATCATTTACTATTACATAATCGAATTGCTCACCAAATTTCATTTCATCAGGAATACGAGCATTTCGTAACGCAATTGATTTTTTATCCTCCGTACCACGAAAATGCAGCCGTTTTTTAAGTTCCTCATAATTTGGAGGTAAAAGAAAAATACTCACTGCTTCTTCGGGATATAATTTCTTTATAGCTAATGCACCTTTGACATCTATATCTAAAAGAAGAATTTTAGCTGATTCAAGAGCTTCCTCTACCGCCGATTTCAGTGTTCCGTAGCAGCAATTAAAAACATCTTCCCATTCCACAAGTATATCATTCCTAATATACTCTTCAAATATCTCTTTCGATATAAAATGATAGTCAACACCATCTCTCTCATTTGGTCGAGGTGGGCGGGTAGTGCATGAAACTGAGAAGACAAAGGAATCGCTGTAATCTAGTAATTTGCGACATACAGTCGTTTTACCGGTACCGGATGGAGCTGCGATAGGAAGTAATAATCCATCATTTTTCATAATATATTCTGCGCCTGTTCACGTATTTTTTCCAATTCAACTTTTACATCAACTACAAGATGGGAAATTTCTGCACTCTCAGCTTTTGTACCAATTGTTGTAATTTCACGATTTATTTCCTGCACCAGAAAGGTCATTTTCTTACCTACCGGACCATCTGATTCAAGGTAAGTTCGGAACTGATTAATATGGCTGTGAACTCTTTCACATTCCTCTGTAATATCCAATTTCTTAGCCAAAATTGCAGCTTCCTGTAAAACTCTATCATTTTCGAAATCCAGATCGTCACATAAAGATTTAAGTTGTTTCTTATACTTTACAAAATAATTCCTTTTTCCCTCACCGGATATTCTTTCGATTTCTGATACATTCCCTTCTATTTCTTCAAGATGACTATAAATCTCTTTTGAAAGATATTCACCTTCCTGTTGCCTCATTCGGATTAAATCCTCTAAAGCATCGGAAAGCACCTCTTTTACATTACCAATTATACTATCAGCTTCAAAAGATGGAGTTTCTACACAAATTAAATCAGGAAATGTCAGAAGATGTTGAATATTTACGTTCTCATCTATTTCTAAATCCTTCACAGCACTCGAAAGATTTTCATAATGCTTTTTTAATAGCTGAATATTTATTTTCTGCGTTTCATCTTTCACACCATTCAGCGTAACCGAAGCCCTGATCCGACCACGGGTTAAATTCTTGCCAATAAGTCTTTTTAATTCTTCTTCATAAACTTCAAGAAATTCCGGCAATCTGATAGAAACTTCAATAAATCTGTTATTAACAGAACGAAGCTCTGCGGTTAACATTCCAGATTCTATCTGTTTGCTACTTTTCCCATATCCTGTCATACTTTGAATCATCAAATACTCCAAATTGAAAAATGCCTGTAAAGTTAACTATACCTTCTAAAATTTACAACCATTAAAACTACATATTATTACATAAATATTAGTAACTTAACAAAAGAATAAATTATTGATTTTTATATTTTAATCTTAACCCTACAACGTAATTTGCGAGGGATTATACTCAATACCATTTCAGAAAAAATGATTTTATCCAAACCTGTTTCTTTTGATAAGACGTCCCTGATGCGCCCAAAGGGCTAAACGGGTTTTGGTAGTTCTAGAAAAAGTAGAGATAATGAATTTTCAGAGAAATTCGATACGGGCTATGAGAATTTCAAAATTGGTATACTTTTAAAGCAGATGCGTGAAAAATCCGGATATACTCAAGAAGAACTTGCAAGTCAACTACCACCGCCAGAGGCGGTGGCTTGTAAATTGTCCTGAAAGGTACCCTATTCTTAAGTTTACTCGAATATTCTTATCTGCTGGCTTTCAATCTGTTTTTCATTCTCCTCTTGCCAGCGAACATACTTGCGAATCTTTTATTCATCCAATCCAACTGTGCTTACACAATAACCTCGTGACCACAGATGACGTCCCCAATACTTCTTCCCTATGTGAGCATATCTGTGAAACAAACGTGTCGATAGGTTGCCTTTCAAATAACCCATTAGCGCAGAAACACTATACTTAGGAGGTATTGAAAGTACCTGGTGGATATGATCATTCCTAACATTTAATTCAAATACCTCTATTAAATCTTTTTGTCCACAAAGCTTATATATTTGTTGCTTCGTGTATTCTGCTATGTCACCTTCAAATATCCTAAAACGATATTTCGGACAAAACACAATATGATACTTGCATTCATATAGCGTGTGTGATAACTTCTTAAAGCGCTTACTCATTTTGCACCTCCTTGAATTTTGGGTACCTTTCAGGGAGGTGCAATTTAATTAATATAACGGTAAAACCTTTTATGATACCACTACCAGAGGTAGTGGTTTATTCCGATTAATAAACTGGATACCAAAAAATCTGCAATTTCAAGAATTGAGAACCACGCTGAGGATATTCGATTATCGACGCTGGAGAAATACGCTCGTGTTCTCGGAATGAAACTCCAAATTAGTATCGTCAATAACTGATATTCTAAAGCTTAATCGAACTTAAATTGCTAACAATTGCATACACCTAACAGCGAAAGCAGTTTGATGAACATTGGATTTTACGACATTTAAAATCGTTTTTAAATTTGTATTAAGTAAGCGATATTCCATTCGCTGTAGGTAATGCATTGCCCGTTAGACGGATGAATATGAATTACAGATCTTCAAGTGGGCTAATCACGCCTTCACCACCTTGCTGCAGCACATGTGTGTCCCGAAGGGATTCCTTTGGAATAGATCATTGTTGTCTGTACATCTTTACCCCGTTAGATACTTGCTTTTTTAAACAACGAATATCTAACAGGGGTTGTTATCTCACGGGGTTCACCCCGTTAGATACTTGCTTTTTTAAACAACGAATATCTAACAGGGGTTGTTATCTCACGGGGTTCACCCCGTTAGATACTTGCTTTTTTAAACAACGAATATCTAACAGGGGTTGTTATCTCACGGGGTGAATGTCCAAGCAAGCTCTGAACTGTACGGATGTCTGTGCCTCGCCGCAGCAAATCAGTCGCAAACGAGTGGCGAAACGTGTGTGCACTGACCCGCTTCTGGACACCAGCGATCCGCACGGCGTTGGCAATAGCCTTGTTAATGGGACTTGGATCTAGATGGTGGCGGCGGACGATGCCTGTACGTGGGTCGGTTGACAAACCTTGTGCAGGGAAGACGTACTGCCATTGCCACTGCCTTGCGGCATTAGGGTACTTCCTGACAAGAGCATGGGGCAGGTAAACTTCTCCATATCCATTGGCAATATCTCCCTCGTGGACGATTCTGACATGCTTCAAATGCGTCTCCAGCGGTGCCTGGAGACTGGGCGGAAATGTCGTAACTCTGTCTTTATCCCCTTTACCGCAGCGAACTGTCAGCGCCTTCATCTTAAAGTCAATATCATGTACCCTCAGCCTCAGGAACTCGATTATGCGCAGCCCGGAACCGTACAACAGTTTGACAACAAGCTGATGAATTCCGGTCATCGCACCAATGATCCGTTTTGTCTCCTCCCGGGCTAAAACAACAGGAATTTTAACCTTTTTGGACGCCCGTTCGGCATTTATTTTTTCGTTAAGTGGTTGCTTGAGTACATGTTTGTAGAGAAAGACCAGAGCATTCAGCGCCTGGTTCTGCGTGGAGGGCGCCACTTTCTTCTCACGCGCAAGAAAGGTCAGGAATGTCTCAATTTTCTTCTCGCCATTGCACAGGTCGTCGCGGGACTTCATGTTGAAGTGAAGCACAAAGCGTTTTATCCAATCGCAGTAGGTGCGTTCGGTACGGATTCATCCTTCGTAGTACTATGGAGAACGGATTGAATAACGCCGTCTTCGCATCACATCACGTACCTCATTTAAAATTCTACTTGACATTGCTTTCTTTCTGTTTTATTATATATACAATGATCAGTATAGAATATACTATAGTAAATATTGAAAGCAAGCAGATTTGCCTGTTTTCCTGTTCAATATCGGGATATCAGGCAAAATCGCCTTATACTTAAATGTTATGTGAAAGAAAAATAAACATAGAAAAGGAGGTTTCAAATGGAAGAAATCAATGAAAAAAAACTGTAGCAATGCCGCGTCTTGGAGACAAAGCGCCTGAATTCAAGGCTGTGACAATGCAGGGTGAAATCAATTTTCCGGCAGATTATTCGGGCGAGTGGGTGATTCTGTTCAGTCATCCCGCTGATTTTACCCCTGTATGTACTTCAGAATTCATTACCTTTGCATCCTTGGAAGACAAGTTGGCGGAAGCAAATTGTAAACTGGTTGGATTGTCAATTGATGGTTTGTACAGTCACATTGCATGGTTAAGAACAATCAAAGAAAAAATTGAATACAGAGGGATGAAAAATATGGAAGTAAATTTCCCTCTGATCGAAGACATCACCATGGAAGTGGCGAAGAAATACGGAATGATTCAACCCGGGGAAGATACTACAAAAGCAGTACGTGCTGTCTTTTTTATTGATCCGAAAGGAATTATACGGACCATCATATATTATCCATTAAGCCTGGGTCGCAATTTTGACGAAATCTACCGAGTGCTGATCGCTTTGCAGGCAGCAGATGCTTTTAAGATTGCCACTCCTGCTGACTGGCGACCCGGCGATGACGTAATCATGTCACCTGCTGGTTCATGTGGCACTGCCAAGAACAGGATGGAGGGGAAAGAAGACATGGAATGCCAAGACTGGTTTTTCTGTACCAAAAAAATTGATAAAGAAACGGTTTTGAAAACAATTCTGAAAAAGTAATCACATAACAATTGGCTGAAGGTGGATTTAAAAACGTACCATTTTTAGGTACTTTTTAAGTTTGGTGGAATTACTTGATACAAAAAAATATCGGTTGTGTTTAAACCACTTAGCCAAGTGTTATCTGTAATCAAATAGAACAAAGGAGGATTAATAATGTCTACTCAAAATTATAACCAAAATCTCAAATTGATTGAGAAATTTTCTCTGTTTGAAAAGATTTTTATGAGGATAGGATTTTATGGTTTTATTATCATTGGGGCTTATGGTATTTTTTCAGTAAACACTCTTTGGACATTAATATACATTGGTTTTGTTCTTCTTGGCTTAACTTTTGGTTTACTTTATTGTCTTTGTTCCCATTGTCCTTATCCCTATAAGTTTTCAGACTGCATTTTTTTACCATTTGGAGTGATAAAGAAACTATTTAATTTTCGTTCAGAGTCTATGAAAATCTGGGAAAAGACAGGTTTTATCGTAACAATAACAGGATTAGTTGCAATTCCACAATATTGGTTGCTTAAAAATTTTACTATTTTGGTGATTTTCTGGATATTTTGTCTTCCAACTCTTGCAGGACTTATATTCTATTTTTGTAAACGGTGTCATCATGTTAATTGTCCTTTTAATTTGGCACGAAAAAAATCAGGAGAGTAAACCTGATTTATGCCACTCCTTTGTATAGAATCAATGTCAAGTTAAAACATATAGAAACATGATTTCTATTAATAAATCTGAAAGACAGATAACCATAAACTGAAGTGGATTCAAATGCTCACCATCTCTTGGATTTAAAGAGTTTGGTGGTATTACTTTTTTCTTTAAAATGTTGGTTGGCATTTGAACCCACTTAGTTTAATCGTTATGTGTATAGTAAGAATAAACGCAATTTTGTTTATCATGCTGATATTGATTGATAAGAACAATGAATTTATTGGATGGTTAATAAGCATAAAATCAAATATGGAGTACTACACAACCTTATTTGCACCAAAAATTATCTTAGTCGTAATACTTAGTATTTAATAAATAAGGAGAAAAATAATGAGATATATCAAAAAACAGCTTGAATTAATTAAAGAAAAAAAATCTTTGGTAGAAGATTTTAGCAAACTTCATGGAGATTCAATTGAAAATCTAAAAATGGAAAGTTTAAGGATAAGTGCGAATACAGTTGATAAAAAAATTTATGACGCGTTTCATGAAGAAAAAAATTGGAAGCAGCTAATTTCTGAAATTAAATCTTTAGAAATACCTGTGTGGTTCAAAGATCATTTTCAACTAAAACAAGCTAGCGATACAGAAAAAACGCAAAAGAAGCCGGATAATAAGGATGCGACATTGCAGATAAATGACAATAAGCATGAAAAACGATTAAAAAAACCGGGAAATGATGAATGGAATTTTGCATTTGACGTTGGTTATTTCTATTCACTTATTCCTTATTACGTCTATCCGGGAGAGTCATCTGAAATCGATGCCCAGGCTTATTCCGTTGTTGATAAACAACTAACCACACAACCCGACATTGTTGATTCCCAAACAATACCTTTTACTTTTGAAACACCCAAAGCAGATGCTATCACCGGTAATTTCGATAATTACAATGACAAAGACCTAGTACTTCAACAAACGAATAATACGATATCGCTTGATGAAATAATCTTAAATTCTGTTAAAAGTTATAAAAACCTTTACAGTGAAGAAACGACTTATTTCACCAAATCACAGAGCTGCAACATTTTAAATATAGAAGGAAAAGAACAAATCATCACTGGAAAGTTGAATTCAACCCAATTAGGCTTTGATGCGTATTATTTTGAAAACGGGAATAAGATTGAATTCTGCTCATCAGAATTATTTGATCATAAAATCGGATGTTCAAAAGTTATGGCATTCGATATATCTGTTAGTGATATATTGGACAATGGCACTATAGAAATTATTGCGATTATATCAAAATCCGATGATCCGCAAACAGGAATCAAATTTAATGTACAGACTAATATTATAAAGGCTGTTTTAGACGTTAATAACAAATCATTCAATTTTATTAGTAACCAAATTATTGCTTCTTTCAATACAGGAATGTTTTTAATGACCAATATGGTACAACAAATTTATCGGATTAATGATTTTATCTACTTGAACTATTTCAGCAATGTAAACACTTTGAGTATTATGGCGATGCAATGGGATCCTGATGAAAATATATATAAGGCAATCTGGAACGACGATTATTCCATTTCAGCCCCTGGATATTTTAGCGCTTATCAGGCACCTCTCTTTTATAGAAAGGGTGATGTTTTTTATTATGTGCATGTATTTCAAAATGCAAATAGCAACTATCCATATTATGTTGAAATATATAGTCTACAAGACGATGGAAGTTTAACGAAAACAAAAACCATACAGTTTTCCAATACAAGTTTGAATCCTTATGCTAATTATTGGGGAGGATTATATATTCAAGATTCACTGTATTTATTACAAACCAGTGCAAGTTCCGGAGGATCAAGTTTGGATCCAATAAGTATTTTTTATTGTGTGGATGAAGTTAATAATAAGGTTAATCAATTATCTTTAATTCCAAGATCTCATGAAGCCACTGGCATGCCGATTATGGTTTTAACAAACTACAATATTAAAGCCCTGGCACCCAAAATCAGCTCTTTAACAGACAGTATTCAAGCTATCGTTATCCTGGATTCACCACCTATTTCTTCCCTGATTGATTACGGAGATGGTAAAAATTATCCTTCTTTGAATTATCAGTTTGAACAAAAAGAAACGAGTAAAAATAATGTAGAAACAAAAACCGATCGTTCAAAATCAGACAGTTTAAATGCCGGAATTAAATTTTTTGGAATTGATATTGGCAGTTCTCTCAGTAAGAAAATTACTGAAAGTTCAGATCAATCACATGTGAGCCAGTTTCAACAAGTTCAAAATACTCAGATCACAAGTGAAGTACAGGATATGACCGTATTTTTAGGTATCACTTTCGACATTTACGAATACCCTATTACATTAGAGGGAAAACCAAGCGGGGAATTTTTATTTATTGTGCCAACTTCAACACCGCATATAATTGTTAATACGGGCCAATTGATGTTCAGGAAGACATCTCATCAGGTAGGAAATTTATTATCGTACCCTACAGAGCCCCCTTCCGATGATGATGTAAATCAGATGTTATATACAAGTGAGTTCAATATAAATGCCGATGAGGAATCAATATTGACATTATCCTATTCTGACTTGAAGACCGAAAGTGAAACTACTACTACTACAACTACTGTTGACAAGTCGCTATCCCTAAAAATAGAGTTCCCAATTATTAAGGATGTTGCCGGAAGCATCGGGGGTAAACTTGAAGGAAGCTATACCGATACTGAAATAAATATTTCAAGCTTCACAATTGAAAACTCATTTCAACTAAAAATCCAGATCCAGAAATTACAAGAACATGACGCAAATAAATATTTTAGTATAGAGCCCTACTTCTATATTGATAACTCCAATGTAATAAGATGTAAGTATAGGGTAGATGTTCCTGCAGGAGGAAAAACAGATCCCAGTTATTGGGGGTATTATTACAAATTACCCGATTTTGCTATGGTTATGCCTTTTCATTATGATGCTTTTAAAGATGACTCGAAGTATTATCTATCTTTCGATATTCAAACAAAACCGAGTAAACTTGTTAAAGACTTAAAAGAACTTGAAATTTCTGCGAAAATTCATAACTGGTCTTTAGTTTCCGGAACTAATGTCGAAGTGGCATTCTATTATGCTAAATCATTTAAGGTACCACCAGATGAAAGCGATTTGATAGAAATAGGTCGGCAGACAATTAGTCTCATTGAACCCAGAGGTTCGCAAGTCGTGTCATGCAAATGGGAAAATCCATACTTAATTCAGCCAATAAATGCTGTTCCGATATATGTAAAAATTGACCCTGATAATAAAATAAAAGAAATGAGTAAGTCAAATAATATTGCTCAAATGAATTATCCCATAGAAAGTTTACAGGCAGAATTGGAAATTGAGAAATATTTAAAATAAAACGCTTTGTAATACACTATAAAAGCCATTTGGCAGGAAGTGCGTAATTGTAAAAGTAAATGCAAACTTGAGACGAAATTACAATGAGTGCTAACATCTATTATTGCCAACGATGAGAATAAAAAATGAGAGAAACACATAACAAAATGGATCCACTAAACCTTTTTCCACTTTACTCTAAAATGCAGGTGAACTCGATCGTTAGATAGTAAAAAATGACAAGAAAAAGTCAAAAGGATATAGAAAAACACTTTGCAGAGCACTTTGCAAGAATGATGAATTATAATTGGAAAGTTATTATTCCAAGTAATTAAGAAAAATATCCTGGTTTAATAATCATAACATCTGAAAACAAATTTGGATTAGAAGTTAGAGAAATATTTACAGATGAGAATTCAAATAAAGGTTCAAAATTAAAGAAAACTGAACAATATAATATTCAGATGTTGGAGAAATTAGCATCAAAATATTATGATAAATCATCAGATCCAATTTTAGTAAAAATATATGGAAAATTAAGATCTCAAAATTTAAATGAAGTTTTAGAAGTTCTACAAAGAAATAGAGTTAATCAATTTAAAATTTTACGAAAGGAGCTTTATAATGCTGATGGTTTACTATCAATATATATAACCGGATTACCAGCTAAATTTAAGAATTTTTCACAATGGCAGAATATTAGCGATAATATTGGTTTTCAAAAATCATTGGATATTATATCAATCGAAGAAATAATAAAGATAAAAGCAAAAAATCTATCTAAATATTCACAAAATATTACTAATGTGTCACTGCTATTATATTGCGTGCATTCTTTTAATAGCGGAAAAATTCGCTTTCAAATAGGCAGAAAAATAAAAAAATATGGTTTTAAACACATTTATTTATATGAACACTTACTTAATGGATATAGGTATTAAACTATCTAACCATCCGCTGCAGCAAACGCTTAGGGCTGTTCTATGAAATTGGAGTTTGCGAGTTTTTGATAGAATTGAGAATAAACAAAGGAATAGTGGTCTGTCATTCAGCGTGGCTGAGCGTTGTCCGTTAT